>JGI26470J50227_1000481_pt1 | contig 16355 bp, 14 predicted proteins | sample FreactTroBogLake_FD_50227 | JGI IMG/M metagenome (IMG submission 50227) | reverse complement strand
CCCCCGACGGATCGGGGGCGTACTCGGTGGCCGTCCCCCTGCTCTTGCAGAGCGAAACCTCGGACGGTCCCCAACCCGACCGCTTCTGGACCGTCTTGGTTCGGGTGCTCAGGACCGGGCAGGATTTCACCCTGGCACCGAACGACCAGTTGCCGGGTGAGGTGGTCGGGTGGCACGACGAGGCTCGGAGAACCGTATGGTTTCGAGGCCGCGTTCCGGGGTCGACTCGAACGCTCTGGCAATTTCAGGGAAGGTATTGAATGAAGATCTCCATCATTGGGTTGGGTCACGTCGGCTCGACCCTCGCGTATTCTCTGGTCCTCCAAGGATTGGCCACCGATTTGGTGCTGGTGAACCGAAACGCCGATCGGGCCCGAGGTGACGCCCTGGATCTGGCCCACGCGCTGAGTTTCACCGAGGCCCAGGGGAAGGTCAGGGCCGGGGAGCTGGACGATACAGCGGGATCCGACATCGTCGTTCTGACCCTCAGCGTACCTTACCTGCCGCCGATGCGTGGCCGAGCCGATCTCGCCGCCGGCAACCGGCCCCTGTTCGCTGAAATGGTCCCTCGGCTCGCTGCGTTGAGCCCCGAGGCGAGGGTGCTGGTGGTAACGAACCCCGTCGACGCCATGACCTGGTGGGCGCTGGAGGATTCCGGCTTTCCTGCCCACCGGGTGATGGGCATCGGAACTCTGGTCGACAGCGCCCGGTTTCGCATGGAGCTTTCCCAACACTACGGAATCCACCCCGGCGACCTGCGGGCGTACGTGCTGGGGGAACACGGCCCCACCCAATTTGCTGCCATGAGCGTGGCCAGTTCCGGCGGCGAACTCATCCAGGATCAGGCCTTGGCCCGCGATCTGTTGGAACGGCAGGCCGCTTCGGCGCACGCCATCATGGCCGGCAAGGGCCACACGAACTTCGCCATCGCCTCCGCCACGGCGCTGGTGGTGGAGAGCATCGTCCACGACCGTCGCCGCACTATCCCCGTCAGTGTCCGGCTTGACGATTATTTTGGGGTGTCGGGGGTCTGCCTTTCGGTTCCCTGCGTCATCGGGGCCCGAGGGGTGGAGCGGGTGCTCCGGCCCAACCTCGATTCAGAGGAACAGTCACGGTTCCGGCTTTGTGCCGAGGCCGTGGCCGCCCAGATGCGGTGATCGAAACCGTCCTTCCTGAAATCCGACGGGTGTTCAACGAAAACCTGCCGTTGGTCCTCACCGCCGAGCCGGGGGCTGGAAAGACCACCCTGATTCCACCTGCCCTGCTGGAGGAACCCTGGTTGTCGGGGGCCAAAATTCTTCTTCTGGAACCGCGAAGGGTCGCGGCCCGGGCGGCGGCGGCGCGGATGGCCTGGTTGCGGAAAGAAACTCCGGGCCAAACCATCGGCTGGCGGATGGCCCAGGACACCTGCGTCGGTCCGAAGACGCGGCTTGAGGTGGTTACCGAAGGGGTGCTGACCAGGATGCTTCAAAACGACCCGGGGCTTTCGGGGGTCGGGTTGGTCCTGTTCGATGAGTTTCACGAGCGTTCGCTGAACGCCGACCTGGGGCTGGCTTTGACCCTGGACGTGAGGCGGAACCTGCGGCCCGACCTTCGGTTGGGGTTGCTGTCGGCCACCCTCGACGGTGGTGCGGTTCAGGCGGTGATCCAAGACGCGGTGGTCGTCCATGCCTCGGGTAGAGTGTTCCCCGTGACCACCGTCCATCGACCCTTGGCCGAGGGAGAAGATGCCGTGGCGGGGACGGTCAGAGCGGTGGTCGATGGTTGGAATGCGGTACCTGGTGGGCTCCTGGTCTTCTTGCCCGGCTGGGGTGAGATCCGCCGGGTCTTCGACAGGATCGCCGAGGAGGCGCGCCGCCGGGGCGAAACCGTTCTCATCCTCCATGGAAGCCTGGCGGCTCAGGACCAGGCCGCGATTCTGGAACCCCTCCCTGGAGGGGTGCGAAAGACGGTTCTGGCAACCTCGGTCGCCGAAACGAGCGTCACGATCCCCGACGTCGAGTTGGTCATCGATGCGGGGTTGGCCCGGTTCAACCGTTTCGACCAAGGCCGAGGGCTGGACAGATTGGTCACCGAACGGGTGAGTCAGGCCTCGGCCGACCAGCGTCGTGGCCGGGCGGGACGAACCAAGCCGGGGGTCTGTTGGCGGTTGTGGTCGGCGACCGAACGGTTGGAGGCGACGACCGATCCGGAGATTTCCAGGGCCGACTTGTCGGGACCCGCCTTGGAAGCCGCGGTCTGGGGCGCCCGGGAGTTCACGGACTTGACCTGGATGACGCCACCCCCTGCGGGGGCTTGGGCCCGGGCCCGGAACCTGCTGGTCGACCTCGGCGCCGTCGATTCGAACGGCATGGTGACCGACGAGGGGAAGGCCTTGTCACGGCTGGGGACCGAACCCCGTCTCGGTGTCCTCTTGCGCAGGGCCTCGGGATCCGACCTGGTCTTGGCCGCGGCAACCGCGGCGCTCCTTCAGGAGAGGGACCCCCTCCCGACCCTGGGCGACCCCGACCTTCGGTTGCGACTGGAGCCTTTGTTTGGAGGCGAACCGGGTCCCTCTTGGGGGCGGTTGAGGGATTCGGCCCAGGACTTGTTGAGGCGCCTGGATCCGGGGAAACGGGAACTTCGTCCCGGATCCGATTGGGCGGCTTCGGTGGGAAGGGTGCTGGCGCCGGCTTTCCCCGACCGCATCGCGTCCCGGTTTCAAGGAACGGCGGCTTTTGCCGTCTTTCGGCTGACCGGGGGACGAATGCTCCGGGTCAGGGGACGACTGGCGTTGGAACCCTGGTTGGTGGTGGTCGATGCCGACGCAGGCGAGGGAACGGGTTGGGTCTCGCTGGCGGTTCCCTTGTCGGAGACCGACGCCCGGGCCGTCTTGGAACCTCAGACCGTGGTCGGCGTCGAGGTGGAGTGGGACGATTGGCGTCCCCGGGTGTTCCGGGTCAGGAAGGCGGGATTCCACCAATGGGAAAGAACCGGCCTCCCTGTGGCCCCATCGGCGGTCGATGTGAGGGAAGCCTTGGTCGACCGCCTGGCCACGCTCGACCCCGAGAGTCTGCCCTGGACGGCCTCCAGCCGGCAACTCGTCCATCGGATGTCGTTCCTCGACCACGCCGGCCCGGTCCATTGGGCCTGGCTCGCCGACCATGCCGACCTTTCCGGTGGTCCCGTGTTCACCGAGGCCAGCCTTCGTCGGGCCCTGGAAGAGGGTTTGCCCTGGGACCTGAAGGTCCGCCTTGACCGGGAAGCACCCGAAACCTTGGTGGTCCCCAGCGGAAGTCGCCGTCGACTCGAGTACAGGGACGACCACGTCATCCTGGAGGTGCGGATCCAAGAAGTCTTCGGACTGGGCGAATCTCCGCGGATCGGTGGCCGGCCGGTGGTCCTTCACCTGCTCTCGCCGGCCCAAAGGCCTCTCCAGGTCACTTCCGACCTGGCCAGCTTCTGGCGGAACACCTACCCCGAGGTACGAAAGGAGATGCGGGGCCGTTATCCGCGGCATTACTGGCCCGAAAACCCCCTGGAAGCCGAACCCACCTCTCGGGCCAAACCAAAAGGAAGCTGATTTGTCAGGTTTGGACGAGCGGGGCTTGAAAAACCCAACGGCCGGGACCAATATGAGCAATGTTCTAAAAATTACAAGGAGGAAAAGGTGAAAAAGCTTTTTCTGGCTCTCTCAACGATGGTGATTCTCGGTGCCACTCCTCTCCTGGCGGAGGGCGATGGGTCAGGCTCGCAGTTTGACCTGCACGTCGACGTGTTCCCCCTTTTCTTTGATATCTTGAGCGTGGGTGGCGAAGCGGCTCTTCCCGTGAAAAACATGTCGGTGGCCGCCGACATCCAGTACAGTCCGAACTTTTTCTGGGTCACGAACATCACCTTGTTCGACTTGTCGGCCCGGGTTCGGTATTACATCGGTGATTTTCTGACCTTCCCGATGCCGGACTTCCTGAATTTCCTCAAGAAGGGACCGATCTCCGGAGCCTTCGTGGGCGTCGGTGGATCCTTCAATACCCTTTCGGAAAGTTGGGGTGGGGTGACTTGGACGGCCACTTCTTTCGGCGTCATCATCGAAACCGGTAGCAAGTACTTCTTCGACAAACACTTCTACGCCGAAGGGGTGATCGGCCTCGACATTCAGACACCGACGACGTGGACGGTGTCGAGCGGGAGCTACAACGGGTCCTTCTCCGGGTCTGCCTATTCACCCAGCGCCTTCTATTCGAACGTTTCCTTCGGCTACGCCTTCTAGCCTTTTCAGCTTCTCCCAAAGGCCCCTTCGGGGGTCTTTTTTTTTGCCCTGAAGCTCAAGAAACCGCCAGGAATCCTCCGTAGTGGGTTTTGTCGAGCCTCACCATTCCATCAGGGCTTCGTACCGTGCCGTCATACCCCGATTTCGGTCGTACGACTCCACATTGTAGTGAATGGGGTTGGTGATGATCGCTTCGAGCCGGGAGATTTGTTCGGTGTCGAGGTTGCGGATTCCCGTGCCGAACTGGAACCGCGCGCCTGCCTCGATGCCGAAAACGCCAGGCCCCCATTCGATGTGGTTGAGGTAGAGTTCGAGGATTCGTTCCTTGGTGAGAAAGGTTTCCAGGATGAAGGCTGTTCCGGCCTCAAGGACCTTTCGAAGGTACATCCTGTCGGGGAAGAGGAAGAGGTTGCGGGCCAATTGCTGGGTGATGGTGCTGCCACCGCGTTCCAGCTTTCCCGCTTTTTCATTGGCCTGCCAGGCTTCGCGGATGGCGCCGAGCTCCACGCCGTGGTGGGTCCAGAAATCATGGTCCTCCAGGTAGACGATGGCCTTTTTGGCAAAGAGAGGAATCTTGGCGTAGGGGAGGGGGATCGCGGGTCTCACCTTGACCCCTTCCCAGGAACGCAAGAGCATCAGGGCCGTCACGGGCGGGTCGATCCTCGAATAGAGAAGGGTCAGAACCGTCACGGTCCCGAAGTAGAAGATCAGCACACCCAGGGTCAAAAAGCCGAGGTTCTTGAGGAACTTCATCGTACCAGGATGTCTCCGCTCACGGATTTCACCACGACCACCGGCCCGTGTTCCCCACTGGAAAGCTGCCCTTCGGAACGGCGTTCACCGATTTGCAGGCTTCCCGAAACCGACTCGGTCGAGACCACGAAGGCGTCAGCCCCGCCCTCGAACTGCAAATCGGCGTTGCCGCTGACCGTGGTGAACCGGCTCCGGTCCGCTGGGCTCAATCCCCGACCTTCGAGGTTTCCCGAGAGCGTGGCCGCCTGAATATCGCCGGAGATGTCTTCGAGAAGAAGGTTCCCGGAAAGGGTCGAGGCCCTGACGGGGCCCGTGAAGGCCCTCAGCCGAACCGTTCCCGAGGTCGAGTCGACATCGGAGGCCGTTCCACCCCGGGCCGCTTCAATGTCGCCCGATGCCGACCGGGCCCTGAACTGTCCAAGGGGAACCTGTACCAGGATGGCACCGGAGGCCGTGGTCACGTCCAGAGCGAGGCCTGGAGGCACCGAAAGCTCGACCCGGGCCGACCGGCGCCACGAAAACCAGCCGCCGTCGCCCCGAAACGTCAGGGTCAGGGTGCCGCCTTCCCGGACGATCGACACTTCGTCCCCGGATTCTCCCACCATGCGGCCCGATAGGCGCGGGCCCCCCTCCCTCACGACCACGTCCTGGCGATCGGCGTCGACCACCAGCGTCCGAATGTCGGCGTAATCCCAGGTTTTCTGGATGGCTCCTTCGGCGCGTCCCGAGGCGGTCAATGGGGTCAGGGAAAGGACGATTCCCAGGAGGAAAAAGGTAGGGAGACAAAGACGCTTCATGGGGGGCAACCTCTGGGAAATTCAACACGGGAACCGAGGAGATTTGCCATCGTACTGCCGATAATAGGGAAAATGAAGACTTTCGTCATCGCCTTTCTCGGCCTGTGGGTTTTGGTGCATTCGGCGACCGCCCAGGATCTTGCCCTTACGTTCTCTCCGTCCTACTTGCGGACCGACAACCATGGCCGCGGCTACCTTCTGATCCAGGAAGAACCCTTGACCGTGAACCGCATCCTCTCCCTATCACCCTGGGACCTCATGGAAGTGGTCCAGACGCTTTCGGGGACGAAAGTTCCTTTGAGCCGATTCGGGAACAACGACGCCCAAACCCAGGCTTGGCGCGAACAGGTGGCGAGTTTTGCCGCGAAGGGCGATGCGCCTCCTTCCCGCCCCGCAGAAGACCTCTTTGACCCCGCCTTGGTCCTTTGGGACCCCGGGTACATCCAGCAGAAAAACGAGTGGGGCCAGTGGACCATCCACCTGGCAAACCGGGACATCGTCCAGAGTGATCTGGCGACGCTGAGCCCGTTGGAGGTTCAGCAGGCCGTCGAGGTTCTGACCGCCCGGACCTACCCCATCGAGTTTATTCTCGACCACCTGGAAGCGTTCCGGGCCCAACTATCGGTCGTTCCTCGTGAGTGATGCCTACGCCGTCCTCCGGTTTCCAGATTTCCGCTTCCTCTTGTTCGGACGTTTGTTGTCGGCCTTTGGCGGCCAAATGCTCACGTTCGCCGTCACCTGGGACCTTTGGACCCGGACGCACAGCGCCTTCGCCCTCGGACTCGTCGGATTGGTTCTCGTCCTTCCGGTCATCCTTTTCGCCCTTCCGGCGGGGGTGATGGCCGATAGAAAGAACCGGCGGACCATCCTCTTGGTCGCCCAAACCGGGGCCGCGGCGATGGCCGTCGTCCTCACGACCCTTTCCGCTTTCCAGGGACCGGTGTGGGCGGTCTACCTTTGCCTCGCGTTCCTGGGGCTCGCCCGGGCGTTCAGCGACCCGGCCGCTTCGGCGTACGTGCCCCTGGTCGTCCCCGCCGAGCATTTCACCAGGGCCGCTACCTGGAATTCAAGCATGTTCCAGATCGCCGTCGTCACCGGGCCGGCCTTGGCGGGAGTCCTGGTCGGGGCCTTCGGCGGGAGTGTCACCGAAGTCTACGGCATCGGAGCGGTGTTCTTGGCCACTCAGGTTGTTCTGGTGGCGATGATCCAGGCCCGGCCCGCCATCCGTCCCACCGAAACCAAGGCGTGGCACAGTCTGGTGGAAGGGCTGAAGTTCCTTTGGTCGAACAAGGTGGTCTTTTCAGCGATCACCCTCGATCTGTTCGCGGTCCTCTTCGGTGGCGCCGTCGCGCTGCTACCGATCTACGCGACGGACATTCTCCATGTGGGGCCGTGGGGTCTGGGGCTCTTGCGGTCCGCCCCTTCTGCGGGGGCACTGTTGATGGCCGTGATCTTGGCGCACAGGCCCCCGTTCCGCAAGGCGGGGATCACGCTGCTGTGGTGTGTGGCCGGGTTCGGCGCGGTGACCATCGTGTTCGGGCTTTCCCTGTGGTTTCCGCTGTCGCTGGCCATGCTTTTCCTTTTGGGGGTCCTCGACAACGTGAGCGTGGTGATCCGGCAGACCCTGATGCTGACCCAAGTCCCCGACGAAATGCGCGGAAGGACCTCGGCGGTGAACACCGTGTTCATCTCGAGTAGCAACGAGCTCGGGGATTTCGAGTCGGGCGTGGCGGCCGGCTTCCTCGGCCCCGTGGTGGCCGTGGTCGCCGGGGGCATTGGTACCCTTCTGGTCGTGGTGGGTGTGTGGAAGTTCTTTCCCCAGCTGAAGGCGTTGAAGGGGCTGGGAAAAGAGAAATCCTGACCTACTTCCCGGTCTTGCCCCAGGTGTCCTTGAGCGTCACGGTGCGGTTGAACACCAACGCCCCGGGTTTCGAGTCCTGGTCGAGGCAGAAATAGCCTTTGCGCATGAACTGATAGGCCACCCCGGCCTGGGAATCCCCGAGCGCCGGTTCGGCCATGGCCTTGGTCACGACCAGACTGGCCGGGTCGATGAAGGTGAGCCAATCCTGGTCTTCGGGAATGGAGGCGGCATTTTCCATCGTCAACAGCGGGGCGTAGAGCCGGGTTTCGATCTCGACGCCGTGGTCGGCGCTCACCCACTGGATCGTCCCTTTCACCTTGCGCCCGTCGGGGCTTTCGCCCCCGCGGCTTTCGGGGTCATAGGTGCACCTCAACTCGACGACGTTTCCTGTGGCGTCTTTCACCACTTCGCGAACCGTGACGAAATAGGCCCCCTTGAGGCGGACTTCGGCGCCGGGAGCCAGACGGAACCAGCCCTTCACCGGAACTTCGGCGAAGTCCTCGCCGTCGATCCAAAGGTTCGGGCCGAAGGGAACCTCCCGGGAACCGGTCTCGGGTCTCTCGGGGTTGTTCTCGACCTGGACCGTCTCGGTCTTTCCGGCCGGGTAGTTCGTCAACGTGACCTTGATCGGGTCGAAGACGGCCATGACCCGGGGAGCGGTCTTGTTCAGCTCTTGGCGGATGTAGAATTCCATCATGCCGAGGTCGATCATTCCGTCGGTCCTCGAGCACCCGGCCGCTTCGATGAACTGGCGGAGCGCCGAGGGGGTGTAGCCGCGCCGGCGAAGGCCGCAGAGCGTGGGCATCCGCGGATCGTCCCACCCGGCGACGCGGTTCTCTTTGACGAGTTGGATGAGCTTGCGCTTTGAGAGCACGGTGTTCGTGATGTTCAGCCTGTTGAATTCGTACTGGCGAGGGTGGTGGAATTCGGGGAATTGGTCGAGGAACCAGTCGTACAGCGGCCTGTGGTTGTCGTACTCGAGGGAGCACAGCGAGTGCGTGACGCCTTCGATGCTGTCTTCCCAGCCGTGGGCCCAGTCGTACATCGGGTACACGACCCACTTCGTCCCGGTGTTGTGGTGGGGAGCTTTCTTGATCCTATAGAGGATGGGGTCTCGCAAGTTGAGGTTCGGGCTGTCCATGTCGACCTTGGCCCGAAGGCAGCACGCACCCTCGTCGAATTTCCCTTCGGTCATCTCTTGGAACAGTCTTAGGTTCTCTTCGACGGTCCGGTTGCGGTACGGGCTGGGCGTCCCTTTTTCGGTGGGGGCCCCGCGCTTCTTGCTGATTTCCTCGCTGCTGTCGTCGTCCATGAACGCCAGGCCGCGCTTCACCAGATCGACGGCCCGGTCGTAGATGAACTGGAAGTAGTCCGAGGACCAGAGGATTTCAAACGCGTCGTGGCCAACCAGCCATTTCACGTCGTCGATGATGCCGTTCACGTACTCCATTTCTTCTTTCGCGGGGTTGGTGTCGTCGAACCTCAGGTTGCACTTGCCGTGGTACCGGGCGGCGATGCCGAAGTTGAGGACCAAGGCCTTGCCGTGGCCGATGTGGAGGTACCCGTTGGGCTCGGGAGGAAAACGCGTGACGACGGCTCCGCCGTTTTTTCCCTGCTGGAGGTCACGCTCGACGATGTCGGTGATGAAGTTGTCGGTGTTCAGTTTCCAGTCCTGAACGTCGCTGAGCTTTGCCATGATGCCTCCTGGGAATGATCGCAACAGTTTAGCGGAAAACAGGATTCAAGAAAACGGGTACAATGGGGGATCGAGGAGATCGAAATGAACCCCACCACCCCCCTGTTCCGGACTTTCGAAGTCGGGACACTATCGCTGAAAAATAGGGTGGTCATGGCCCCGATGACCCGGGCCTTGTCCCCCGGAGGGGTCCCTGGTCCCGATGTGGCGGCGTACTACCGCCGCAGGGCCGAAGGCGGCGTCGGCCTCATCATCACCGAGGGGACCACCATTGACCACCCCGCAGCGGCGGACCAGCCCAATGTTCCGGAATTCCACGGCGATGCGGCCCTGGCCGGTTGGGGCAAGGTCGTCGAGGAAGTCCATGCCGTCGGCGGAAAGATCATTCCCCAGTTGTGGCACGTGGGAATGGCCCGGAAACCGGGCGCCCAGCCGCACCCCGAGGCCGCCCCGGTGGGTCCGAACAACTTGACCGAAGCCCAGGTGACCAGCCTGATCAACGCCTACGGCAAGGCCGCCGGCGAGGCCAAACGGCTTGGATTCGACGGCGTCGAGATCCACGGCGCCCACGGCTACCTCATCGATCAATTCTTCTGGGACAAGACCAACTCCCGATCCGACCGCTTCGGTGGCGGGCTCGTCGGCCGGACAAAATTCGGGGTCGAGATCGTGAAGGCCTGCCGGGCCGCGGTGGGGCCTGGTTTTCCCATCGTGTTCCGGTTTTCCCAGTGGAAGGCGATCGACTACGCGGCCCGACTGGCGTCGCATCCCCAGGACCTGGGACGTCTCCTCGAACCCCTGGTGCTCGCGGGGGTCGATGTCCTCCACTGCTCCACTCGTCGGTTCTGGGAACCCGAGTTCGCCGGTTCCCCGCTGAATCTGGCAGGCTGGACCAAGAAGATGACAGGCAAGCCGACGATCACCGTCGGGTCCGTCGGCCTGGACGGTGAATTCATGGAGCTGTTCAAGGAAGGCGCCGGGGCCGAAACTGCGGGATTGGACGAACTGCTCGAGCGGCTCGCCGCCAAGGAATTCGACCTGGTGGCCGTAGGCCGGGCGTTGATCAGCAACCCTGACTGGGTCGACCTGGTCAAGTCGGGGCGGACGGCGGAATTGAAGGCTTTCGAGAAGGCCCACCTGGCGAGTTTGGCCTAAGGGTCGCCAGGAAAACCAGCCCGCCCAAGACGGTGAGGCCCAGCCCGACCCAGGCCGGGCCCTCTCCGCCGCTTCCCGCCGCCAGGACCATCCCTCCCAGTGCTGCTCCTGCGGCGTTCCCGACGTTCAGACCCGAGTGACACAACGACGCGCCCAACGAAGGGGCGTCGGGGGAAAGGTCCATGAGTCGGGCTTGAAGCGAGATCCCCAGGATCTGGGTGACCAGGCCCAGCGCGAACAACGAGGCGATGGCCGCCCACGCCACCGAGGCGGTCAGGGCCAGGACAAGCAAAACGGCAACGCTCAGTCCGAACCCCATCAGGACGGTCTTGACGACAGACCGATCGGCCAGCCGACCGCCCACCAGGGTGCCGACGGTCATCCCCAGGCCGAACAGCGACAGCAAAACAGGCACGGCCAACGCCGGAAGCCGGGCCGTTCCGGTCAACAGCGGGGCCACGTAAGCATACACGGCGAACATTCCTCCGAAACCCACCGCGGCGGCGGCGAAGACGGCCCACAACGGGCCGTTGCGAAGGGCGGCAAACTCCCTGGCCACCGAGGCGCCCCCATGGACGGGGAGCCTCCGGGTGAACCGCGCCAGCCCCGCCACCGTGACCACACCGAGAATCCCGATCCCCACGTACGACAGGCGCCAACCCAGACTCTGCCCGGCCCAGGTGGCCAGAGGAACCCCGATGACGTTGGCCACCGTCAGCCCTGCCATCATCACCGCCACGGCTTGTCCCCGCTTGCCCGGACCGGCCACATGGGCACCGAGGATGGCCCCGACGCCGAAAAATGCACCGTGGGGCAACCCGGCCAGAAACCTCCCGAGGATGAGCCATCCCAAGCTCGGGGCAAACGCCGAAACGACGTTGCTGACGGTGTAGAACGCCATGAGCGCCAACAACAACAACTTGCGGTCCCATCGGGCGGCGAGGACCGTCAAGAGGGGGGCTCCGACCACCACCCCGAGGGCGTACGCGGTGATGGAGTGGCCGGCGTCGGGAATTGAGACTCCCAGGTCGGCGGCGATCTGAGGCAAAAGCCCCATGGCGGCGAATTCGGTGGTACCGATGCAAAGGCCACCGAGAGCCAGAGCCAGGAGGGCGGGTGTGGGGGACGGCATGGATCGGAATCTTACAGGAATCTTCCAAAACCATAAAGCCGGAACCACGATCGGCAGTAAAAGCGAAGGTTTGGGCTAGATTTCGGGAAGGTCGTCGGGAGCCGGTTCCGGAAGCGGGGCCGCCAGCTCCACGGGAGGAACGTCGTTCCGGAACTCGAAGGCCTGGGCCTGGTTGTTCCAGACTCCCAGGATTTGGGGCGGGAGGCCCGAGGCGGCCTGCCATCCGCGGGGCGGGACCGCGACCATCTTCTCGAGGCTCCAGTTCGTGGCGAAGGGGACGACCAGCGCTCCGACGGCCAGAGGGGGAATCCTCTGGGCCGCGGCCTCCAGGACCTTTCGGCAAAAGTCTTCAGCCTCTTCTTCCAGAGTGTCGGCCATCACGTAGAACCAGCTTCCGTCATCCTGGAAGTGGACCCGGGTTCCCGCGTCGAGGAGGGGCTGTGCCAGAGGGGGGAATTCGGCCGAAGCCTCCGCCGGCCAGACCCGGAACGCGACCAGGACGAAGGGTTTCTTTCCGTTGTGGTGGTCCTGGATGCGAGCCTTGATTTCCCCTGCCGCCAAGAAGGGGCCGTAGAGGTCGCCCACTTTGGTTTGCCAGGGGAGGGTCGCCAAATCGGGTGGCGCCGATTCGTTGAGTTTCTTCAAAAGGTTCAGGGAGTTCTTCTTCGGGGCGTTGTAGACGGGCTTGTCGTCCCCGGGGAGACCCGAGGTGCGGTACAGGTATTTGGCCAGACGGGAGTACAGGATGCTTTGCGGTTCGGAGAGCAGGTGATCGAGGGCCGAAAGCAGAGTCAGGGTGTAGAACAAAAGGGCCTTGTTGTTGCCCTGGTCCAGGATTTTCTTCTCGCCCAGGTCGCCGACCTCCGATCGTCGCAAGGCGTTCTGAAACCGTTGACTGACCATGCTGGTCACCGGGAACCGCACCCGGGACTCGGGATTGAGCAGGACGGTCGAACGCACGCCTTTTTGTTCGACATCGATGGCGATCGGGGCCAGCAGGTCGAGCATCTCCCGCACCTGGATGGCCAGGTTGGGGTACCCGAGGCTCTTGGCCCGGATATCGTCCATGACCGGCAACATCATGTGGGGCAACAAATAGTTTCTCTTGAACCACAGGAGTTGGTGTTCCCTTCGTTTGGCGTCGTTCGAGAGGGGCCCCGCCCGCTCCACTTCGCGGCAGTATTCCTGAAGGAGAGGGAGGTAGTTCTTCCCGAAAAATTCCTCGATGAAGAAATGCCATCGGGCGATGCTCTTGTCGAGCTCGTCCTGAAGCTGCAACACCTCGCCGGCCTGGTTCAGTGCGGTCCCCCACTGGATGTTTTGGAACCCGTAGAAGAGTTGTTGGAGGACTTCCGAGAGCGGGAGGATGACCTGGATGGCGTCGTCCACCGGAATGAGATCCGAGCCCTTGGGGAACTCGAACACGGTCTGGAAGTAGCTGAACAGGTCGGGAATCTCGTCCAGGGAGGTCCACCCGGCCCGGGGAAAAAGCTGGTCGAGGAGCGTGAACCCGTGTTGGGCCAGCCGGGGGGTGACCGCGGTTTCGGGCGCGGTCCCGACCGTGGTCCCCGGAGAGGCCGCAGTCGTTTCGGGCATGTCCCGGACGAGGTTTTCTTCTTCCAAACCGAGGAAGGCCAGGATCTCGGCTTCCTTGTCGTGGAAGAAGGCGTCGGGTTCCACCCAGCGGTCGGAGAGGAGCTTCAGGAACACGGGGTAAAGATGTTGGGTCACCTGGGTGAAGACCAGGGGAAGTTCTTCCCGGGCGATGGCGTAGTACCTTTGAAGCATCTCGCGTTCGTCCCGGCTGGTGAGGTACATCTTGGCGAACTCGTACATCTTGGTCATCGCCGGCAAGAGGTGCACGTGGGGGTTGAGGCGGATCAGGCGGTACATCGGTTTCAAGACCGCCGTCACCAGGGGGCCAAAGTCGGCGAACGAGCGGTTTCGGGGTTCCCTCTGCAACAGGGTCAGTTCCTTGTTCATTCCCTCGACGTCCCATTCCCGGATGATCTCGAGGATGGTGTTGAACAGGGGGATGCGCCTTAGGCTCTGGTGGGCGTTTTTGTAGTTCTTCGACGAGAGGCCCCGCACCGCGAGGACAAGGTTTTCGATGGACTTGGCGTAGAGCCGGTCGCCGTCCTGGATGTACTTGGGGTTCACGAAGTCAGGCGCGGAGTGGAAGGGCGAGAAAAACGCCTGGAGGGCCTGACCGGTGGTCTTGGCCCGGTAGGCGGGTCGGGCCAAGAAGAAGTCGGTTTTCCACCGTTCGTGCCATTTCATCCGGGGAAGGCCGGCCTCCAGAGGGTTCCGTTTTTTGACAACGGAGTATTGGGAACTGGCAGGAACCATCCGCGAGTCCGAATTCAAAGGACCATCCCCTCCCGGGCAAAGACGAACTCGAGGACGGGCCGTCCCGGGGCGGACCGGGCCTGGATCGCCCTCTGGTAGGTGTTCTGGAGTTCATCGAGTTGGTCGTCGGTCCTTTCGGGGTCGTGGTGGATCAGGACGAGTTTTTTGACCCCCGACCGGGCGGCGGCGTTGATCGCCCATTCCATCGAGCTATGACCCCAGCCCTTCCTTCCCTTCAGGTATTCCTTTTGGGTGTATTGGGCGTCGTGGAGAACCACATCGGCACCGGCCATAAACGCGTCGATCCGGGCGTTCTCCTCCCGAGCGGCTTTTTCCCCTTCTTCGAAGATTTCGGGGTCGTGGTCGGGGTGATCGACTTCGGTGGCGAAGAGGTTTCGGAAGGGTTCGTGGTCGAACAGCGTCACGATGACCTTCCCTTCGTGTTCAAACCGGTATCCCAGACAGGTGATGGGATGGTTGAGGTACTTGGTCTTCACAACCAGGTCATCCTCGAAGTTCAAGACCGTCTCCTGGAGGCGGTGGTAGGTCATCTGGGCGGAAAGCTCGGCCATGGTCACCGGGAAGTACCTGTATTGGAGTTGCCCCCCGATCACGGACTCGAGCGTATCCTCCTCGAAGGTCACGGGTCCGTAGATCCCGAGCTTGGTGGTCGGAATGAAGATGGGCGTAAAGAAGGGGAACCCCATGATGTGGTCCCAGTGGGTATGGCTGAAAAGGATCTTGGCGTCGATGGGTCCGTGGGGGAAATCGGTCTTCATCAGTTCCACCCCGAGCGGGCGGATGCCCGACCCGGCGTCGACGATGACCAGCCGGTTGGAGGGGCCGTATCGGAACTCAAGGCAGAGGGTGTTGCCCCCGTACCGGACGGTGGTTGGACCCGGGCAGGGGATCGAGCCCCTGACTCCCCATAGTGTGACGTTCATGGCTCCCCCTTGGAGTTCAGGACAGTTTGAGGAAGACTTTGGCCCTTTCGATTTCCTGGCGGACCTGGGTTTCCAGGGCCTCGACCTGCATCCATTGCAGTCCCAGGGTTCGGTAGACTTCGGCCGACGGAGGGGTCGGGAACCGGTTACCCGAAAACCCGATCTCCATGATGTTGGCAAAGTAGTCGGCAACCAAGACCGTGAAGACCAAGTCGCGATAGGGCCCTTGGTAGTCGAGAGGAGAATGGTGGTAGGAGACCACATCCTTGATGTCGTCGGAAAGTTTCCAGGCGTCGATGATCAGGGCGCCCGCGTCGGTGTGCGTGAACTCCAGGGTGGACGCTTCGGCCTGGACGAGGGAGATCCTCTGGTCGGCGCTGGCCGTCAGGGCCTGAAGGTAGTCCTCGGGAGCCCGGTTGTTCAGGGGGACCTTGCCGATGTCGTGGAGAAGGCCGCAGAAAAAATACGTTTCCTGGTCTTGCTGGGGAATGTTGCGCATCTTCGCGAGGTGCTTGGCCATGACCCCAACGCAGAGGCTGTGAAGCCAGAAACCGTCGAGGTTCAACACGGCGTTCTTGGTGTGGGCCGTGTTCAGCGATCCCAGCACCGCCGTGCTCAGTGCCAGGTTCTTCACGGTGTTGAGTCCCAGCATGATGATGGCGCGGACCAGACTCGTCACCTCTTGGGTGAGGCCGTAGTACGCCGAGTTGATGAGTTTCATGACCCGGGCCAGGAGCACGGGATCGAGGGAGATGACCTTGTTCAAATCGTTCGGCTGGGCATTGGGCTTCTGGCAGATCTCAAGAACCTTGCCAACCGAGGTAGGAAGCGGCGGCATCTTGTCGATGTAGCCTTCCAGAGCGCGACGGAGCTGTTCGCCTTTCATTCCGCCAACTTTACTTTCAATCGATCCAAAATGACCTTCAACTTTTGTTTGGTGGTCGACGCAGCCTCACCCTTGACGGGCCAAGGGTTGGAGACCGGGTTCGACGAGACCGTTCCCGACAAGGTATGCCGGATCTTCTCCATTTTCAAGTGGATGGTGTCGTCTTGAAGCTGGCGCAGTTTCTCCTCGGGTAGGTACCGGGCCAGCTCACCGAGGTAACCGATCAGGTCGGATACTTTTTCGGGTTTGAGTTCCCCCGACTCCCCGGCCTCGTCCGGTCCTTCCTCCCAGGAGTCTACCGCGTCGGCCTCTTCGGCCTCGCGATCCGGTTCGGGTTCGGGCGGTGGTGTCCACTCCTGGTCGGGGATCTCTTCGGGTTCCTCAGGAAAACTGTGCTGAGGCTCCTGCTCCTGTTCGGAAGGAACGTCGGGAATGGGATCGGAAAGCATGGCAGGCTCTTCCCAGGGCTCCGAGGGGGTCTCGGACGCGGGGGGCGGCGGGGAAGGTGGACCGGACCGGGGAGGGGGCGGGGG
>JGI26470J50227_1000480_pt1 | contig 16368 bp, 20 predicted proteins | sample FreactTroBogLake_FD_50227 | JGI IMG/M metagenome (IMG submission 50227) | reverse complement strand
TCGTCATACTCCAGCCATACCTGGATACCGCTCTTTTCGCAGTATTTCAAAACCGCCCCGGGGCTGAGTCCAAAGCCGCCGTGGCAGTTGTTGATCACCACCTTGCGTATGCCTTTGAGATGGCGTATGAGGTTTTCATGTTCGTTGTTCATGCTAGTTCTTTCTGTACAAAATAACGATAAGGCAAGCCCAGGGTGAAACAAAGATATTCGTCATCGCCATCAGTGCCTTCAGCTTCGTGTACCCAGCGCAGAGCCGTAGCACGATCTCGGGCACCAGACATCATCAGTGACTGCATGTGCATTTCAAAATCATGCGAGGCACGTGCCTCGCAATAAGAACTTAATTCGATATGTAATTCTGTTATCTGTGATAAGGCAACCATGTTAAATTATGTAAACCAATCTATATTTTCGCAGATCGCCTGCTCTTGTTATTTATTTTTTTAATGAGATTGATGCGTCATCGTGCTCATCCACTATCTCATACTCACGTGGACCACACAACTTGACCCATTGTTCTTCTGCGTCATGGATGTATGGAAGATGATCCCACGTATATAGCGGTTCACCCGGGTGATGCTGAGAATAATAGGCACTGGTAGCCATCTTGGCCTCGTAGACCTTATTGTTCTTCTTCAGCCTGATCTTCATCATTGTCTCCATTATAAGTATGGACCTAGTTGAATCCTTCAACTAGTAACACCGATCCTTGATTCGGTCTGTCTCAAGTCGATGCTGGTATTCTTCCTCATAAGCAGCGAAAACGCCGCGCATAAACTCATCGTATGCATGAGGGTCGTTAGGACGATACCGATCGCCCTCGTACCAAGATTCATAACCTTCACGATAATAATTACGTTCCATGTAACACTCTCCTTCAGCCAAGCTAGTATTTATAGTAGCAGTTTAAATGATGAATGTCAACTATATTTTTGCAGAAATGCAGCCACATATTCATCGCTAAGATCCTTTAACATGTTCTTCTATGTTGGTTGAAAGCCGCTACTGACTAATATATCAATTTTTTCTATTAAGGCATCTGCGATAAGCAGTTGTCCTTCAGGTGATATGTTATTTGGCAACCATGCTTCGGATGGAAGCCTCTGACGACCAGTTACTGTTGGAGGTCGAGTGTTGAATACCAGTTCTTGAATGTCAGGCGCTTCTATTCCGCTAGTAAACTTAAACCAAGGTGGAATACGCTGAGTATTATACACGTGAATAGCAGGAATTTTCATGGCCGTTATGTATTGATCGATCTGTATCAGCGCACCATTTGTGCGATTCATTTGTAGATCAGGGTGATAAAGATATTCACGCTGTAGAGCCATAGTGTTTATAAAAGTGTCAATATCAGGGAATACTGTAGTTAAGCTTCCTAAAGGACCGCTATTACTTTTTTGAAAAAAAGCGTTTAGTGCTGATAGTTCTTCAGCATCCTCAGCATAATGGATAGCGTCTTTGGCTTTTTCAGCCGCTAGTTGATTATTAGTCTTATTTTTCCAAATATTAATAGCTTTGTTTAGTGGATTAGCTCCCACCCATATGTCTCGCTTACAGCTAGGTAAAAATATACAACCTGGGCCTGCATGAAAAATGATGGCTAAGTCAAGCTCTTTGGTCTTTTTAAGCTCAAATAGCACTCGCTCTTCACTGCCTTCAGGAACCCCCACGTTCACTAGCTCAGCATTATACTTTTCTATGATTATGTCAATGAAGCTTACATTCCCTTGGACAGGGATCTTTGCCCAAGATGCAGCACTATGACCGTAAAAACCAATCTTCACCCTATTTCCTTTTATACTTGGAGCAGCGGGGGGATTCGAAACCTCCTTCTTTGCCTTACCACGACAACGCTCTACCGATGAGCTACTCGCTGCAATACTACTTATGTACCTTATTCTCTACTAGTAACGATCTTGTCAATCAAGCCCCAAGACAATGCTTCTTGAGCAGACATGAAGGTATCACGTTCCATCATAGCAGCAAACTCCTCGAAAGTCTTACCTGCGGAGTTATGAGTTACATAGATTTGAGTAAGAGTCTTCTTCATAGTGAGAATCTCTTTGACTTGAATCTCCATGTCAGTCGCTTGTCCTCGGGCACCACCAGAAGGCTGATGGCACATGTGACGAGCGTTAGGAAGCATGAGACGCTTACCAGCTGCACCTGCTTGAGCAAGAAGACTACCCATAGAACATGCTTGTCCCATCACAATCGTAGAGACATCAGGCTTGATGAACCGCAAAGCATCGTAAATTGCCATACCAGCAGTAACAGAACCACCCGGAGAGTTGATGTAGAGTGAGATATCTGTAGAGGAATCTTCGGATTCAAGATAGAGAAGTTGTGCGACGATGAGATTAGCCATAGAGTCATGGACTTCGCCTTCTAGCAGGATCACGCGATCACGCAATAAGCGGCTGTAGATGTCCATAGCCCTTTCACCGCGACTAGATTGTTCAAGAACCATTGGAACTAAGTTGGACATTAATATTTCCTTGTTGTTATTAATAAGATCACTATACTGCTATTTAGCACATAAGTCAATAACTTTGGGATAAATGCGGCTATATTAGCAAGCAGTTTGGTTACCGTTTCTCTCTTCCAACGCCGCCCGTTGTTGTGGGATTGCGATCAATGGAGCGTATTTCTGGACGCTCTCTACCTAATGCAAGGTCTGCTGCCTTTTTCGTAAAGGCTTTTTCTGTTGGTGGAGTTCTCTTTTCTCTGCCAGGACCTTCATCTTCGTCCTTAGGTTTACCTTCACCTTTATCAATCTTGAAAGTGAAGTTGCCTTTTATGCCTGTACTATAGTATGTCTTACCGGCCGAGAAGTAAACACCTGCGATGCTCTCGCCTGGGTATAAGGTCTTGAACTCGTCAAGAGTCCATGATCCTCTGCTCTCTTTCGCTTTAGTGTAGACTTGAACTAGGGCACCGTTATTTAGAATGTCTGCTGCTGCTTTACTGAAATCAGTCTTGTCATTCACTTCTTGTGCTGCTTTGTGAGCAACTGCTGCTATAAGATGATAATAGAGGTTGACCTTATCTAGATTTTCTGTCTTGCGAGCGTGAGCTAACTTCTCTAGATTAGAGGATAGTCCTAATGTATTCAGCTTGTCCATCGGTATCGGACCGACATTCTTTAACTTCTTGATTTCTTCAGCGTCGGAATCATCAATGATACCATATTTTACGCCTAGATACAATGGTGCTCCTACTTGTCCTTGTGATTGAACCTCACGAAGCATTTCAATAACTTCACTATACTTCTCTAATAGATTTTTACCATTAGGTGATTGGCTTAGTTCGTCTACACTGCTGACGAGATTCTTGGCACTAGCAGTTGCGCCTCGCCCGCCCTTAGTGCTTACTTTGATGTACTTACCTTCAGCATTAGTTATAATGCTGTCACTCAATCCAGCAGTCTTGGCTTCATCAAACGAGATTAGAGTATTCTCAAAACTTCCATCCAAAAATGTCTCTGCTGCTTCACCGGCATTACCTGTGTATTGACCTTTTTGTAGTGCGATGGGCTGAATGATCTCACAGAAGTAATCACGGAATGCAGAGAAACTAACTCCTACAGGAGCAGGGAATGTCATAGGAAGTGGTTCACCTTGAACCAGCTTGTATGTGAGAGAGTAAAGAGGACTATCAGTCCCTAACGAAGTCGCTAACTGTTCAAGTATGTCATCAGCAGATAAGTCTATCTTGTTTGACAGTAGGTCTTGTGGTCCTAATCTGGCTTGTGCTTTGGCCGCTGACTTACCTTTAAACTGATAATCACCTATTTGATTAGGAACATAGTTATCTTTGGGATCAGCCTTGACGTTGTCCAAATAGCGTCCGAAATACAACTCACCTTCAGGACCAGTGAAGGTAGCAAGCGCGAATCCACCTGTTTTACCGGTACGGTTATTCAGCCATTGAATACTGTTATCAGTCTGTCCGTTAACATCTAGGACCATATGATCAAGTTGTTTAGCATCATATCTTCCACCTTCTTCGGGAAAGAAACGAATACTATCAAATGTTATTTCTTCGTCAGCCGAGTTACGAAACACATCACCAGACTTACGGTTAGCAAGTCCGGTGCTTTCGGTAAGAACTTCTAGCTTGTTAAGGATATCACGCATCATGTTAGTATTTATTCATTATGAAATCTTCAACTCATAAATACATTAAGAAATCTAACAAATAGGAGAATATTTATGTTGATTCTATCAGTCGTTATCCTAGCATTATTAGCAAGTGGTGTATACTTCTTCATGAAGAATACTGATCCTGCCAAGCTCGCTAAGGTAGCTAAAACTACAGAAGAAGTAATTCCTGCTGTAGTAAATGAAGTAAAAGCTCTCGAAGGTACAGCAAAGACAGTTGTAGATGAAGCACAAGCTATTACTGCCACGGTAGCTAAAGTAGCAGCTTCTGCTGCTAAGAAGTCAACTTCAGCGACTGCAAAGAAGGTTCCAGCTAAGAAGGCTACTGACTCTAAGCCGCGCAAGCCCAAGCTCAACGTAGCAAAGTAAATTGCAAGACATCGGCTTTGATGTAATAAGCGATCTAAACCTTGATCCCAATGAATATTTTAATTGGGAAGGCAAGTCTACTAGCTTATATTGCTTAGTTGCAGGAAATATCAGTTCCGATCTAAGAACAGTATTGCAGACCTTAGGTCACTTAAACCGTTTTTATCAAGGTGTGTTCTATACTCCAGGTATCTTAGAGTATGAAACTTCCACAAAGATCGTGTCTAGGACAGAAGAACTGCTTGCTATTACTAAAAGCCTACCTAATGTATGTATGCTCCACCAAAACGTTGCGATGATAGACGGTATTGCCATCATCGGAATTAACGGGTGGAGCAACGTCAAAGATGAACTTACCGTAGAGAATCTACTACCAGCCGCTGCTAGGTATGAAGAGATAACTTATCTTAATAAAGCTATCGGTCGCCTGCAACGACACTTGGACATCAAAAAAGTAATAGTTATGTCTAGTGCGGTTCCGAACCCAGACTTGTATTTCGGAGAAAGACCTGAAGTAGTAGATGACCAAATGCCCTTGCAGATCGCATTAGAGAGCGACACCGAACATAAGGTATCGCACTGGGTATTTGGTACTTACGGTAAGAGTGCAGATACTACAATTGATAATATCAATTTTATCAGCAATCCCTACTACAGAAAATCACCCTATTGGGCTAAGAGAATCACACTCTCCGTTTAACACTAGGCTTCGGATTCAACCTTGACCTGAAGAGGAAAACCTTGCGCACGCGCATCTAGGGTGACCTCAATTCCTTTTTGTTCAGCCAATTCATATGGCAGAACCGCAACCACAGCACTACCGTTCTTGTGAATGTCTACTGTGATAGCCGAGGCTGTGTCTGGATTATAATTGAAATACTCAATGAGTGATCCGACTACGAATTCCATAGAAGTATGCTCATCATTCATATAGATGATCTTGAATAGTGAAGGCTCCTTCAAAGCGAGATTGGGCCTGATCTTTGTCTTGATGTCTGCGTTTGCCATTTTAATAATCCTTTAAGGGTTGCTTGCAGCCACGATTGACTGCAAGCAGTAGTCACTATATTATTTATTGTAAGTTATAGCAATAGTTTTCGGGCGTTCTGCCTCAGGTACTTCTCGCACTAGATGAATAGTAAGAATACCTAATTCAAGGCGAGCGTCTCGGATTTCAACATGATCCGCTAGCTTGAACTCCCGACGGAAGTTGCGGCTACTAAGTCCACGATGAATGTAGTTCGGTTCATCATCACTATCAGTGACAGGAGATTGTCCTTCTATAATTAGGAAATTCTTGTCTTGTGTCACGCTGAGGTTATCTGGACCAAATCCAGCTACAGCGATGGAAATAGCATATTCATCATCGCTGATTTGAACTACATTGTATGGGGGATAGTTGTCCCGTTGATTGGACACTCGTTCTAGTTCGTTAAAGATGTTGTCAAAGCCAACTGCGAACTTGTGAATGTTATGAAGTCCCGGAATATCTCCGGCACGAAGGGTTAGATGTTGTGTATTAGTCATGTTTTATCTCCTTTTTAATATAAGCAAGACTAGTGTTGTAGACCTTTAATAAGCATCTACAACAGTATTTATTATATACTATTTCGCAATAAACTAAAGTATTTTGGGTATCAAAGTAGTGGTCTTGGGTTCTCAATCATGTCAGCATCGATGAGAACTTCGGTGATGTTATTCTCTTTGTAGCGATGAATGTGGAACATGTGAGGCATCAAGGTTCTTTCTATCTCGGTATGCAGTCCACGCGCACCTGTATTAATATCAATGCAGTTTTGTGCGATCTTCTTGATAGCCTCTTCGGTGAAGTCTAGCTTAATATCATCAATCTTAAATAGATACTTATATTGATCAATGAAGCTGTTCTTGATGCTCGTCAATACTTCTACTAACTGCTCCAAATTCAAATCTGTCAGCGTTACCGTAGTAGTGAACCGGCCGATGAATTCTGGGATCATGCCGAATTTGGTTAGATCATCTGGGTTAACTTCTGCTATGTTAGCTTTTTCATTCTTGTCAATGACGGTTGATCCGAATCCGATAGACGATCTGTTAGTTCTACTCTTAATGATGTTTTCTAATCCAAAGAATGCTCCACCGGCGATAAAGAGAATGTTCTTAGTGTCAATCTCAATCATCTCACCTTGTGGGTGTTTACGCTTTCCTACAGGACTCACACGGCACTTAGTACCTTCAACGATCTTTAGCAGTGCTTGTTGAACACCTTCTCCGCTTACATCGCGGGTAATGCTGGCACTCTCACTCTTGCGTGAAATCTTGTCAATCTCGTCAATAAAGACAATACCACGCTCAGCCTTGCTCACATCATTGTCAGCGAGTGCTAGTAGCATAGCAATCATTGTCTCGGCATCCTCACCCACATATCCTGCTTCAGTAAGACTAGTAGCATCGGCTACGACAAAAGGAACATTGAGATACTTAGCGACAGTCTTAGCTAGCAGCGTCTTGCCTGAACCCGTAGGTCCAATAAGCAGGACATTTCCTTTTTGAATCTCTAAATCTTTGGGAGGGTTGTTTATTCGTTTGTAGTGATTAGAGATAGCAACAGCCAATACCTCTTTAGCGTCATCTTGACCGATAACATGTTGATCCAAGTATTCCTTGATACTATACGCATCAATCTGGGTCTGCTCTTCCTTAGAAGCAGCCTTTACTCGTTCGGACTCCATCAGTTGGTTACACAAGTCTATGCAGCCGCTGCAAATAGCAACATCTTCGCTTATAATTAACTTTGTGACCTTATCTTTGTGTGTGTTACAAAAGGAGCAGTAATCTAATTTTTTGTCTACCATCTTACATACTTATCTATCATCGGTGTCTGCGAAAAACTTTAAGGTAATCTATTGGATCTAAGATACTGTTCTATCTCGACCTTTTCATTTTCGGATAGTAGTTCTAAATCATACTCGCCCTTTTCAATCTTAACGACCAAGTAGTTAAGATACTCTTTATCATAAAGGTATGAATCAGTCTGTTCTTTGTTGACTTCAATCCACTTAAGACCATCAAACTTATACACTCTGTTTGGCAATGAGTCTACCCGAACAAATATGTCACCTTTCTTAGAGATTACGGGAAACGTAGTTCCGAAGTTAGTGTTTATTTGCTCTGCATCTGGTCTTGCTGCAAATATGTTAGGACGCATAGATTCCAGTGCGTGTTTGGTTATAGCCCTTCCTTCAAACATGAGATAGTCGTTGTCAAGTTGTTCTATAGTCACGCCATCAGTCTTGATTTCGGGATTTATATCTGCGGGAAGTTCTTCTTCAACAGTTGGCTCTGCGTTTGGTTCGATATCTGGTTCTGCAGGTCTGTCTTCAATCGGTTCCAGTTCATCCATATGTTCAATTGTATCGGGAAGATGTTCCTCTGGTAGCTCTTCTCCCACTGTAACATCAGGCTCAGCATCATCTGTGGGTATATTGTCTGTAGCATCGTCTGGTACCTCCTCAGGTTCATCAACCGGCTGTTCTTGTTCTTTTTTGGCATCCTCTTCCAACCATTCATAGCTGCTTTGAGCAGCAAGAACAAGAGTCAACGCCAATGGATCAAAGACGAATACGATAACGATGATGACCCAACGAACGGCGCGCTCTAGCAGGTCATTACTAGGATTGTCTCCATAGATAAGCGCAGCAATATACTTGATTGGGCCAACTTCTGCTTCAACCTTACGAACCTGAGCACGTATAGGTGCTGCTTGATCGTTAAGTGTAACGATACTGGCTTGTCCTGCTTCTATATCTTTATTAAGTCTATTTCTCTCAGTAGATTGTTGTTTGCGAACAGTTACAGCTCGGTTAGCACCCTTATCGTCTGTGGTTCTTCCAAGCAACTGATCGACTTGCGCATCCATTTGGGTGAGTGCTCTACGATCTGCTTCTATGTTTTGTTTTGCGGTATCAATCTTTTGATCAAATACTGCTATCTTTGACTGAATATCTCCGCTCACCAGAGCCTGATCACTGTGTGCCTTGCTTAGGAATCCGAAGATACCCATAGATGTTAGAAACGCGAGAGCCATAACAGCAGGAACCAGATAGAGTTTCATCTGCCATCTAGCACGATTCCAATAACGGTGTAGCCAGACTGTAGTGACGATCTTAGCGAACTCAAGCGCACCGCCCATTATGATTATGGGTACGGCCGCCGCCGCGAAGATTGCCATCAATCCCTGAATAGAATACCAGGCGGCGATACTTCCTAAAGCAAGTGCTGCGATAAGAGTTACTGTTGCGAAACTAAATAATTTTTTGAATAAAGTCATAAACTATTTAGTTCAAATCATACGGGATTTTCTTCAAATAGATGGCCATAAGTGACTTGGAACTCATCCAACATCATGATCAACTTCCTAGGAATACCAGGCCCTTGCTGAACATGAAAGGTGACCCAAGGTCCATTATCTCTACGCTTGACTTGAATGATCTCTAAGCTATCACCGTCTTCAAACGTATACTTCTTGCCCACCATCTTTTGAAGGGATTCATAGTCAATAGGATCTTCTTCCCATTGGTCATTCTCGTTAGTCATTTTTATTTCCGTTCTGTTTGGCTTTCTCAATAGATTCTAGGATGAGGGAAGCCATATTCCTACAGCTCCTATATCCGGTCTGAACCTCGAATAGAAGAGCAACCCAATATTGAGGATCTTCTTCCCGTTCAACAGTCTCAGTAGTCATGATTTGAGATTTCTTTTCTATCTTACTTATCGTATCGGAAAGTCTTGAATCTAGGAAAACGCAAACTGTATGTCCCGCTTTGGTTGAGCGTAACAGCATCAGCCATGACTACAACGGTGCGCCCGATAATGTCTGCTTGGTCATCCCAATAAGTTTGTCGCTCAACATCAGTATATCCGCTTCCGACATTGACTATGATATGCTTACCATCGTCATCACCTTCGCATACCAGAGCGCCCATGCGACCCTTGTTCTTTCCAGTGCCGGGGTCGATGCCGATGACAGTGAGGTCGAAGTCGTACACAGGCTTATACTTCATCCAAGCAGTGCTACGATCACACTCATACGGTGCATCTAGGTTCTTGATCATGATCCCCTCAAAGCCTTGAGCGACCATGTTGCTAGCGTAAGACTGTAATTCAGCCTGACCTTCTTCAGTATCAAGATTTACTTCAATGTGAGGGAGAAGTTCTACATTAGGCATCTGGTCAACGATATCACGCATCTTTTCCAGAATATCAATACGCTTACTCAGTTGAGCATTCCAGTGTCCTTCCATGAAGGCCGTTAACGGCAGAATGTCAAACACGTGGAATACACTATCATCTGTCTGCACATCGGTCTTGCGACGAGCCTGACGCATCAGTTCTTGGAAAGAGTTGCCTACAACTTCACCATCTAGAACAAATCCGTCGTATGAAGTAAAGGTCATTGGAGCGACCCGGACCTTGAGGCCCATGCCGATCAAAGAGAGTTTACAGCTGAGGCCCATGCCGATCAAAGAGAGTTTACAGCTAATCTGCTTCTCAATCGCGGAGAAGTTATCAAACACCTTACCGTTACGGCTGTAAGAGGTTACTGCTGACACTCTCCCATCTGCGGTGATATTGACCACCATAAGAACACGGACACCATCCAACTTCGGTTCCAGACGCTTGATACCACGCATCTCTGGACGACCCTCGCAATTGGTAGCCAGCTGACAACCAAACTTAGGAACTTCGAATTCGGTACGCTTGAGAATCTTGTTGATAGTCTTATCACTGATACCGGCACGAACATCACGCCGAAGAACCGGAGCCAGAAATGTGTTCCATTCTTCGCTATCAAACCGATGAGACATCTCCTCGATAGCATTACGAGCATCATTACCGGTCAGTTCGCGAGCAATCAGTGTGTCAAGAAGCTTACCAAACTCATCCCATGGATTCTCAGCATCAATGATTCCTGTAGTATCTGGAATCTGTCTAACACCAAAAGTGATATAGGGATTATAGCAGTATCGTAGAAGTTTTAGAAAGTTGAAGGAAATATCATTACCAAGGATAGAGGCAGCGTGTGCTTGCTTAATCACATCCTCCTTATGAAGTCGGCTGTCACTTTCGTTAAGTTTGTTGATCCAGCTTGCGCTCATTATATAAGTTCCAATTTCTCATTCTTAAGTTTGCTATGCTAATCATGTTATATAAAGTTATGAGTGCTTGAGGGACAGTCCACTGCGGGAATTTACAACCCATTTAAGGGAGACCCAATTTACGAAAGACCATTCGGGTCCCTCAAGCACTCATGTTAGAAAACCTTCGTATGTGATAGTTGAGTAACAGTGCCATCGCGGTGAGCCTTGACTCGACCTTGAACGATGATACTAGTACCAATCTTGATATCACTTTTGTAGCTAAAGAACACAGCCTGGTTGTCCTTAGTCATCCCGGTGATGTAGTAAGTATTCCAGTTACGAGAATGGATACACTTCATGACCTCGATGTTAGCAGAAACCTTTTCGTCAACATCACCGATGAACCCAACAGCGTCACGAACACGACGATCAGCATCATCACGCGCTTTGGCGCGGGTATAAGAAGCCGGAAGCGAAGTGATCACGGAAAGATCGTAGACTTCAGTGATCTCATTACGATTAGAGATCACCATCGCATTAACGTCAAACTCGCTCATATTTTTTCCAGCGAGAACCTTGAATGTATAACCTTGAAAGTAAGAACGGACCAAATCACCTTGTACCCGATCTTCGTCAGCGATAGCAGAAGGATTTGCTAGAAAACTAGCGACGATGCTGCGATTAGTTTGAGTATCCTCGGGTGCATTGATCGGCACCTCCTTGATATACGAACCATTGATACGCTGAGCCGCACAAGCCGCCGCCCAAACATCGGAAGCGACATAGTTTAGTTGCGGTCTTTGATAGCGAGCCATTCGTGAGTCCTTCGATCACTGTTGATATACTATATATACAACGAATGAGGATGTATGTCAACCTTTATATTCCAAAAGAATCATTAATTCCCGGTTCTCCTCCTACTAGGTTAGCAAGAGATTGATTCCATTTGATTACGCTTGTCGTTTCACCGTATCTTGATGTCAAGTCTGTTGATATAGCATCAACATCACACCAACTCTTAAACTCTCCCGACAACTCCCAGCCGAAACTTCTGTGTCTAAGCTCCAATTGGAACCCTAAGTTATCCATGATCATTGTTTTAGGAATGCTCGAACCTAACCAGCTGTAATATTCTTTTGATTGCAGTTCTTCATACACGTTGATATGCTCTTTGATGAACATAGCATTAGAATCCAAACTATGACTGAGCATGTTTCCAATACCCTGAATGCCATTGTCAGCCATAAACAGTTCCATAGCAGAATAGTCATACCTATGCGGACTATAGATCGGTCGACCCATATTCACTTGAGGCCAAGTCCAGTCTCCACCAATAACAGGAAATGATTCACATTGCTTGATTAGCCACAGCATTGCGCCTGCAGTAAATCTCGTAAATCTGTATGGCTCTACTAAAGGAATATGATCACCATTGTTGAAGAACTTGTCTACGTCCAGATCAATGATACGATGCTTAATTGAATGCTCTCGGCAAAACCTTTCGGCATAGTATAGATCATGAACATTTATAGGTCGACCTAATACTAGCAACCGCATTGTCACTGCTACTACGGGAATGCTATTACGTAGACAATGTAGAAGCACACATTCGCTATCTAGTCCACCGCTGTAAAGGACCTCTACAGGTAGGTTAACACCATCCAGATGCGCATTGAATGCATCCGAAATAGTGTTAAACTGTCTAGGAACTTCTAGGAGTTCAGTAGTGAAGATGGTCTTGTCGGCCAGAAATTCTACGGTGTGATTACGATAGTTGTCAAGCCCTGAAGACCAGTTACGAGTGGTCATCTGTTTATGCTCTTCCATATAGTGTTTGAGTGTCTGCTCAACCAATTGGTTTAGCGTAATATCTCGCTCGTGTGCTAGAAGCATGAGTTCATACAACTCGTCATGGTCCAATTCAAGTTCTAGGACTGAACGATCATCTTCTTTAATAGGAGATACACTAGTATTCATGACATGTTTCCTTATCCATACTTATGTAAATTCGTACCACGATGTATCATACTGAGTTAGTCCAGTAACATTGACAACATCTTGAAAGTCTATGGTATCCAAAATAAGACCTGAAGCGGGCCGATCAAAAACAACCGTCGAGTCGCTAAACTGGATTTGATTAATGTTGACCAGCGTATCGTTGACGGCCCACGGAACCTTAGCTCCGCTGAGCGATGCCACGCTTTCGGAACCGTCATCATTTATGCTGATTTTGTATTGGGACGACGCACCACTGTAGACCGCAGTGTTGAAGCCTAGGCCACCGTCGATGTGGGCAGGTTTCGCATTGGCATTGGTGTCGTAGATAATATCATTTCCAGCCCAAGTCCGCATCAGCATCGAGTCGTTGCGATCGGAGATCGTGACATTTGTAGTGAAGTCTGTAGAGGGGTTGTAGTGAAGCGGGACATTTACAAACTGCCACGCTCCATCAGTGCTGGGTACGTTAACTACGGCAACGAAGTTTATTGATCCATCGGGTTGCGGGATTGCCTCAAACGGAGTGGTAATTCCAGCATTTGCCTTCCACCAAGTGAATCCCAAATAGTCGTATACCTTTGAAGCTAAAGCTAAAAACTCGTCGTGCATTCCGACATACAAATGACCAGTTCCGTCATTCAGCATTACATAGTTAGATTGCCTTGACGCAATCGAGTCCCAGTTAGACGCAAGTAATAATGTTTCTATTCCGCTATGGTCTATATCAACAAAGTTCTTAACATAGCAAAACTCGCTTTGCATAAAGCCCATATCTGGATTAAGTTTTGCTGTTTCTTCTATAAATGTTCCATCACCTTTGTTGATTAATATATCAAGCGCTGATGGGTGGTTTTTAATATTAGGATTCCACATAGACTCGGCCGCGATCAAATCAGCTTTTCCATCGTTGTTTAGATCGGTAGACCATATTTGATATGTGTGTGTTTGACCAGCGCCCCATTGCGAAACAAAGCTTTTATACTGCGGCAGTGTCGATAGATATGGCTCAATGACTTGTATTGGCTTGCCAGAAGGCTGCGCATCAATGCCGTCAAAGTTATATATAACTATATTATTAGTGCTTCCATTTATATTAAATTGAATATGTGGGTTAACACTATAATCGGCAGTTACATCTCCGCGAGCCTCCTCATATCCGTAACCACTATATGAATTTATGATAGTTCCAGATTGACTTGGAGTTAGAAAATATTTGCTAGTATGAACAACAAAAGCGCCATTTTCGAAAGTGTATATTGGATTATTTAGACCTGGGAAATCAGTTCCAGTTACAACGATGGGTTTTCCATTGACATATGCCAACTGAGCGTCGTGAGCATCGAGATTTCCAGGAATCGTGACTTTACTATATGTTCCATTCGCATTTGATAGATATGCGATTGAGGGTAAAGATATAAATGGCGTCTCGTTATATGGTGCCAAGAATATATCGGGGCGTCCGTCGCCATTGAAATCAGCAACTACTATAGATTGTACACCTGGTGTAGATGTATCGGATATATACTTATTGGTTTGTATTGTGAGATTGCCCGATGCATCAGGAGCGAAGATGGCGATGTTCACAGGGGCAGGCGCTGTGAGGGTGGGAACGAATTCAAATCCGTCGACGACCATCCCATACTGCCCTGCTGAACCAAGCGGGATTAGAGCAAAACTTGGCACAGTCCCCCAGTTAGCGGGATGAGGACCGTACTTTCCCGCTAGAAAATCGGGGTCGGTAACAGGTAGCCAAGTCCCAGCATAATTCAGGACAGGATTTTTAATCATCTTGCCGAACCCTCATTGAGGCAGGGGCTGCGTGAGCAAATTTCACACTCGGGGCCTTTGACAGCTATTCCACTGTAGTTCACAAGCTGACTTTTCTATTAAAATTTAATTCTGACAAGTCCGTTTCCCAATATGGAGACAATAGTTTAAAATACTCAGGAAAAGCATCTACAAACTTCTGCTTTCGAAACAGGTCTTGTCTACCCATCCAAATACTAAATTGTTTAAACAATATAGCATCCTGTTCTTCCATAGTCAAGTATCCGCAAACATCATTATCCTTTATATGATCTAACAATGATGTTTTAACAGAAGCAGGTAAGTTGTTGATAGCGAGGTATGATGGACTATTGACCATATTAACATAATAGTTCCCAATGACTTCTTTATGCCAAGATAATATATCATCAACATAATATACATTCATTGAACTAATTGTAGGTGCTCCGATAGTGTATACTTCACAGTCTAATCGATTTTTAAGTTCAACGTGTTGAAGAACAATAGACTCTGCTTCTTTCCATTTACCGGGCCATCTTAGATATTCAAAATGCTCATTTTGACCATCTATGCTTAGCGATAACTCTAATCTTTTGAACTTAGACCACAGTGACAACAATCTTTCGGTTGGCCGATTAGTACAGTTAGTACTATAGAAAAGTGTAATGTTTTTGCTTAACCCTTTATCTACTAGATAAGTCAACAGCTCTAACTGTGTTGTATTCAACAAAGGCTCGCCACCAAAGAAATCAATCTTCTCAATATTATCCATTATAGGAATAAAATCCATAAAGTTAATATGTTTTGGCGGCAAGCGACTTATAAATCTATTGTGTAGTTTGGATCCGTCTAAAGATTTAGTTTGATAAGCATCTGCGTAATGCAGTCCTTCTTTAGTATATGTATTTGTGTCCCATCCTGCACAACTACGACATGCAAGATTACAGACATTGCTAGTTTTAAAAACAGCAGTTATTGGTCCATTCTGCCATTGCCCTGTCTTAATAAAATTCTCATATACATAAGGATAGTATTCTAGTTGTCGTTGACGAAGACTCTGTTTACCTGCTGTTTCTTCAGCCCAACAACGATGACAAGCATCTGGTTTTTTATTGTCTACAAAATCTTGCCTAAGCTCATTTAGCTCTTTGGCATCCCATCTTTCTGCAGGTGTCAACGCACCGTGTTCCCATTCTCCTGCTCCAAATGCACAAGGACTATTACGACCAAAAGGATTTTGTCTTGTGCTATGGAATGGGGCAATGCAGAAATTGTTGGGTATATCTTTGGGAAAATTGAATATCAAAGTCCCGCCCCTTCAGCAAGAGTCCGATCAGCAACAGTCAGCCGATCGATCCAATTGGGGTAGTTGAGCCTGGCCCATTCTGTTGCGCCTCTATAGTATGCGACTTGAACAGCCTCGAACAGTTCGGTTTCGACACAATCGATCTTTTCCATCAACTGTTCTTTTTCCATAGTCAATTGGGCAATCGTTAGTACAGCCTCTTCAGCAAGAGTCCGATAGATGATAGTGTTATTATCCATAAATGAAGCCGTTAACGACAACCACCGCGCCTAAAGCAATCACTAAAGATAAAACTATGATGGTTACCTTTAAGCGGGACTTCATTTTGGCCTTCACCCAGGCAGCGATCCGGGCAACGATCCGGGCAGCGCTCCGGGCAGTGGCCAACTGCTTTAGTGTCATGCCCTCCAAGTGACGCAGGAACGCCTCCACCGTCTCCGTTTTGGGTCCGTACTTCTGCTCCGTATCTCTAGCTCCTGGCATTTGTTATCTCCTCGGGATTAGCGAAGCCGAACACGGGCAGGAAATAGAAGGGCTGGCCGCGCTCGCGCATAAGGTCCGCGCCTTGGATTTCATTAGCTGCGTAGGCAGCGTCCCGAGCAGCGCTCCGGGCAGCGTCC
>JGI26470J50227_1000478_pt1 | contig 16424 bp, 18 predicted proteins | sample FreactTroBogLake_FD_50227 | JGI IMG/M metagenome (IMG submission 50227) | reverse complement strand
GGACAAGGCGGTGGCCGCTCTTCGAAGCGGCGTCGTGGCGCGCGCCAGCTACAGGGCGGCGCAGCGGGCGGTGTTCATCGACCGGGACGGCACGGTGAACCGCGAGAACGGATTTGTCCGCGCCCCCGAGGAGCTTGAGGTCTTCCCCAATGTGGGTGCGGCGCTCAAGCGGCTCAACGACGGCGAGTACCGGGCGGTCCTGGTGACCAACCAGCCCGTCCTGGCCCGGGGGGAGGCCACGCCGGCGCAGCTCAGGCTGGTGCACGCGCGGCTCGACACCGAGATGGCCCACAGCAAGTCCTTTTTTGACGCCAAGTACGTGTGCCCCCACCACCCGGATTCCGGATTTGCGGGCGAAGTGAAGGCCCTGAAGATTGACTGCAACTGCCGGAAGCCTCGCCCGGGGCTGGTCCTCCAAGCCATGAACGAAATGAACATCGACCCGGCCCAAAGCTGGTTTGTGGGCGACAGCACGGCCGACTTCGGCGCTGCTGCCGCTGCAGGGGTGAGGTCTATCGGGGTGAGAACGGGCCAGGCGGGGAGGGACGGGAAGTACCCGTTTGAACCGACAATCTGGGCTGACGACTTTGCCGCGGCGGTTGATTGGATCCTAGGAAGACAAGAAGAGACAGGATAACAGGATTTCCAGGATTAACCGGATCGGAGGAGGGGCCCATGATGCAATCGTTCACGGCTATCATTGAGCGCGAGGACAACTTGTTTGTGGCGCTCTGTCCGGAGCTGGACATCGCTAGTCAGGGTGAAACGGTTTCGGAAGCCAGAGCTAACCTCGAGGAGGCCCTGTCGCTCTTTTTCGAAACGGCTTCGGTAAGTGAAATCGAGAGAAGAAGAAATTGAGCGAAGGCACTTTCAGTGATTATCAGTAGAACACCGTTGCGGATGAGTTTTGTGGGCGGGGGGAGTGATATGGCGGATTACTACCGCCACGCTCCGGGGGCGGTGATCAGCACCGCCATTAACAAGTACATCTACGTCACGGCCAATAAGAAATTCGACAGCGGCATCCGGGTGGCGTACTCGAAGACCGAGGAAGTGGAAAGCGTTGGCCAGCTCGAGCACAAGCTTGTGCGGGCCGCGATGACTTACCTGAAGCTGCGGGGCGGGGTGGAGATCACCACGGTGGCCGACATTCCTTCGAAGGGGACGGGGCTGGGGTCCTCCAGCTCATTTACCGTGGGGTTGCTCAACGCTTTGACGGCGTTTCAGGGGCGCCCGTCGTCTTCGGCGTCGCTGGCGTCGGGGGCGTGCCACATTGAAATCGACGTGTGCGGCGAGCCCATCGGCAAACAGGACCAGTACGCCGCAGCCTTCGGCGGGTTCAACCAGTACGAATTCCTGCCCGACGACACGGTGCGGGTGACCCCAGTCATTGTGCAGCCGCAGGTGCTGGACACCCTCGAATCGAACCTGCTCATGCTGTACACGGGCATCACCCGGAGCGCGTCGCAGCTTCTTGAGAAGCAGGGCGCCAACCTGCGCGAAGACAGGGACAAGGTGGCCACCATGGGCAAGATGGTTGCGCTGTGTCAGGACTTTCAAAAGGCCCTGCAAGCCGGCGACCCCGGTCAGGTGGGTCCAATCCTGAACGAGAACTGGCTGCTCAAGAAGAGCCTGACCCACGGTGTGAGCTCGTCGGAGATCGACGAGTGGTACGAAGCGGGCCGCAAGGCGGGGGCCACCGGGGGCAAAATCCTCGGGGCCGGGGCGGGCGGCTTCTTGCTGTTCTACGCGCCTAAGGAACATCACGAGAGGATCTGCCACGCGTTGCCGGGGTTGAGGCCGATACCTTTTCGATTTGAACGCTTTGGGAGTCAAATTATCTTCTTCAACCCTACTGCGTAGAGTTGCCAGACGGAAGAATTTGACAGGATTGACCGGATTTAGAAGAGAGATTAACCGGATGGACGCAGAGGGGAACGAATGACCCATACAGCACTGATCAAGCAGGTTGGTTCGGACTGGATCGGGTGGATAGAGGAGATTCCTGGAGTCAATTGCCAGGATCCTACCTACGAACTCCTTATAGAGACCCTCGGAATTACTCTCAAAGAAGCGATCGAATTGAACCGTGAAGAGGCTGTTGACCCTCAATAAGATCTGCAAGGACTTGGAAATTCGAGAGGTTTCACGGAAGAATGGATGAAGGCACGGGTCGGGACGTTCAATGGGTTGAGCGGTATTCCAACCTCAAGCTTGTGGTGAGCAGACTGGCCGAAGGTTTGAGTATCCCCCAATCAGACAAGGTCCAGCGAGCTGGGATAATTCACTATTTCTCCATGGCGTTTGAACTTTCTTGGAACGTGGTGAAAGACTACTTGGAATCCGAAGGCTTTGAAGGCGTCTCGTCGCCCAGAGGGGCCCTGAAGACGGGGTTCGAGCAAGGTTTAGTTACCGATGGGCATGGGTGGATGAAGGGTCTTGAAGACCGAAATCTGACCTCACATACCTATAACGAAGACATTGCCGTCGAGGTGGAAGGGTTGGTGAGAACGAAGTACCTTTCCCTTTTTTACGAACTTCTCGAGGAGCTTGGGAAGCGGCTCCCATGACGAAACCGGGCATCGCAGAACAAAGAGGGTTTACATGAAGGAATCTTTTTCGAAGGCATACTTTGGGCGGCTGTCTGCAGTGATCGCCGAGCAGGACGGGGCGGTTTATGACGCGGCTGTTGGCTTGGTGCGGCAGGCTTGGGATGCCGGGCGGCAGGTGATTACCCTGGGGAACGGGGGGAGCGCGATGACGGCCCTTCACTTTGCCACCGACTGGGCCAAAAGCCCCCTGCTCAAGACAGGCCGGCCGTTCCGCGTGCGGTCGCTTCTCGACAATATGGGGTTGCTTACGGCTTACGCCAACGACCTTTCTTACCAGGACATTTTCGCGGCGCAACTGCGCAATATCCTGGAGCCCGGTGATCTTGTGATCGCGATTTCGGGGAGCGGCAATTCAGAGAACGTGCTTCGGGCCGTGCAGTACGCCAATCAGAACGGCGCGGTCACACTGGCGCTGAGCGGGTATGACGGTGGCAAGCTCAAGCAGATAGCCCAGCACAACCTTTGGGTGGCTTTGAACGACATGCAGCTTGTGGAAGACATTCACTCGGTGTTCGGGCACTTGGTGATGCAGGCGCTGTGCGAGGTTTCCCAGCATTGAACATTCCGTTGCTTGCCTGGAGAAACACAGTCCGATCTCTGCCGAGGCGTTGGCCCCTGATCGTNCTGTTGGCGTCCACTGTGGCGCTCCTGCTGGTAGGCAACACCCTGTTTGAAAACACCGCCGATGGTTTGAAGCGCACCTACACGCGAAGCTTCACGGCTGATTGGACCATCAGCGCCAAAGGGAAGGAAAGCTTCACCCTGTTCGGCAGCGAGTTGCCGCTCATCGGCGAGTATTACGTGCTGCCGTCCCTGCCCAGGGCTACGGAGCTTCTCGAGGCTGTGAAGAAGCAGCCAGGGGTGACGGGGGCCTTGGGTCAGGTGTCGGCGGGAGGGTTGCTGGCCCTGGGCGGTTGGTCGGAGCCGGTGCCCGTGTTCGGGGTGTCGTTCCCTGAGTACTTCGGGCTGTTTCCGGACCTTCAGTTGGTTTTGGGGACCCTGGAAGGAGGAGCCCCCGGTCGGCTGTTGCTCAACGAACGCGAGTACCACACCATAGCCAATGCCCTGGGCAAGGCCCCGGCCCTTGGCGACGCCTTTACGCTTTCGGTGTTCAATGACCACTCGTTCACCATCCGCGAGGTGGTGTTGCAGGGGGTCTACCGCTACCCGGCCACCGACGAGACCCTCGACCGCATCGTTTTGACCGATCCGGATACGGCGCGGGCGCTCAACGGCTACGTTTACGGAAGTCCCGACGCGGCGGTGGCGTCGACGGGGACAAGCCAAGACCAGCTCGACAGCCTGTTCTCCGGGGGTAGCGATGTGAAGGCCGCGTCGGCCCAAGGGCTGTCGCAGGCCGAAGTTGAGAAGCGTTTGTCCGATACGGCGGCCCGGGATCAGCAGAACAAGACCCTTGAGGGGAGCTGGAATTTCCTGCTTGTACGGGGAGCCCTTGACGGGTCGCCGTTTGGCACGGCGTTTCAGGTTCGGGACTGGCGCTCGTCGGCCGGCGGCAATGCGATGATCGTGTGGTTGGTGCAACTTGTGTTCAACGTCGGACTAGGCTTTGTCATGGCCGGAGCAGCGTTCATTGTGATCAACTCCTTGGCCCTTTCGGTGGCCGAGCGCACCAAGGAAATCGGCACCATGAGGGCGCTGGGCGCGACGAAGGCCGGGGTCTCGATGGCGGTGTCGGCCGAGGTGATTGTCGTGGTCACTGGGGCCGGGTTGGTCGGAGTGGCGTTGGGGAGCGCTGTGCTCAAGGCTCTGAGCGTAGTCGGTATTCCTCTCGTCAACCCCTACCTGCAGGCCCTGTTCGGCACCAACGTGCTCCACCCTGTCACGTCCTGGGCCTCGGTCGCGGCCCACGTGGTCTTTAGCATAGCCCTTGGGACGGTTTCGGTGGTCCAGCCAGTCCGGCTGGCGTTGAAGATCACGCCCTTGCAAGCCATGGCCAGGGGGAGTTAAGGTGTTGCTTCGAGTGGCCTGGCGAAACTTTTGGCGGCAGTTGCACCGTTTTCAAGTCATTCTGACGGCGTTGGCCGTTGGGTTCGCCGTGCTTGTGGTCATGATCGGTGTTACCTCGGGGATGACGCAAACCCTCAAGAACAAGGCCGCCCGGTACTTTGGTGGCGATGTTACCGTCTTTTCCTTTGCCCCCGACCGCAGGATCGCCAACGAAGCCGAGGTGGTGAAGGCGCTGAAGTCGGGTCCGGGCTTTCAGGCGTTGTGCCGGCGAACCGAGTACTACGGGGGCGACGCCACCTTGTTCTTTGGCGGTGAGTCGGTCCGGCAACGGAAGTTGGTGGGAGTCGATTGGTCGGCGGAGGGCCCGCAATTCGCCCTGCTCGACTGGATGGCAGGTGGTCCGATCGCTCCCGGAGACGAGAAGGGCCTACTGATTTCGAAGGCGACGGCCGACCGTTTGTTGGTTCGCTGCGGCGATGACGTCACGGTAGTGTTCAACACGCTTGCGCACCAACGCAATAGCCTGTCGCTGGTTGTGAGGGGAATCTTTCGGGACACCAGCTTCTTCGGTTATGCAAGCTACACTGATATCAAGACCCTTGATACGGCATTGGGCATGGAACCCGGGGCAGTGACCGAATTGGGTGCAATCCTCGGACCGGGGTGGTCGTCCACCGACTTTGGCGCGTCGCTCGTGGATCTTCTCGCCGCGAAACTGCCGACGTACCCACTAATTTCCAGTCGGCAGGGGCAGGTCGACGCGATGGTCCGGAGCGGAAGCGGAAAATCCGTCGGCGTTATGACCCTTGATGCCAACCTGGCCCAAATCGACGACATCTTGAACTCGTTGATGGCGGTTACCTGGTTGGCATGTGGCTTGTTTTTGGCCATATTGATGATCGGTGTGGGGAATACGTACAGAATGATCATCTTTGAGCGGACTCAGGAGATTGGCACCCTGAGGGCCATGGGAATCTCGCGGCAGCGGTTGATTGGTTTGTTGCTTTCTGAAGCCTCCTTTTTGGGCTGGGCCGGCGTTGCCCTGGGCTCGCTGTTCGGGAGTTTGGCGCTTTGGGGCCTCCGTTCGCCGGACTTTTCGGATAACACTCTGGCGCTCTTGTTTCTTCAAGAGGGACGGTTGGCGCCGTGGCTTCCGCCCGTCCCCTTTGCTGGAGCGGCGCTCACCTTAGTTGTCGTCACGGTTCTGGGGGCCGGAGTGCCGGCCCTGCGAGCGGCACGATTGCGGCCAGTCGACGCCTTGCGAGAGGGAGATTCCCAGTGAGGTGCCGCTGGATCCCCCTACTTCTTCTGCTGGGGAGCGCGGTGTTTGCCAACGCTTTGACGGGGCAGGACCTCCTGAGGACTATCGACCGGCAGGTTACCTTTGACACCGACTTTTCGGGAGAGTACACGGTCACGCAGGATAGACCGGGCGAACCCCGAAGTGTTCAAACCGTGGCCCTGTTTCGCCGCGACAGGGATAATAAGTTCACCATGCTAATCTTGGCCCCCGAGATCGACAAGGGCAAGGGCTATCTTAAGGTCGATAACAACCTGTGGTATTACGACCCGGTGGGCAGGCGGTTCACGGTTTCGAGCGCCAAGGACAGGTTTCAGAACTCCAATGCCCGAAACTCGGACTTCACGAAGTCGAACCTAGCGAGTGATTACCGAATTGTGGAAACTGGCCAGACCAGGCTCGGGAAGTTTGACACGACAGTATTGCAGCTTGAGGCGACCAGCGAAGACGCGACCTTCCCCAGGTCCAAGGTATGGGTTACCAGCGACAACTTGGTCCGCAAAACGGAAGACTACAGCTTGTCGGGACAGCTTATGCGCACGGTGGCCATTCCCCAGTATCAGAGGGTGGGCGACCGGTGGGTGCCCGTCATGATGCTGATTGTCGATAACTTGAGGGGCAAGAAGGTCGATGGGGCCCTGCACTACGAGACCACCACGATACGGATAGCCAAGCCGAACCTAGACCGGGTCGATGACATCGTGTTCACCCAGGGCTACCTTGAAAAGGTGGCAAGGTGACCGCTAGGATCCTTTGGTTCGGATTATGGGTCACGTTTGTGGGACCGGCTTGGGGCCAGACGAGTCAGGACGGGGTTGACGACCTTTTTGTCGAACCAGCGCCCGACATCTCTACCAAGAGCGTCGGCAAAACCGATTTAGCTGCTCTTAACACTTCGCCATTTTCGGTTGCGGGTCACGTCAACGCCAATACGGGTGCCTTGATGGGTACACAACCAGTCGGGTTCTTCAATATGGGTACGGACTTTACCCTTGAAGCACGGCCCGACCCGTCGATTCGCTATCACGCACTCCTTGGGAGCACCCTCGCCAATTTGACATTTCCGACACCAAGCGTTACTGAGCTTTGGGTCGATTATACGTTGCTCAATACCTACCTTTTCCGCATGGGCAAGTACACGCTGGCGTGGGGTCAGGGTCGGATCTTCAACCCTGGAGACCTGATGGCCGACAGTCCCAACGGGGTGACCCTGAAGGCTTTTGCACCCGTGCTCGGCCAGAGTCTCACCGGGGTAATATTAGGCAACCCCGGAATAATGGTAAACCCAGCGGTTCCCGAAGCCAGGGAGTTGTCCTACGCCGGGCAACTGTCGGGAGACGTGGGACGATTGGGTTGGGGGGTGGCCGGGTTGGTCCGTCCCGGAACCGTCCTTGCGCCCCCCGAGCGCAATTGGTCGGCTTTTGGCAAAAGCAACTTCTACGGTATTGACTTCTATGTGGAAGGCGTGGTTCTGGCACCCGGATGGCAACCGACGGGCGATGACCTCCACTACTTGGCTGGGTTCTTTTGGGAAGGGGGAGACCCCAAGTGGCAGCTTCAGGGCGAAGCGACTGACACTAGGTTGGGGGCCGCGGCCAAGCTGATAGGGTGGTTCTTGACACCGTTTGTTCGCTGGGAGCAGTCGCGTCTTGATGATTCAGGAACTGTTCAGACGGGATTCACATGGTTGGCGTTGCCGCACTTGACTCTCGACTTCGGCGTTCCTTGGTTGTATGGTTCTGATACATCAGAGTACCTGGTTAGTGACACTGACCCTAATAAGCAGCGGTTGGGTGTGGCATTTCGGATTACTCTGGATGCAATCTTTTGACAGGAGGCGAAATGATAGACCCTTTGGTGACTCATAGTGAGGAACAAGAGAGCCGGTTTGTGGACTTCATTGCCATCATCCTCCGACATCGAACCTGGGTCCTCGGGTCTGCTAGTCTGGGTGCCTTCATCACCATTGCAATCTTCTTTGTGCTACCGCTAGTTGGCGTAAGGTTGGTGGGTGAAAGGATGATTGCACTACAAGCGGTGGTTAGGGTCGCAGTCATCCCGGCTGCGGCACAAAGCACTCTCAGTATTGACGTGTCAGAGCTAATTCAGGCCCAAGCCTCGAATTTGAGATCAGTGGCGGAGATTTATCGCGCCACCTTGATGAGTGCTCGTGAGGAAACCTTGGAGAGGCCAACGTTCAACCGCGTCGTATGGACGTTCTTGAACAAGTCGTTTCGGGCCATTCCAGACAACAGAAATGCCACTGTGTTGCTGACACTGAAAGTCACCGAGAACAACCAGGAAAAAGGAACCGAGTTCCTCAATCAGTTCGTGACGAGAGTTCGGTCCGACTTGAAGAGTCAGACTTCAGAACAAATTGAGCGGGCCGTTTCTGATCTGGAGTTGACTGGAAAGGGTACCAGTGAGCTGGCTAGTCAACTACGGGCGCCGTACGAGATTGCGGCCAAAGCCCTAAAAAGCGTCTTGGCAAATCCCGACTTTCCACTGACTCTTGTCGGAGGGGTGGATGCAATGGATGACGATGCCGGCCCTTCAAAAGGACTGTTTGCTCTAGCCTTCATGTTGGGCGCACTCGCCTTGGGGGTGTTGCTGGCACTCCTCGCTGAGGCGATAAACCGAACAAGGCGTGACCCTGCCACTGTCGAACTTTTGAGGAACGCTTGGAAGAGGAAATGATCGGCCTCGGAACATTCCGATTCCAAAGCGAATTCCCACTGCAATGGCAGCGTTTGCACTCCGACTCGCGGGATGCATGTGGGTACATTGCTCGAGCCTTGAAGCGAATTCGTGTCAAGCAGAACAGGGCAAGGGAACACCGGCCGAAGGTTCCGCCATCCATCTGGGCGCTTTTCGACTCAAGGCCAGCATTGGCGGTTTCCGGTGCTTCGGTCTTGGCGGGTCGCGGCCATGAAAGAATCCGCCAACTACTTTGTCCAGAAGCGTTCCAATACTCGTTCCCGGAATGAGTGCTCCCAGCTTTTCTCATGAAGCGGAACGGAGAGTGGTTACTCCGCCTCCCTTGAGTGGGTCCGATCGGGGTAATAAAGCGACCAAGAATCCCAAGGAATTGGCTCGGATCGGTAGTACGGGAATGGTCGGAATGATCGTCCGCCGACGCGCCACCGGGGCGGTCCCCTCCGCTAAAGAACGATCAATTGGCCAATTCGGTTCGCTTCCTAAGCGCTAGGTTCGGCCCTTTCTTCAATCGTTTCGCGGCGTCCTAAAGAGATTAAGCGGCCTTCTCCCCAGAGGGGCAGTGTGTTGCGTTTCGTTTGTCACGGACACCTAGGCCGAAGAGAAAGGGGAGTTTGCTCAGAGCTCAGGCTTTGACGAGTCGCGCCTCCTACTGTGCTGTCGATCGCGAGTAGTAGGTGCGCGGTAGTTGCAGCGCTGGCCTCCCAATTCTCCCCTCAATAACCTACCCCCTCTACGTTCCGTTCCTCGGGAATTTTAGAGAACCTACGGTGTTGCGTCGAACCACAGCGTTACGTCCCAGCAGGACTAACCTTTGCAACCGCGCTCACGCCATTTGTACTTACAATTTCATGCGGCGCCAAGGTGCTCAAGAATCGCGGTCCGCGAGGCTGACTATCTCTGAGGTTTGAAAATCGGTCAACACACGCCTTCAATCTGTAAACAGCACGGCGTACATTCTTTGATGTACTCCTCTGGCCCCGCAACTACGCCTACTCTTCGAGCGTTGCTGAGCCTTCAGCAGGACGTTGTTGATAGACGCACAGGGCCTCGTCCTAGAATTTGAACTGCGGTCCCGCCAAACGAACCCTCGCTGCTCCCGGCCAGGCAATGGCAATTGATTCTCGTGGTGTAAACTCCGAATGTTCGCGATGGCTCCACGAGGAAAGTAGAGAATGTTGGAAGCCCAAAACCACCTCACCATGTTTCGACCGAAAACTCTGGCAGGGAATACAGGGCGGATTTGGGCAGATTCTCCATTGTTCAAAAGTCGCTGTCGCTATCGTGCAGATGTTCTTCATGGAGTTGGGGAGCTATCATCCTCACTAGTTGATTCGAGATGTGTACTTTGGCGCTTCTGCGTAGCAATTGGGAAATCTCGCGAAGAGTTGAGCCATGTAAGAGTCTCGGGAAAATCGCTTTGGGTTGTTTGGCGAACGAACGCCCAATCGAGCAACACTCCAAGGTCTCGCGCTTGCAGCCGTCACGAGCGATTCTTCGACTGTACCTCTAGGTGGCTCGCCGGGAATGCCCTTCGACTAGTCCCTGTCCTGAAGAGGTGTTCTTGACAGTAGATCTGTTGCTATCCGGCCGCAAACACCCTGCCAGCAGCAACAATGGGTAGTTTGATCCAAAGAACCGAAGAAATGCGAACCGGCCAGAAGCTCGATCATGCTAGGAGAACCAAGGACGCGACCACGAGACGCAGATACCGTGAACTCGACGTGGCTTCACACCATGCCTAGGACTTTGGTCACTACGGGCGTGTTTCTAGGTAGCTCTAGAGCTTACCAATGACCAGAAGCTAGACCACGGGCCATTGATGGATTAACGCCAAGGGGTTCACAAATGGGTACAATCAGGTTACTGAGAAGTCTTAGAACGTTTCTACTCACTTATTTTACGTTCAGGAAGACAAATGTGCAGGTCGCGTATCCTGTGGCGGTCTCTGATGAGGCGACGGTTGGTGAGTACACCTACATTGGATCCGGCTCATTCATAGGATTTGCCACAATAGGAAGATACTGTTCTATAGGCCCAAACGTCATGATTGGACTTGGTGAGCACGACATGAAACGAATATCAACAAACTCGTTGTTCTATGAGAACGCCAAGAAGTTGTTGCTGACGAGGCGTACCACAATTGCACACGATGTTTGGATAGGTGCAAACACAATCATTCGACAAGGAGTCGCGATCGGGACGGGTGCTGTCGTAGGAGCAAATAGCTTCGTGAATCACGATGTGGAGGCCTACGCGGTTGTGGCAGGGAGTCCGGCCAGACATATTCGGGATCGGTTCTCTCCGGAAGAGCGCGAGCAAATTCTAAAATCTCAATGGTGGCTGGCCCCACCATGCCAAGCAAAAGCCACGCTCCTCGCGTTACAAGCAGAGCTCGAGGGCAGCGAAAAGAACGAAAAAGGTACAAACCACGAATAAAAGGTTAGTGAATAGCCTACACGTGGATCGGACAGCAAAATAACTAAGAAAAACTACACGCAAGGAAGACATTTTGTTGTCTACTTCGCTACACAAGCTTTCAGTTCTGTGTTTCGCTTCGTAGCGTTTCCCGTTATGGCCTATTTGGTCTCAACGGAAGATTTCGGAAAGGTCAACCTGTTCCAATCCTACCTCTCCCTGATCGTAATTCTAATGGGTTGGTCAACCTCAGCTACCTACACCATTCGTTACTACAAGTACTCTGAAGAGCACAGGGCGGAGCTTCTACAGTGGATACTAATGTTCTCGTTTCTTGTAACTTTGTTCTTGTGTCTGCTTGTGACTTTATCCTACCACCAAGTCGAGCTTGTTACCAGCTATGGTTTGCCGCTAGCCTACTACTGGAAGATGATCATTCTCATCTACATGACGTTTGTCTCGTCGCTGTTCCTAGAGATCTATAAAATAAATCAAGATTCGATCGGATATCTTGGTGTAAGTGCCCTACAATCAATATTGCAACTGGGTGGCATAATCGCAGTTTTGCTCTTCTTCAATCGTTCATTCGGTGGTTACATTGACGGATACTTCTTTGGAATACTAATGGTTCTAGTTGCCCAACTCTATTTGGGTAGAAGTTACCTACGTAGGAGAAGCTTGAGTTTTCAGACTTCGCTCTTCCTAGAGTTGTTGCGAATGTCCACTCCGTTTGTGGCCGGAGCTCTTTCAAGTTTCGTATTCAGCCTGAGTGACCGCTACATCATCAAGTCTATGTCGGGGTTTTCTGACGTTGGCATATATGGGATGGGTTACAAGTTAGGAGAGATCTTCAACACATTTGTTGTTGTTTCATTCATAAACTCCCTGAACCCGATCTTGTTTCGTAGCTACGCGACACAGAGGGACGAGTTTGAAGTCAAGTTGGCAGGGAGTATTCGAAACTTCGTACTTATTGCCGGGGGGTTGCTGCTACTTTACAGCTCGTTCGCGGATGTGTTTTATCATATCGTAGTGCCGGTTAAATACTACGCAGGATCCAAAGTCGTAATTCTTGTGTCCTTGAGCTTCTTTCTGCTTGGGATTTCGCAAGTTTTTGGGACAGTGTTGTTGGTGAAAGATAAGCTAGGGACCACAGCTGTCTTCTCTGCTCTCGGCGCTGTACTAAGTGTCGTGAGCAATGTGTTCTTGATTGGAAGACTTGGATTTGTTGGGGCTGCTATTTCACTTCTAGGTGTATATCTCTTGCAACTGGTGGTCTATGGTACCATGGCCAAGAAACTGATGCCAAAGTTGGCGATCGATAGGAAATTGGTCATGGTTTTTCTATTTATGATTGTCACGCTTGGGATTAGCTATCTTATTGGGGTTCTCGTTTCCGACATTGCTATCGCCGCCATTGTGAAGGTCACTTTACTTCTCGTTCTACTTTCCTCCTTGTACATCACAGGGCTTGTGAAGAACGATGTCGACAGTCTGTGGCGTGGGATTAAGGGCTGGCGACTATCGAACTAGCTATTCGGTCGCAGAGGCTTGGTGTGTATCGTTTCAAACGCTCAACTCTCGCCTGCTTCTGGGAAGTCGGCTCGAAGATGCTGACACTCTCGCACCCACTCTGGTTTTGGAACAACAATCAGTGTTGGGATGTCTTGAATTTGTTGTCAAGAAGGGTGAAGTGAAGGGCGACTCACAGCAAGACGGAGGCAGGGTAGCTACCATTTCGTCGAAGGTCGGGATTGCAACGAAGCTTTCTTGTGGCTTCGTGCGAGGTACAGAGTATGGAGTCCAGAATGTTGCTATTTGAGATTTCGGGTGGTCTTGGAAACCAACTCTTTCAGTATCTATTTGCAAAGGAATTGGAGGCTAAGACAGGTGAGGTTATCAAATTCGACTGGAGTTTTTATACGCGACGAGGGAAAGAGACAAGGCGCGCATTCTATCTGCAAAAACTGTTTCCCAACGAATTCTACGTAAGAAGGTCATTGCTTGCAAGATGTACCCAACGAATTTCACGACTGATCTATAAACGCACAAGCGTTCGGATTGGCGGGTTTCGAGAGGTTAACGACACGACTTTTGCTAACTGGACCTTTCGTGAGGGCGAATCTGTTCTATTTCGTGGATTTTGGCAGCGTGACAACATACCTTCGCGAGGTACTCTTCCACTGGCCCTGGATGAGCGGATCCTTTCACTGCGAGAGCGAAGCTTCAAAGATCAAATCTTGGCTACGGAATCGGTGGCGGTCCATATCCGGCGGGGTGACTATCTCAGTGGTATAAACGCGAAGATATACTCGTGTCTGGGGAGAAGTTACTATTCAAGAGCGATCGATGAGATTCGGAGGCAGGTCATGAATCCGGTGTTCTTCGTCTTCTCGGATGATAAAGAACATGTAGCGGATGTATTGCCTGATTGCGACTATCTTGTGGTTCCAAGTTCGACGGGTGACGAAACGATTCGAGACTTCTGGTTTATGTCGTGCTGCAAGCATTCGGTGATCGCGAACAGCACCTTCTCCTATCTGGCAGGACTATTTGGTATCGCGGATGGCGGGCTCATTGTCGGTCCTGCAGACTGGTACGTTTCGCCAGATAAGAGGGGGCCAAAGCATTGGCGTATTTGGGAGATTAGTAATGGTGACGGTCATGATTCCTTGTTACAACAATTCTAGGACAATACAGGAGTCGATCGCGAGTATTATCCAGCAAAGCTATCGTGACTTTGAGCTGTTGATAGTTGACGATGCTTCAACTGACGACAGTGTCGAAATCATTTCGCAGATTCGAGACTCCCGAATTCGACTCATTGTGAAGAGCGTCAATCGGGGTGTTGCCGATAGCCTCAATCTCGCAATTCATGAAGCGCGAGGAGAGTTCATTGCAAAGCAAGATGGAGATGATATATCGGCACGAGATCGGCTACTTTGGCAGGTGTCGCTCATGGAGGCTCGTCGACTTGACGTTTGTGGCGGTCACACCTTGATGTTTGATGGCAACGGAGTCGTGGGGACCTTGTATGCGCCGCCCACTTCTACCGGCGTTGCACTTCGCTTGACGAGGACGGTACCGTTTGCACACAGTAGTGCAATGCTCCGAAAGGCGTTTCTTGTGGAGCACGGGATCTCGTACTCCGCGAATTGGGTAGCCGAGGACTATCAGCTGTGGGCTGAGTTGCTTGAGGCCGGCGCGCGATTCGGCAGCGTGGATGATGTTGTGCTACGCTATCGAGTATCGAGTCTTTCATTGTCTGCTCGAAGGCGGGCCACCATACGCGCTGAAACGAGGCGAATCGGTCGCAGGGTTTTCGCTCTGTTGCGACCAAAATTGGGAGGGTTGCTCCGCGAGAGTGAGTCACTTCGACTCTACGACTCGGAAATCTACCTGTATCTCGCAATGAGGTTGAGGGACCTGAATCTCTTGTGGGTCCTGGCGCGCCAGTATTCTCTGAAGAGCCTTTTGGCGGCCGGCATTCAATTGTTGCGTGGACAATGACCTAGTCGATATGGGTCAGCGAGCCGAGCTAGGCCGATCTGAAAAAATGGTTGAGATTGACTCAGCAGGCAGAGTGTGCTTGAATCTGGTTTTAAGAACAGATCTAGGTGGTTCAGACGCTTTGAAGGCGACAGAGGACAGAAAAAATCAAGCCGGAAAGAGCGTTTAATTAATGCTGTATGTTTACTTCGGCTTAGAACTTATTCTCCTTGCTCACGTCCTCCGCAGAAGAGGATCCGTTTCAATTCACTTTTTCTATCTATTCATTGTCTTCTACATCATTGTAATTGGGTTTCGCTCTGGCTATGGTGACTATGGAAGTTATGTTCAGCTCTTTCAGACCGCCGAGTTTCCGAAGTCATTCTTCGCAGAACAAGAGAAGCTATTCTACGGTCTTATCTTTGCGCTTAGGGGGATGGGTTTTGGACCGTTGGTCTTGTTCTTGCTGATGGCGGCCACTTCTCTGAGCCTTGAAGCAAACAACATCAAGAAGTACAGTCAGTTTGTTTATCTCTCTCTTTTCATCTACTCCATACAGTACCTAATTTTCTTTGATGGGCATTTGATGCGCCAGGGGATCGCTCTCTCTATAGTGCAGTTTTCGTACCGTTTTTGTATAAGAAGGCAACCAGGGAGGTTTCTGCTAGCCGTCGTCATCGCGTCATTGTTTCACTACACAGCTTGGTTGTTCCTGATCGGTTACCTATTTGCTGAAGTCAAGCTAACGAAGGGTTTGGTCGTTTGGTTCGTAGTACTATGTGCATTGATCTTGGTCACGAATCCGTTCAAACTCGTCATGGACTTTCTCCAAGGTTTGAGTCCTACGAAGTACCTGGGCTATTTTGGAGCTCCTAGTTTGGCAACTGGTTGGTTTTCTTTCGTTGAGAAGGGGCTCGTCTGTTTCATTTGTATATCTTATCGGCGACGCCTCAATGGTGACCGATTCTCAAGCTTTCTGGTTGTCAATTACTTTCTGTCTGTTCTTGTCTTTTGTTGCTTTCTTGGCTCCGACGTCTTTGCGTCTCGAATCTCCGTGTATTTCCGAGTATCAGAGATATACTTGATTCCGGTGTTGTATAAAGAAGCAAAATCGTCGAACAAGTCGGTCGCGTTGGTCATCTACGTTGCTTGGATGCTTTTGAAACAACTCTTAACAGTTACGTTTCTTTCTGACTATGTTTTCGCCCCGTTTTCTACTGCTTTCAGTATTGGAATCGATTGATAGTCTCGTCCGACCGAAGAGTCTGCTTCTGCGCGCGTAACCTGGATTGCGTCGACCATCCACGGTGGTGGCGAGGGATTTCGTGAACTGCGTCCCGTTCAGGCCGTTCCTCTTAAGAAGCAAATCTAACCGCCTAGTGTGACTTGCGACTTGGCGGGACTAACGTTGCGCATCAAACGTGTTGAAAGGTACGAGATTGGACCCCAACAACGCCGACTTCTAGAGATCTCATCCTTGGTGTTGGTCAGATTCGCGCATGCGCTGTAGGCAGCGGTTGCTGCTGGTTTGATCGAGTTGCCGCCGATGAGAGAATATCTTGGATTTAGCTGGCGGACTATGCCAGAGAAACGGGTCGATTATGACGGGAAGGGGCTCCAAACTCCTCGATGTAACCAGGGTTCGCAACCAGTGATTACGGAGTAGTCATTTGGCCCTCTGTTTTTGGATATGCAGTTCTAGTTTCCAGGTTTTTCGGTGTGCTGATTTGTTGCGCAAGGAGCACGGCGCACCGAGGCAGGACTCAGTCGCAATTCGCTACTAGTTTCTGCTAACAGTGGGTCAGGCAGCGGAGTCAATTGACAGGCGGAATCTGTCAACATAGATGTCGTGGTTCTTGGATAGAAATACGTCAGGCGCTTTCAGCGTGGAGCACCACTTCGGCTGGTGCAGCGTAGACCTT
>JGI26470J50227_1000476_pt1 | contig 16511 bp, 27 predicted proteins | sample FreactTroBogLake_FD_50227 | JGI IMG/M metagenome (IMG submission 50227) | reverse complement strand
GCCGCGAGTCGTCGCGGCCGGCGAAAAGTAAAGAGCCTCGACGCAGCGGGCGGGTGCGAATCGCACCCGCCCTATCAACAGGAGACTGAGCCTTGAACCCGTACGAGAACACTCCCCGCCTCCCATTCTCGACACGCGCCCAGCGCGTAGTAGTCGCGGGCGACGCGTACTTAGACGGGGACGAGGCCGCGCCCACTCACCTAGACGTGAAGAAGGGCGACGCGGTGTACCGCGTACCGCTGTCTTCGGCTCTGACCGAACAGCTACTGGCTCTGCTCGTAGAGCACGATCGACCCGACCCCGTGGGGGCGGTACTAGTCGTAGTGCACACGCGAGAGGGCGGGATGACGGCCGTTGCCAGTCGCGGCGAAGACTGGTGATACTTCGGGAGATGCTTCGATGCAAGTTACACTGAAAGTTTGGTCCATCAAGAACGGGAAGCGCTCACGGCGCGCTGCCATAAACAGCACGTTCGACGAGAGCGAGCTCCGCCTAGAATCCGAAGTCTCTAAGCGAGATGCCGCGCTCGAGAAGTATTTCTCGACGCCGAGAACGATTCGCAACGCAGACTTCACGCGGTCTACGTTGACTCTTACGGAGCGCTGCGCTAGTCCACAATTCGTAGACTGCTCGTTCGAGCACGCGACTATAAATGCAAGTCAAAGCACCCACTTCACGGGGTGCGACCTGCTAGAGTCGACGATAGACGGGTCGGGGCAGAGCACTCGTCTGTCGTTCTCTGGATGCAACATGGCGGGCGTCTCGATCTCTGCCGAGAACGTCCAGTCGGTGGTCTTCGTCGGCTGCGACATGGCAGGAATCGACGTGCGCGGCACTATCCCGTCGATGCAGATACTGTCCCTGGGCATACTCAACGGCTACAGGGTATTCGCCTACGACGGAAAGAACGGCCCGCGCGTGCGTGCGGGGTGCCGCGACTTCGCGCTCGACTACGCTCGCAAGTACTGGTCGAACAGGCCAGAGCGTAGCGAGATTCTCGCGTCGATCCCCTTCATCAAGAAGGTGGCCGGCCTCCGTGACTGGACGAAGGTCGAAAGAGCATGACCGAGGCTCTCGAGAAGAGCATCTCTCGCTGGAGAGAGCTAGCTAATGCGCCTTCCTTGAAAGAAGTCGTGTTGGGACGAAATGCGTGCGCCCTCTGCGAAGCGCACCCTAAATGCTCAGGCTGTCCGGTGGCTAAGGACGGACACAGAGACTGCAGGGGCACACCGTACGACAAAGCTAAACACGCCTTTATCTTAGACTACGCCTCAGCATTCCGAAAGGCGGCTCTCGAGGAGGTATCGTACCTAGAATCTCTTCGGCCGCCCCGATCAAAGCTCGCTCTAGCGAGCGTAGACACTACGTCGGAACCTACCGACCACACGCTGCAGACGGCGGCGTCGGCTGGCGACTTCGACAAGACCGACGCGCAACTAGCGTTCTGGGGTGTCGTTGCCGGACGCAACGACCTAGACCTCGTCTCGCGCCAGTACGCGATGCGCGATCGCATCCTAAAGCTATCGGTCGAGGTGTGGCGCTTGCGCGAGAAGCTGCGCGAGCTCGGCGTAGACGTGAAGTACGAGGGAGGCTCGTCGTGCGTGTAATCTTGTTCGTGACTATGCGCGAGCTCCCCGCGGCAGAACGAGAGCTGGGCTGGCCTTCACTTCGAGCAGCTACGTACGAAGAGACGCGTAAAAGCTTCTTCGCCGACCACTACGGCAAGTTGATAGTGCCACCGCCGTGGGCTAACACGGGCTGGAATCTCCCCGACGACACGTTAGTGCTCATGTCGGAGCTGTTCTCGCGTGCTCCGCGAGCGCGACCCAGCGCGCACCACGTATTGGTGCGAACCTTTAGGCCGTCATCAGAGAAGAGAGAACCCGACCATGACGAAGCGTAGACGGACGGTAGACGACGACGTGCGAGAGTCGCCGAAGAATACGGCGAAGAAGGCGCTGTCGCCTAAGAGCGAGGAGGTCGCCCGGCCCAACAGACCAGAGGGCCTCCTCGTGCTGAAGATAAGCGACCGGTCACAGCTGCGCGCGGAGCTGTCGAGCTTCACGGGTACCGACGAGTTCGTGCTGCAGCGTTGGATCAAGACTAAGGCCAAGGGCTGGGTGCGTACCAAGGCACGCATCGGAGTACCAGAAGCCCTGGCCGGTGATCTGGCGACGTCAGTAGCCGAGGCGGCGGCGGAGCTCTCTCTGCCGCCAAGGAAGAAACGCTCGAAGTAGGAGGTCACCGTGTCTTCGATAGAACTACCAGCACTGTACCTGTACGAGGCCGCCACGGCCGTGCTGCTCGAGATAGACGCTGCTCGCTCTGCACGACGACAGACTCGCCGGGCAGAGTTGGCGGCCCCTAGAAAGTGGGGACCGCTAGACTTCACACTAAGCAGCGAGCAAGTAGAGGAGCAGATGGGGCTGCCTGGCGAACAGGCGCGCATCAACGCAACCGACTCGGCGAAACAGAACGCCGCGGCCATGGTGGGTACTGCCGCGTACACCGCTAAAGAGTTCTCGCGGTGTCGAGGTCTCGTCAAGATGCGTGTATCCGCTGAACACTTCATACACCTAGCGGAGATGTACAACAGGCTGGCCAGAGACCGTGTCCTTCTGAAAGAACAGTAAGAAGAACCGTCTTCGCTGGGCCGCTTTCCTAGCGCAAGAGGGTAAGTGCGCTTGGTGCGGGGTAGACATGCTGTGGAAAGTCTACCCCGACGGCAGCAGCGCCGCGCTAGACCCGAGGTTGTGCACCGCCGACCACCTGGTACGAGAGTGCGACGGCGGTGCCACCACGGAAGAGAACGTGGTGGCGGCATGTCGTAGATGCAACAACGCGCGTCATTGGTCGTGGGACTATAGCACCCCGCGGCCATCGTGGCACGCTGGCGACCCAATTCCGGAAGGCGCCGTGTGCGCAGAGTACGCGACGCGCGTAGCTTTCAGAAAACGAGTCGCCGCTAGCAGGTCCTGAGGGCGAGAGTCGTGCCATCACGTCTCGCAACAGGAGATCAGCCGGAACTCGCTGCGAGGCGGTTAACACCCTAGCACGGTGGGGCCGGCACCAAACTCTAGGAGAAATAGATGCTCAGACGAGCCCGAGACGCACTCTTATGCGGCACTTCGCCGCTAGGAGAACGCGATGTCTCACAGCTACAACGATCGAAGCAAGTATCGCAGCCCGCTCTACGCGGGTAAAATCAGGAACCGCTGTTGCGACCGCGATGCTTTCGGTCCCGGCAGCAAACGCTTCTACAAGAAGTACGCGCGACGGCGCCGTCGTCGTGAGGGGCGCAGAGAAATCTCTCTGCAGACTACGGAGAACTTCGATGAGGGTCGTGCTGTTCTATACTAGCAAAGACGAGAAGATGGCGCGGTCGGTCGGCTGGCCGCGCCTAGAGGGGACGGCGCTGCAGCAGGCCACGCGCCTGCGGGCGTTCGAGCTAGACGAGAACGGGAGGCTCGCCGTACAAGAGCACTCGTCTTACGGTTTTCGGCTCCCCGAGGGCACCGAGTTCTTGTTTACCGAGAATTTCCCTCGAAACGGCGCTGCGTACGAACAGGTCCGAAGCAGGAGTACGCGGAAGAACTTCTAGTTGAGAAGCCTTACGTATGCTTTCCGTTCAGCTAAATCGAGAGGTCATTATGAGATACGAATACCACATAATCGAGCTCGATCCCGATTGGAAAGGTTCCGCTATTGCCGACAATATGAACCGTATGGGCTCTTATGGGTGGCGACTTTCCAACACGTATACGTACACAGACGGTCTCACTTCCAAAGTGCTCGTTCGTTTCATATTCGAGCGTCCTTTGGAAAGGGATTCCACGAAGGACGGTAATCGCGTATGAAGCTAATTGACGCAGCCGTCGGCCAAGTCGTCTTCTACCGCGAGAGGTTCGACGACGGGGCGGGTACCGTGGAAGTGCGCGAGACTTACCTACGACGTATGCCCGGCGCCGTAGGCGGTGGCGCACTGCGTGCCCGTCTGGGCCTGATACAGGGGGTTCCCGGCGACTACCCACCGCGTTTCGTGCGTCTACTAGACGCGCCCTGCATCGATCCAGCTAGTTCCCCCGTCGCGTTGCCGGTATTCGACGTATCAGAGTCGGTGTTCGGCTGCGTGCACCGGTTCTTCGAAGAAGAGTAAAGCGTAGTCGGAACAAGAACTTCAACAGAGAGTGAGCATCATGTCAGACTTCACCTTCTTCCAGGAAGCAGTATCGAAGCAGTTCGACGCCATGGCCAAGAACGACTTGTTCTGCACCGGCGTCGATAAAGACGCTATGTGGCAGCACTACCTAGACTCGTTCCCGTCGGGGACGAACAGAGTGTTTCGCAAGCGCGCAGAGTACGACTGCTCCTGCTGCAGGCAGTTCGTCAGGAACGCCGGAAACATCGTGTCTATCGTCGATGGACGGATCGTCAGCATCTGGGACGTCTCTACGGGGATCAAGGCCTACGACGCCGTCGCGGCCAAGATGGCCGCGTTCGTCAGGAGCAACCGCGTAGCCGACCTGTTCCTCAGCGGCGAAACCGTCATCGGTACGAGAGAAAACTACGAAGACGACGACGGGCAGCCGCGTCGCTGGATGCACTTCTGCATCACGATGCCGAGATCGAACGCGGGCAAGACGCACGTCTGCAAGCGCGAAGACGTCGCGACGCGCCTCGGTGAAGCTAGCTCGTCGCGAGACGTGTTCCTCCGCGCCCTACGCGAGATCACGGTCGACGCCGTCGACACGGTTAGCGAGCTCGTCGCGTCGAAGACGCTCTACCGCGGCGAAGACTACAAGTTCGTCGTAACAGAGTTCGGCAAACTCCAACGCGAGTTCGTGAACCTCGAGGATCGCGACGCGCAAGAACTGTTCGCGTGGTCGCGCCTGTCGTCGACGGCCAAGAGCGTGCAGCACGTGCGTAGCAGTGCCATCGGCACGCTGCTGGTAGACTTGTCGGAGGGGCTAGACTTAGAAGACGCCGTACGCAAGTACGAGGCGGTTGTGGCGCCTCAGAACTACAAGCGCTCGACGGCTCTCGTCACCGAATCCATGGTGAAGGCGGCTAAGGCGCAGGTCGAAGAACTCGGCCTAGAATCGGCGATGCGTCGGCGCTACGCTCGCCTCGAAGACGTGAGCGTGCGCGACATACTGTTCGTCGACCGCTCCGCCCGGAAGCAACTGAAGTCGGGAGGTGCGTTCGACGACTTGCCGACGAAGCCTTCGGCGAAGCCGAAGAACCTCGACAAGGTAGAGACGATCTCTATCGAGAAGTTCCTCGAAGACGTCGTCCCTAACGTCGAGACGGTGGAGGTGATGTTCGAGTCGTCGCAGGTCGGCAACCTCGTGAGCCTAGTCGCCCCCGCAGACGCCAAGTCGGCGCCGCTGTTTAAGTGGAGCAACAGGTTCAGCTGGTCGTACAACGGTGACGTCGCCGACTCTATCAAGGAGCGCGTGAAGCGAGCTGGCGGTTCCGTTACGGGCGACGTCTGCTGCCGCCTGTCTTGGTCGAACTACGACGACCTCGACCTGCACATGCAGGAACCCGGCAGGTACGAGATATATTTCGCAAATAGGGGTCTGCCGTCTCCATCTGGAGGGATGCTCGACGTAGACATGAACGCAGGGAGCGGCGAGACGCGCGAGCCGGTGGAGAACATCTTCTACGCGTCGAAGAGCAGGATGCGTGAGGGCGTCTACAAGCTGTTCGTCCACAACTTCTGCAAGCGCGAGAGCGTCGACGTCGGCTTCGAGGTTGAGGTAGACCTCGAGGGTACCGTGCTCAACTTCGCCTACGACAAGGCCGTCTCGCACGACCAGAACGTAGGTGTGATCGAGTTCGAGTACTCGCGCGCGAAGGGCTTCGAGGTGCTCAAATCTCTGCCCGCCTCGGGCGGCAAGACGCGCACCGCGTGGGGCGTCGAGACGAACAAGTTCCATCGCGTAAACGTCTTGATGAAGTCGCCCAACTACTGGGACGGCGAAGTGGGGATCGGCAACGAGCACTACTTCTTCATGCTCGACGGCTGCGTCAACGACGGCGTGGCGCGTGGCTTCTACAACGAGTTCTTGCGTTCGGAACTCGACAAGCACCGCAAGGTGCTCGAGATCGTTGGTGGTCGTACGAAGACGGAAGCGTCTGATCACCAACTCAGCGGACTAGGATTTTCCAGCACGCGCCGTGCGGAAGTCTTAGTGAGAGTGAAGGGCAACTTCACGCGCACCCTCAAGGTGCTTATCTAGAAGGAGAAGTTCGATGGATATGTTCGAGAAAGCCGCGCGTCGCAAGCTGCGCTTCGGGACCCCGACGGGTTCCCTCATCGTCGAAGACCTGTTCGACCTGCCGCTCACGACGGTCCGGCCGGGACGCGCGTCGCTCGACGACTTGGCGAGATCGCTCAACAAACAAGTCAAGGCCGCCGGCGAAGAATCCTTCGTCGAAGACAAGAGCGCCGCCGACGAAGATTTGACGCTCGCGTTCGACATCGTCAAGCACGTGATCGCCGTCAAGAAGGCCGAGGCGAAAGACGCCAAGGAGGCGCTCGAGAAGCGCGAGAAGAAGCAGAAGCTGATGGCGCTGATCGTCGAGAAGCGCGACTCGGCGCTGCGCGACATGCCCCTCGAAGAGCTCGAGAAGCAGCTCGAGGCTCTCTGATCGTCGAAGACGGGGCGGCCTAGGCCGCCCCGTTACCTTTAACAGGAGCTACTATGAGTTACGCCACCATCTTCGCCCTACGTCGAAACGACGACGGCGAGTACCTCGACGAGGTAGGTAGATTCGGTAACTCGTTATGGGGGGCGCTCGCGCTATGGGATCGCTTCGCGCGCAAGATGTTCCAGGCGCAGTCTATCTTATTTCTGCCGGCCGAGAAGCAGCGCGCTATCTGGCTCCAGACGGAGAACGACGAGCTAGACGCCCGTCTACGCTTGGCCATGGCGTTCACGCTAGACTTCGCGTGGTGCCCCCTAGAGTTCCGACGAGAACTAGCTGCGTCGTGTCGCTTCGTACACGACGCACTGTGTTGCCGCGTAACTCGCGAAGAGCTACGCTACGCCGGCAATAACCACTGGAAGCTCTACGCAGAGTGCATCGACGGCGTGAGCGACGCCCAAGCAGTCTGCCTGAACGCGACTAGCTCGGGCCCTACGTGGTACGACCTACCCCTGCTGGGCTACGGACCCGAAGAAGAAGTGTACGGCGCAGTAGAAGAAGCGCGTAAACGTGGCCTAGACTGCACACCGTACGCACTTTTAGTGCGAGCACGCTTAGAGAGTAAATAGGAGACGTTAGCATGATCGACGTACACGTCACCGCACTCGGCGGCACATGACGTAGCAATGCGCCCTTGGCGGAACAAGGTAGACGCGCGGGGTTTAGGTTCCCGTGCCGCAAGGCGTGCGAGTTCGATTCTCGCAGGGCGCACCACGTCACAGGAGATTTCTAGTGAACCAAGACACGAACGCGCTAGGCCGCGCAGGAGAGGATGCGCGTATACTGCCCCAGTCTAGCTTCTGGTTTTTCCCGATAACCCCGTCGCTAGACGACGGCGTGTACGTGAAGACGATGAAGTGCCGCGAGGTCGGCAAGCAGCGCTTCATGATGAACGCCGTGTTAGAAGTCAACCCGTACGTCAACGACGGGCCATCGCGCGGCTGGAAGATACACGGTATTCCGAAGCGAGCGCACCGCAGAAATAAGCACCGCATACGCTGGGTAAGGCGCACGCTGTCTACGTCGTTCGACCCGTCACAGCTATCGCGGACGAGGTTTAAGTAACCCCACAGCGGAGACTTGAAATGGAAAAACCCAACGAACTGAATCCCAACGTCCGGGCAGCTATCGTCGTAGTCGCTCTGTTCTGCACCTTCCTAGGGGTGCTGCTAGCCGCACTCTTCGACGAGCTCGTCCTGCAGCAACAAGTCTTGTCACGCGGCTACGTAGTTATCGACGGCAAGACCTACTCTATCAAGCCCGCCGACGTCACCGTCGTAGTTCGAGACAAGTGACGTGCCCGTACGAAAGAACAGGCGCTACCTGGAGCCCGAGAAGCTATCGCTGATCGAACTTGGTTCTCTCATCAGAGAGATTCGAGCGTTGGGCAGGCGAGGCAACGGTACGCGCCTAGCCGCCCTAATACGCGAGCGCCGACGGCGCTGGCGGATCAACGGAATAAAACGGAGGCGTAGCTCAACTGGTTAGAGCCGGCCGCCTTCACCATAGTCCCGTTAGCTCAGGGGGAGAGCACCTCGCTTACACCGAGGGGGTCGGGGGTTCGAAACCCTCACGGGACACCAACTTCTTGCTAGGAACTTCGACATGCTAGACGTAGCCAGTGTACGCCTCTATCCCGACGCAGTAGACCACGCTCTCGCCCGGCGTGGTCTTGAACGTAAGGCCGAGCGCCTTATAGAACTCGACGACGCACGCAGAGCGCTCGTTACAAAGATTCAGGCTGCCCTAGAGCGCAGGAGCGCTATCTCTCGCGAGGTACGAGACGCGCTCGTAGCCAACGAAGACGCGACCGACGCGTCGGCCCGTGCTAAGGGTGTGCGCGAGGAGATAGCTCGCCTAGAGAGCGAGCTCAAGATCGCCGCGCTCAAGCTCGATTGGTTCCTAGCTACGATACCTAACCTGCCACTATCTTGCGTACCCGACGGTGCAGACGAGAGCGGTAACAGGGAAGAGTACCGGTGGGGGATCCCCGGCAGCTTCTCTTTCGTTACGGAGCACTTCACCCTGGGTCAGGCCCTGGGCATGATGGACTTCGCTGCCGCGACCCGCATGTCGGGGACGCGCTTCGTCATCTTGAAGGGCAAGCTGGCCTCTCTCGAGAGAGCGCTGGCGCAGTTCATGCTCGACACGCACGTGCGCAAGCACGGCTACGAGGAGGTATCGCCGCCGCTGCTCGTGAGAGACGAAGCACTGTTCGGTACGGGGCAGCTGCCGAAGTTCGCCGACGACTTGTTCTACGTACCGACGATTGAGGCGCGCCTGATCCCCACTGCCGAGGTGCCGCTAACGAACATCGTGCGCGACGCAGTACTCGAAGAGAAGAAGCTACCGCTACGCTACGTGGCGGGTACTCACTGCTTCCGAGCAGAGGCCGGGGCAGCAGGAAGAGACACGCGCGGCATGATGAGACAGCACCAGTTCTTCAAGGTGGAGCTTGTATCTATCACGACACCCGAACAGGCGCTCGAGGAGCACGAGCGCATGACGGGGTGCGCCGAGGCCGTGCTGCAGGCGCTGGGGCTACCCTACCGTCGAGTACTACTGTGTGCGGGCGACTTGGGCTTCTCCAGCCAGAAGACTTACGACCTCGAGGTGTGGCTCCCCGGCCAGGGTCGGTACCGCGAGATATCGTCGTGTTCCGTGTGCGGCGACTTCCAGGCGCGTCGCATGAACGCGCGGTACCGCCCCGTCGACGGAAAGAAGCCTCGATTCGTGGCTACGCTCAACGGGTCGGGAGTAGCCGTGGGGCGTGCGCTGGTAGCCGTCCTAGAGAACTACCAACGCGCAGACGGGTCTATAACCGTCCCGGTCGTGCTGCGGCCGTACATGGGCGTAGACTGCATTAGACGCGAGGACGACGAATGACTCTATTCAAGCACCCCCGCACCCCGCACCTGCCCTGGTCCCCCGGCGTAACCAGCGACGACAAAGTATTGCCGTCGCTAGACGGCTTTCGCGGGCGCGAAGTCGTCGTTACCGTCAAGATGGACGGTGAGAACACTTCGATGTATCGAGACGCGATACACGCACGCAGCCTAGACTCTAGGCACCACCCGTCGAGAGACTGGGTGAAGGGGTTCTGGGCTGGTATCCGCAACCGCATAATCCCGGGCTGGCGAGTGGTGGGCGAGAACGTGTACGCTCGCCACTCTATTCGCTACGAAGTTCTGCCGAGCTACTTCCTGGGCTTTCAGGTGTGGGACGACTGCAACAAGTGCTGCTCGTGGGACGTCACGCTCGACGAGTTCGCTGAACTGGGGGTGGTGCCCGTCGACGTGCTGTACCGCGGCGTATTCGACGAGCGGCGCATTCGGCGAGCGTGCGAGTACGGCGCAGACTGGTCGAGCACGGAGGGGTACGTGCTGCGCGTAGCAGACGCTTTCGACTACGCAGACTACGGCAAGTACGTCGCGAAGTTCGTACGCGCTGGCCACGTACAGACTGACGAGCATTGGTCGCGCGGGCCCGTCGTATCTAACGGCCTAGCAGAGACTTACGGAGAGGGCGCAAGCCATGACTGAACCGATCATCGACAGGTACGCAGACGCGCGAGCGGCGCTGCACAAGATAGAGCGCGACCGGCACGTCAAGGTGCTGTTCGCGTGCGAGAGCGGCTCCCGAGCCTGGGGGTTTCCCTCCGCCGACAGCGACTACGACGTGCGCTTCTTCTACTCGCGCCCGATCAACAGCTACCTGAGCCTGGCCGCTCGCCGCGACGTGATCGACCATAACGACTTGCCGCCGAGTACGAGCGACATAGACTTATCGGGCTGGGACGTCTTGAAAGCGTTAGACTTAGCGGGCAAGTCGAACCCGCAGGTCGTAGAGTGGCTGGGCAGCCCGGTGCGCTATTACGAGCACAAGCAGTTCGTCGACGAGCTCGCCGACGTCATGCGCGAGTTCAACCCGCGAGCCGTGGCGCACCACTACGCGAGCATGGCGTACAACCAGTACAAGAACTACGTCGCTGGCACCGGCGAGAAGGTTCGTTTCAAGAAGTACCTGTACGCGCTGCGCCCTTTATTCTGCGTAATGCGCATGCGTGCAGACCCCTTTACGATGCCCCCGACGTCGTTCTACACTCTGTGGGAGCTAGTAAAAGATACCGACGACAGGCTTCGCTCGTCTGAGCTGCGCGACGAGCTGGCGCGCGTGCTCCGTATGAAGGCCGACGGCGCGGAAGCAGACTACGCGCCGCGCATGCCCGCGATAGAGGCCTTCATAACCGCCGCGGTGGTAGAGGCGCGTTCGACGGCCGACAAGATGTTCGACGGCCGTAGACCCGACATGATGCGGCTCGAAGAGCTATCACGCCGCACGATACGCGAGTTTGGTTGAACACACGGAGCTAGCATGAAGTGCAGATTCTGTCCACGTGAAGTAGAGCCGGCACGCGCGCGTGCCGGCTTGCCGCATTGCATGGCGTGCGGCGACGCGGCGGCCAAGCTAGACATCGCGTCTAAGCAGAGCATGGTCGCGCCCGCGTACAACAAGGGCGCGTCGATGCTAGTCGGCACGTCCGACCCCAAGCAAGCGGCGCTAGACGCGGGCCGCAAGACGTCGGCTACGCCCACCGACTTCGTACCCGTAGTCGGCAGACGCGCGAGCACGACCAAGTCGAAGCCCAAGAGACTACGCGTGGGCCTCATGTGGGACGCGCGCGGTGACTGCTATACGCTGTATGCGGGAGAAGACCCCCAGAAACGCGGTGCAGTACGCTTCTTGATCACAGAGGGCTCGTGAGGTGGATCGTTTCTTACTGTTCTCGGGCAGTCGGTACTACCCCCAGGGAGGGTGGGCCGACTTCGTCGGCAGCTTCGTTTCGGCCGAAGCGGCGATAGCCGCCGTAGTTCCAGCGGTAGCTAGGACAGACTGGTGGCAGGTGATAGACGGCGTAACGGGGGAGGTGATCGTGTCCCAGTCTCTCGACTGGGCCACCGGCGAGTCTTACGACGACCCCGTAGAGAGGAGCTAACCGTGACTAGCATGAAGCCCATGAGCGAAGCTCCCCTAGACCGCCCCATCCTTATTAGGCTACACGAAAATTGCGGAGATCGGCGGGATCAGTTCGAAGTAGCGCAATACGCCGAGTGGGACGGCGGCGTCGGATACTACGGCCGAGTGTGGGAGATCGGCCCGGGGGAGTGCTTAAATTGGGAAAACCCAGACATCGTGGGCTGGTACGAGTTACCAGCATGACGGCGCGCGTCATAGTCGTCGGCCCTCGCGACCGCAACAGAGTCCCCGAGGGCGTAGACGTGGTCAACACGACGTCTCGTTCTCCCGACGAGTTGTGGGCTCAGCTGAGCCCGTTCCACCTGGGACCCGTCAAGCTTTGGGGTGAGCACGTTGCCAAGAACGTAGAGAACGGCTGGCAGTACAGCAAAGTGTACCGCGAGCACACCTCGGCGTCTACGATGTTCCGAGGTGACCGAAAGATACTACTCGACCAGTGGCTAGCGTGGGCCGAGGCCGGTTGGTCCAACCCGCGTGCCGTGCGCTACCCTATGGGCAAAGGTGCCGTCCCGCAGTTCTCGTACTGGGACGGCGAAGAGTACGACTACGCGCAGGCGCGTGCCAAGATATACGTGCCGCTCTACGCGTCTTGCGTACGCAAGACGCGTGCCTTCAAGAAGCTGTGCAAGATGCACCGTGATCTAGACGAGCTGTACCTGTGGGACTTCGACGGGTACGACCGAGAAGCCGTCGGGTCGTCGCTGATCCAGGTGCTGACCGACCCCCATCGTAAGATGGGCCACGCTTTCGTTCTAGCTATGATGCTAGAGTGGGGAAGTCGTTTCTACCTAGACTGAGAGGAACTGCCATGCCTATGATAAGCAACTCGAGATACAGCGTACTGACTAAGGCAGAGGAGGAGCTCGACGAGATCAGGACTCGTCAAGCGCTGAAGCCGTTCGTAGATTTGCTGCTGAATAAAGTCGGTACGTGGATGGCGCACACACCGTTCAACAAGTGGCCCGACCCCATGAAGGAGGCGTTCGTAGCAGCTGCACGGGTGATGCCTCCCTCTGCTTACAGGTACAAAGAGCTTCTCCCGAAAAAGTAGTCTACATCAAGAGAGTAAATAAACAGCGGGCGGGTCTCAGACTCTGCCCGCTTTTTAACGGAGCAATACCGCCATGACCGACGATCGCGCCCTAGAGGCGCCCTTCTGCCTCTTCCTCGCAGACACGACAGACCCCAAGTCTATCAAGACGGCCAGCGGCCTAGTCGAGTGGGCCCCAGAGCGCGTGGCGTGCGAGTACGCTCTTCCTGGGTGCACGGTCACGACTGGTGTGCCTCGCGCCTACTCGCTGCGTGAGGCGCGNGAGAAGTACGGAGCNAAGACGCTCGTNGTCGGTACCGTGATGAGCACGCCCATCGCACTACCCGAGTCGTGGCTCACGTCGTTCTCGGACGCGATGGTAGCCGGCCTAGACGTGGCGTGCGGCATGCACGATCGCGCCAACGACTACAGGCAGCTCTACCTCATGGCGAAGACTACGGGCCGCCGCCTCGTAGACTTCCGCTACTCGCCTCGCGAGTACGTCTTGGGGACGGGGAAGCCGCGACGCGGCATCCGCATACTCGTAGTCGGGCAAGACTGCAACATCGGTAAGAAGTACACGAGCATCTCTCTCACGCGGTACCTCAAGAGCATCGGCGTCAACGCCACGTACAGGCCGACCGGCCAGACGGGTTCTCTCATCGCAGCGGGAGAGCGGAGCATCGTCCTAGACACGGTACCTGGAGACTTCTTGGCCGGCGCAGTCGAATGGTTGGCACCCGAGAACGACGCCGACCACGTAGACGTGATCGAGGGTCAGGCCGGGCTCTTCAACCCGAGCATGGGGCAACTCGTGCTCGGCCTCATCTACGGCTCGCAGCCCGACCTGATCGTGTTCTGCGTAGACCCGCTGCGCGAGAAGATGCGCGGCCTAGACTACGCCCCCGTAGACTTCGAGTTCGAGATGCAGTACGTGAAGACTTTCGCGCTGCGCGTGAACCCGCACGCGAAGTTCGCTGGCCTGTCTGTGAACTACGGCGACCTCAACGAGGATCTGCGCAGCGCCGTGTTGCGCAACTACAGCAGCCGCGTCGGCGGCTACTCTTACCCCCGACTACCTGGGGCAACGAGCCGCTTTAGTCCCACGGTACTAGACCCCAACGATCACGGTAGCTTCGCGTACTTGGGAGAGTACGTCAAGGAACTGTGCGCCGCCAACGTCAGGGGGCAGTACCGCGATCTGCAAGACGTGCATCACCAGCACGCACTATCGTTCTGAGGAGAGATAAGTGAGCGATTCTATAAACACCGCAGTTCGCGAGCTCGAGCCGCACGAGTGCGCGCCGCCGTACATCCTATACGTCGGCGCAGCAAAATCTCTCACGGAGATGAAGACTGCTACGGGCCTCATGAAGTGGCGACCCGAGTGGTGCGTCGGCTACGTCGCCGAAGAGGGGTTTGCCTGTCACGACGAGATGAACGGCCTGCCTCACCTGACTATCGGTTCTCGCTCAGCTATCGGTAAGGCACGCACGTTCGTCGTGTGCTGCTCTACCGTCGGTAGCCGCGTGCACGAGTCTTGGGTACAGACTATCTGCGACTGGCTCTACTCCACGACGCTAGACGTGGCGTCGGGGTCGCACCAGCGCCTAGAAGAAGTGGCGCCCATTCGCGACATGGCCGTCAGACACGGCAGACGTCTCGTCAACTTCAGGCACCACGACGTCAAGTACCCGCCGTTTCGCGGCGAACCGCGCAAGAGCGGTCGGTGCCTGCTCACTGTGGGCCACGACGGCGTCGTCGGCAAGAAGTATACCTCCCTGTCTATAGTCGCGGGTATGGCGCGGCGAGGGCTGGCCGGCGCGTTCTGCCCAACCGGACAGACGGGCGCACTCATCGCAGGTTCGGGCTCGCGATCTATCGTCATAGACTCGGTGGCAGCCGACTACGCGTCTAGCGCCGCCGCCTGGCTAACGCCAGACACGAACGACCCCGATTTCTGGTACGTCGTAGAGGGTCAGGCGAGCTTGTTCCATCCGGCCTGGGGACCCGACAGCCTGGCACTGATCCACGGCGCGCGGCCCGACGCTCTAGTCTTCTGCGTAGACGCAAAACGCACGAAGATGATGAGCACCGACTTGCCGCTAGTCGACGCCCACGTCGACGTGCACGCGAACATGACGTTCGCCAACGCGCGCAAGCACTGCGCCCTAGTGGGCGTCAGCGTAAACATGTCGGGTTACGGCAAGTACGACCGCGACGACTTCTTGTTCGTCGCCGACAAGATACGCGAGCACCTAAAGCCCTACTACTGGGTCAACTGCTTCGACCCCAACGTCGAAGAAGACGTCGACGAGATAGTGGCTCGCATGAAGCGCATCACCCGCGAGGGCTAACTGGTAGGAGAAGACGTTGGCTGCGATGAAGCTCACGAAGAAGTCTGTTGCGGTCGGCGTAAAGCTGCGCGCGCTGTTTGAGCGCAGCATCAAGAAGGCCGTCGGCCGGGAGAAGAGGGTAGCTCTCCTCCTGTCTGGCGGCGTAGACTCTACCGTCGCAGGCATAGCGACGCACCGCGCGGGGTACGAGGTAGAGGCGTATACGTTCCAGCTGGGAGACAAGCCGAACTTCGACTCGAAGTGGGCCCAGCACACGGCGAAGACTATGGGGTGGCGTTGGAACCTCATCAAGCTCCCCACCGACGTTCGCGACGTACTAGCGCTGCTTCCTACGATGTACCGCGACTACTCTTGCCGCAACAAGCGCAACTTCGAGTGCCTGTGGCCGCTACTGCTGACGTACCCCCACGTACGCGAGAAGCACGTAGTCGCGGGCATGATGGCCGACAACCACTGCTACCTCACGCGCAAGGCCATGAAGATGGGCGCCACGGGTAAAGACGGCGACAAGCGCGTCTTCGACAAGATGCGCCACGACGCGTTCGACAGGCTCCACCGCGAAGGAGACTCTGCGTTCGGCCCCGACTACAACCCGTCTAACGCCTGGATGAACTTGCAGGTAGAGCGCAAGTACGGTAAGGTGGGTGTAGATCCCTTCCGCGATAAGGCCGTGTTCGACCTGTTCATACAGTTCTCGTGGTGGGAGATGCACTCGCCGCGGCAGAAGCACTTCATCGCCGGCACCTACCCCGAAGTTCTCCAGTACGTCGGCTGGCGCAACCACCAGAACTACCAGCTGGCCGGCAAGATCGACGACCACTTCGAGCTACTGCTCGACACGCCGTTCAACTTCCGCAAACGCGGCCGTACGCTAGAGATGTTCGCAGACGTCCGCCGCTACCCAGAAGAAGTCTCCGTGGTGCTAGACAAGCTAGAGTCTAAGTACGGCGAACGCGCGAAGAAGCTACAGGCACGGAGGAAGCAATGACGGATACTACGTATCGCGTAGACTGGGGCGACTTCGCCAACCAGCAGTTGTTCGCGTTCGTCGTCGGCCGGTACGGCGCCCCCGCCGCCGAGATAGTGTTCGGCGTTACTCGCAACGCGGTATACGGCCGAATACACCAGAAGGGGGTAGAAGCCGTATCGTCCAACTTCGCGAAGATGTTCGACGCGGCACTGCTGGCCGAAGAAGCGAGGCGCCTAGGGCGCAAGCACGCCGGGTTGGTGGCGAAAGACGGAGAGGCCGCCGGCTCCGCGCTGCTAGCGTCGCTAGACGACGAGTCGGTAGCCGCGGCGCAGAAGCGCTTCTTCGAGCTCTNGTCTATCGGCTCGCGCGGGCGAAGCGTGGTGCCCTCCGGGGTACGTAAGAA
>JGI26470J50227_1000474_pt1 | contig 16533 bp, 12 predicted proteins | sample FreactTroBogLake_FD_50227 | JGI IMG/M metagenome (IMG submission 50227) | reverse complement strand
TGCCATGCTGAATGTTCGTTGTCGAATGTCTGGAATCACAGTTCGAAGTACAATTGATCTCCTGATTGCTGAAACAGCAATTGAGAACGACCTGTCGCTTCTTCACAACGATAGTGATTTTGCGAACATGACTAAGATCATTACCGAATTAAGGCAATACACAGAAAAATTCGCCTAACATCATCTTCAACCTGACTTATTTGGGCGTCACGACCCTAGCAGAGCAAGGCTCGCGCCGCCCAAATAAGTCAGGTTATTTGCGCGCTAGAACGACAGCGGCTAGTCGCCGCTGCGGGGCGTTTAATTTAATCGGATTTGGTGAGTTCGTGGCTCACGTGGCAAGTTTAGTGTTGTTATTAATTGAAGAATTCAAGAAGTTAGTTTCTTTGGTTTGCCCCTGAAAATGTTGTATAGTTTGACGCTCAAGTTGTGTATTTTTCTGACATGTAGATCAACCTGACAAAGGCCTCCACGGCCTTTGCAGGTTATCATCGCGTTAGGTTGACCCTCCGGTCAGGGAGGATGAAGTCTATCTGTACAGAATGTTATTGCTATTTTGTACACGATCGGTTATCGTTTTTCCGAGGTGACACATGATAAAGCAAATGTCCATTTCAGAGACGAGAAAACGGATGACTTCGCTCGAAAGCGATATGTCATATGAAGATACTATTTCCGTGACCAACCATGGAAAGGAAGTCCTGGCAATCTTGAAGTGGGAAACCTATGAAAGCATTGCGGAAACTTTGGACATTCTTTCCGACCCTGACGGCTTCAATGACCTAAAAGTGGGGATTGCTCAAATGCAGGAAGGAAAAGTAGTCGATTTCAAAGAGTTCAAAAAAAGCCTCAATGTATAGGATCACGATCACCGAACTAGCGGCGCAGATGTTGCGAAGCATTGAGGCGACAGCTCGCAGTCAAATTATCGCAAAGATAGATCAATTGAAAGACGAACCAAAACTACTAGGAAAAGCACTGGTAGGTCCGCTAAAAGAATTTAGATCGGTCCGGGCAGCCGGGCAGCGATATCGAATCATTTATCGAATTGAGTCAGAAGAAATTGTTGTTCTGGTCGTTGCTGTCGGAATCAGAAAATCGGGTGACAAGAAAGATATTTATGAGTTAATGAAGAAATTCGTCAGGACAGGAATATTGAAGAAAGATGGCTAACCGATCGATGAACCTGACTCGCCTATGTCATGATTTTTGCACCAGGATCGTGCAAAAGCCACGCCATTTAGCGGCTCGCAGATTACCCACGGCGTTCGACGGACCCTGCGGGCGCGGAAGGAATTCGATCGGCGTCGGCCATCATTTGAATTGTACTTAATTTGGTACTTTAAATTGACCTACTTGGAACTTTGTGGTACTCTGCAAGGGGAGGCGTGCTAATGCTAAATCTCGAAACCGATATTCGCCCGATCTCGTATGTAAAAGCACATACCGCTGAAATGATTAAGCAAGTAGAAGACCGAAGAAATCCTATCGTCATAACTCAAAACGGTGAGGCCAAAGCTATTCTGCTTGATGTCAACTCATACCAAAAAATGGTGAACTCAATCAATCTCATGAAACTCGTCTCCATCGGCGGAAATGATTTTTCTCTTGGGCGCTTCGGCTCAAGTACTGAAGTCGATTCTGAAATTCAGAAGATCCTTGGCTCTTCTGAATGAGAAAGATCCAATGGTCCTTTGACGCGAAGTCGTACCTCGTTGAAATTGTCACATTCATCAAAGAGAACTCAGGAACCAAGATAGCAAGAGAAATTTACGAGCGTATACAAGAGAAGGCCGGCAAGGCAGCTCAATTTCCCGAGGGACATAGAGTAGTTCCTGAACTGCAAGAAATTGGGGTTGTCGAGATCCGTGAGATCATTGACTCGCCTTGGAGGATATTCTTCCGTTCGAACGACAACGAAATCAGAATTCTTTCTGTTATCGATGGCAGAAGGAATATCGAAGAAATTCTCTATAAGAAGATGATGGAAGGAAATTTGAGAACATAGGTGTCGAACAGAATCTTCAACCTGACTTATTTGGCTGTCACGACCCATGCGTTGGCAAGGCTCGCGCCAACCAAAACGCAGGTTAAGACAGCGACCAAACTCTCTCGCCTATGTTATGCCTCTTTTCTCGAAGATCGACCAAAAGGCATGACATTTGCCGGCTCGCAGGCTATCTCCGGAGCCGTCCTTCTCCTCTAGAAAAGGGGAGGACCAAAAAATTGTCAACGGGACGATTGCAAATGCCGGGAGAGAATGTTTGAACACGTCGAGGGCTTTTCGAATCGAAACCGATGCTCGTACCCCCTAGACAAAACCAGCTCGCTTGAGTTGGACACCGAGAAAATGGAGGGGCAGCCTTAGTTTTAAACCTCGGGGAAGGTCCCTTTCATTCCTGACGGAATGGTACAGCGGCGTTCAACGCTTCGATGCGAGCTTCCTCTTGTCGGTTCAGTCGGCCGAGATAGGAGGCGAAGAGTTTGTCGGCCACTGGGTCGTAGAATCGATGGAGGCTGACGTTGCGGTCGGACCGAAACCCTCGCCGCACCTTGAGCTCGCTTCCGGCCCCGGGGTCAAAGTCCTTCCATCCTCGCCGGATAGTCTCATCGATGGGGCCGTAATAGCAGACGTTGAAATACTGATCGGGGTAGTGCTCTCGTTCTCCCCAGTACCGACCGACAAACCTGCCGTTTTTTCCCAACAAGAAACCCAGAGCAACGGGAAGTGGGTCGTTTCCTTGAAAGGTTGCCGAGAAACTCAACAGGGGTCGGATTGCCCCAAGGGCAGTGAAGAAGGACGGCTCAAGGAACCGGGCGGCGTAGGGTCCAAACTGGTCGTTGGTCTTTTCGTAGAGCAAACCCATCAAGGAGAACCAGGAATCGGGAATCGCATCTCCCGAAACGACTTTCAAGGAAAGGCCCTGGTCGGCTAAACTCTGTCGCTCCCGTTTGATGTTCCGGCGCTGATTCTTGTCAAAGGTTGCCAGGTATCCGTCGAAGTCTGTATGGGATCTGTTTTCCCAGACGAAATTCTGATGACTCCACCGGCGCCAGGGCCCGGGCACCGAATCGCTCCAAGAGGGTTCCGTGAAGTTGGCCTGGAGGCTGGCGGCGCCGACGCGGCGGGCCAATGAATCCGCCTCGTCGAACCAACGAGCCTGGAGTCCCACCTCGTCTTCTCCGGGGCGGACGAAAACCTTCCAACCCACGGAAGGGGTCGCTGGGCACATCCCAACCAACTTGGGGTACCACGAGGCACCCGACCGAGCGGCGGCATCGGCAAACGCGAAATCATAGACGAAGTCACCCCAACTGTCCCCACGACCATAGAGTGGCGCTGCGGCGACCAACTCCGAACCCCGCCAGAGGGCAAGGTGGAGCGGCGTCCAGCCGTGGTCAGCATCAAGACCTCCTGCCGTTTCGAGAAGGTTCAGCCATGACCAGTCGAACACTGGAGTGGGAAGGTGGTTAGTGAGAGCATCCCATTCGGCCCGGGGGATTTCTGAAAGGGATCGGTGGACGCGGACCGTCAGGCTCATACCCACAAAATACTATCTCCTGGTCCCGGGGGAAAGGTAACATTTTGCAAGTTTGCCGTAAGAAACTCGGGGAACGACGGATGGGTACCGGTCTGGCTTCGCGCCGACGTAATGGGAGTGCACTCCTAGGACGTTTCGGCGGTGGATCGACGACCCAGCTCTTCCATCGAGTTGACCCGTTCACGAATCTCGAAAAGGTCCTGCCGACCGGCCCGGAAAGCGTTGACCACGGTGGGGTCGAAGTGGGTTCCCGACGCGTCGAGGATGAGTTGGAAGGCTTCGTCAAAGGGAAGGGCTTTTTTGTAGATCCTCCGACTGAGCAACGCGTCAAACACGTCGGCCACGGCGACGATCCGGGCTTCGAGGGGAATATCCTCCCCGGACAATCCCTTGAGGTATCCGCTTCCGTCCCACCGTTCATGATGGTTTTGGGCGATGTTTCGGGCCATTTCGTCGATACCTTCGACGCTCAGGATTTGAAAGCCGTACCAAACATGCTGTTTCATGATCTCAAATTCTTCGGGGGTGTAGTGGCCTGGCTTGTTCAACAACTGGCACGCCACACCAACTTTGCCGATATCGTGGAGCTTTGAGTAGGTTCGGATGCGCTGGACAAAGTCTGGGGGGAGTTTGAGGGCCTCGGCCAAATAGGACGAATACTCCGAAACACGGAAGATGTGGTAGCTGGTGTCCTCGTCGTAACTGAGGTTGGCGGCTTCCAGGGCGTGGATCATGCTGAAGGTCAGCTTCTCGATCTTGACGGTTTGCTCCCGGATCAAAAGGTCCTGTTGGAATGAGCGAAGGGCCTCCCGGATCGTGAAAATGAATTCTTCCTTTTTCCAGGGCTTGGTGATGTACCGATAGAGGTCGGCGTTGTTGACGGCCTGTTTGACACCTTCCAAGTCCGAAAATCCCGTCAGAAGGATGGTGAATGTTTCGGGTGACAGCTCTTTCACCCGGGCCAGAACCTCGTGTCCCTTCATCCCTGGCATGTTCTGATCGCTGATCAAAACAGCGAGTTGGCGCCCGTCCTGGCGGATCTCGCTGAAAATATCGAGGGCTTCCTCACCACTTTCTGCAGTTTCGATCGTGCATTGTCCCGAGAGGGCGTTGCGGAGCTCGATGCGAAGGCTTTGCAGGATGATGGGCTCGTCGTCGACGCAGAGAACGACCGGGATGTCCATGCTTTCCACTCTAGCGGTTGCCAGGAGCGAAGTCAATCTTTCCCGTCTTCCTCGAACCAGGACCGCAGTTGGCCCTCCAACTCCACGGAAGGGTCTGAGGACATTGCCTTTGCGTCGTACATGGCCCGGTCTGCCTGGGCCATGATCTCTTCAGGGTTCCTTGGGTCGACGACCCTGGCCCCGATGCTGATGGAAAGAGGAACCTCGGCGTTCAGGTTGTAATCGTCCAGAGCCCTCTGGATTCGCCGCACCACAAACGGTGCATCGCCCTCGGCGGTTTCGGGAAGCAAGACCGCGAATTCATCCCCACCCAGACGGGCACAGCAATCCACCTTTCGGGAAGTTTGGATCAGGATTTGGCTCAGCGCCTTGAGGGCATCGTCCCCGGCCTGATGGCCATGCCGGTCGTTGATCACTTTGAAGTGGTCCACATCGAGGAGCAGGAGCGTAAACAGGTGGTGGTGGCGCCTGGTCTTCTCCACCTCCCGTTCAAGGATTTGATCGAAACTTCGCCGGTTATGGAGCCCTGTCAAAGGATCGGTCAGCGCCAGACGTTTGACGGCCCTGAGATAGTAGGCGCGTTCAATGGCGATGGCGGCGAAATCCGCAATGATCCGCAGGACGGTCAGGTCTTCGTCTGTGAAGGAAGACTCGTCGAGTTTGTTGATCAACTCGATCACGCCGTAGACTTGGCCGCGAGCCAGGAGAGGCACAGCGATGATCGACTTGGTCACAAACCCGGACAACGCGTCGACCGCAGGATTGAACTGGGGGTTGGCCTGTGCATCGGGAATCAGCAGAGGCTTGCCATTCTCGGCCACCCAACCTGCGACACCTTGTCCCTTGGCCAGAACGAGTCCCCGAATCGCAGCGGAGGCTGGGCCCGTGACGTGGACGAATTTCAAAGTGCCTTTGGTGGAATCGCTGAGGAGCAGGGACCAGTTGACGGGGGCGAAGACCGCACCGATGTGGTGCATCACCCTGTCGATCGTTTGAGCAAGGGTCCGCGACAGGACGATGTCCTGCGCCATGTTGGAGAGGGCCGAGATTTCCATGAACCCATGGTACCGCCCGGCCCTCAAAAATCAAGCCATAATCAAGGCAACGTCGGCTTCCACCGTGGTTGTTCCCATGATTCCGAAGTTTTTCACGAGGACCTCGGTTACGTTGGGTGAAAGGAAAGCCGGAAGGGTCGGACCAAGCCGGATGTTCTTGAACCCCAAAGCCAGCAACGCGAGTAACACGGCGACGGCTTTTTGTTCGTACCAAGCGATGTCAAACGCGATGGGAAGGTCATTCACGTCCTCGGCTCCGAAGATTTCCTTCAGCTTCAGGGCGATGACGGCCAGCGAGTAGCTGTCGTTGCACTGGCCTGCATCCAGAACCCGGGGAATCCCACCAATGTCGCCGAGGTTGAGTTTGTTGTACCGGTATTTCGCGCAGCCGGCGGTCAGGATCACGGAGGTGGGAGGGAGGGCGAGGGCCACGTCGGTGAAGTAGTCGCGGTCTTTGTGCCGCCCGTCACAGCCGGCCATCACCACGAACTTCTTGATCGCACCGGACTTGACCGCCTCAACGACCTTGTCGGCGAGGGCAAACACCTGGTGGTGGGCAAAACCGCCGACGATCGACCCGGTTTCCAGTTCCCGGGGAGGTTGGCTTTTCTTGGCCTCGGCGATCAACGCCGAGTAGTCCTTTTTTCCGCCGTCGGTTCGATCGCCGATGTGGGGGCAACCGGGGTAGCCTGCCATACCTGTGGTGTACATCTTCGCCTGATAGCTGGCTTTCGGAGGAACGATGCAATTGGTCGTCATCAGGATCGGGCCGTGGAAGTCTTCAAATTCCTCTGCCTGGTGCCACCAGCTTGAGCCGTAGTTGCCGTGAAAGTGCTGGAACTTCTTGAAGGCCGGGTAGTAGTTCGCCGGCAACATCTCGCTGTGCGTGTAGACATCGATGCCTTGGTTTTCGGTTTGGATCAGCAGTTCCTCGAAGTCCTTGAGGTCATGACCCGAGACCAAGATGCCGGGCCGGGTGCCGACGCCGATGTTGACTTTGGTCATTTCGGGGTGACCGTAGGCACCCGTGTTCGCGGCGTCCAGGAGCGCCATCGTCGCGACCGCCGTGTTGCCTGCCTTGAGGATCAACGCAACCAATTGGTCTGACGTCAGCTCTTCGTTCGTCGCTGCCAGGGCTTCCATAAAGAACGAATAGACCTTCGGGTCCTCCTTGCCCAGAGCCGCGGCGTGTTCGGCGTACGCGGCGACACCCTTGAGCCCGTAAATCAGAAGCTCTCGCAGCGATCTGACGTCGGGATTCTCGGTGGCCAGGACGCCCACAGGGCCGGTCGATGCCTGGAGGTTGTACCGGGCAACCAATCGGGCGGTCATGGCATGGGCCTCGGCGATCAAGACGGTGAACCGGGCGTCGTCGAAGTTGGCGTTGGTAATGGTCGCAAACAGACCCTTGGCCACGAACAGACCTTCGACAGCCAGGTCGGCGCCCTTGGATTCGGCCTGACGGGCGACGCCGGCCAAATCCTTGAGGGCGGCCACCAGGCGGTCCTGAAGCTCTGCAGTCTCGGGACCTTTTCCACAGACACCCCGGATGGTGCAGCCGGTTCCTTTGGCTGCTTCCTGACATTGGTAACAAAACATGTTCTTCTGCCTCCTTGACCGGCGGACCGGTCTTGATTAGTTAGTAAGCGATAACTTACACTTCGTCAAGGGGAAAGTGCCCGGATGATTATCCCGATGAGTTTTTCGTGCTAGGATGGTTTATGGCTCCGAATTTGACCCTGCGGCAACAAGAGATCCTCGACGCTTCCCTTTTGGTCATTGATCGAGACGGACTCAAACGCTTCACCATGAAGAATGTGGCCCAGGAGATTGGCGTGACCGACGCGGCTCTCTACAAGCATTTTCCCGACAAGGGAGCCATCCTCGGTTCCCTGGCGGCGTTGTTCAAAGCGACGACCCTCGACCAGCTCGAGGGGATCAAAAACAATCCAACCCTCGATGCCTTGGGAAAACTCGAGGCGTTCATCAAGGGGCGGGCACTCCAGTTCCAAGAAAACAGGGCTCTGACCGTGACCCTGTTCAGTGAGGAATTGTTCAGGGACATCGCCTCGGTCTCATCCCTCAACAACGACACCATGGAAAGCCATGCTCGCCAACTGCTGAGCATCGTTCAGGAGGGGCAGCAGAACGGCTCGATCCGCCGGGACATCCCGTCCCAACACGTGGTCATGCTCCTGACTGGTCCGATGCGCCTCATGGTGACAGGGTGGAAATCCGCTCCCGAGGAGGGTCCGCCGCTGGTCCAGCGGGTGGCGACCTACTGGGAAACGTTTGCCAAAATCGTTCGACCCTGAGGTAAAACGAGGCCGCTTGACGAATGCGCACGCATATGTTAGTAAGTAGTTACTAACAACGGAGGTTACCATGGTCAGGACGGTCATTCAAATCGACGAGACTCTCTGCAACGGGTGCGGCCAATGCGTGACCGGGTGCCACGAGGGCGCTCTCCAACTCATCGACGGCAAGGCAAGGCTTATTGGTGACAACTTGTGCGATGGATTGGGAGCCTGCATCGGCGAGTGCCCCGTCGGCGCCATTGAGTTCGTCCAGCGAGAAGCCACCCCCTACAGCGAGCGTGAAGTGCTGGACCGTATCATGCCGCTGGGCGAAAACACGGTGGTCGCCCATTTGAAGCACCTGAAGGACCACGGTCAGAAAGACTTTGTCCACGAGGGATTTGCCATTCTGACCGAGAAGGGATGGGACGCCGCTGCGGTTCGGGCGAAAGTGTTGGGAAGTCCTTCCTCCACAGGGGCTTCGACGCCCACAGGTCATGGGGGCGGATGTCCCGGTAGCCGGGTCATGGATTTCACACCTCGGACCGAGGCACCGCGACCGGCAGCAATCGCTCAAGCCGCCAGCCAGCTCCGTCAATGGCCGGTTCAGCTGAAACTGGTTCCGACGAGCGCACCCTACCTCCAAGGTTGCGACTTGCTGGTGGCGGCAGACTGCGTGCCCTTCGCCCATGCCAGTTTCCACCAAGATTTCCTCAGGGGGCGGGTGCTTCTGATCGGTTGCCCCAAACTCGACGACACGGCGTACTACGCTGAAAAGCTCACCCAAATCTTTGCCACGAACAGCATCCGGAGTGTAACGGTGGTCAGGATGGAGGTGCCCTGCTGCGGCGGCATCACCCAGGCGGTGAAGACCGCGATCGTCGCCAGCGGCCAGGTTGTTCCGTACGCCGAGGCGATCATCAGCGTCGAAGGAAAACTTCTTCCTCCTCGGTAAAAACACGACCGTTGCTCGAAAAGACAGAGGCCCATCCACCAAGACCCGTTCAGGTTTCGGTGGACGGGCCTTTTTTCATTCTCGGTCGAGCCAGAACTCCACCCGGCGGTCCTTCCATCGGTTCTCGAGATCGGCGAACGGGACGATGGGCCGGGCACCACCCATGCCGACGGTGCTGATCCGGGCGGTCGCGATGCCGAGCTTGACCAGATAGTCGCGGACGGCATCGGCCCGTTTCTGACTCAGTGGGAGCAGTTCGCTGTCCTGTTCCTTCTGTCCCTTGGCGGGTTCGGCCCAGTTGATCATTACGGCGTGGCCCTCGATTCCGATCTTGTACCGCTGGTACTTCGTGAAAATTTCTGCCAGTCGCTTCAGAACCGCCACATTCTTGGCGGCCTTGTCGGCGTCGACTCCGGTCAAGAAATCAGGAAGGTTTGCCGCAAACGTGATCGAGGGAATGATGATCCGAAGTCGATCGCCGTCCTTGATGACCAGCACATCGACAGACAGGGGCTTCTTGATCGAGGAAGTGTTGCCGAGGCTGTCCTTGGCGGTGAAGACCACGGTATAGTCCGAGGCCGACTGGACCAGCTCGCCTGTCCCCGAACGCCCGTCCCATTTGAGTTGGGCCGAGGGCGCGCCCTTCCCGCTGAAGAGGATGAACCTGTGACTTTCGGGGTCAAGCACGTCCAGGGACCAATCGGCGACCGGGGCGAAGCTCTTGACCCCCAGATTGATCAGCAGTTCGTCGTTGAACCCGTCGTTGTCGGGGCTGAACGGCTGGGGAGTCAGTTCCAGGGCCAGCTGGGGAGGCCCAGCCTGGAGGAGGAAGCTCGAACTCCGAGTCGAGGGGTGGTTTCCCTTGGAGTAGGTGACACTGAGGGTGGCGGAGTACTTGCCGTCTTCTGACCGGTTTCCCCGATCGGTGTTTCCATCCCACACGAACTGCGGCGGAACGGGACCTTTACCATCCAGGGTGCGGCGAACCCCCAGCGGCTCGTTGGCGATCTCGAGTTTCCACGATTGGATGCCTTCATTGAGTCCGACCCGGGCGTTGATCGCAATGGTGTCGGCCACACCGTCCCCGTTGGGCGAGAATCCGTCGGCTGCGACCGTGAGGAACAGGGGTGTGGGCCTGGTGTCGACGGTGAGGGAGTCAAGGGTCTTGCTGACAGAGTTGTCGGCGACATCGGTGGTTTTCACCTCATACCGGTACACGCCGTCGGCGACCCGATTGCCCGCGTCGTCGGTACCGTCCCAAACGACGTCGTGCACTTCGCCCTTCCACCGGAAGGTCTTCAGAGGCTCGCTTCCTCGACTGATCGTTCCGGTCCATTCTGCTTCGGCACTGGAACTTTGTTTGAGCGTGAGGGTCGGCCGGGAACTGTCGGGGGTAGGGGAGAACAGGGTGGCGTCGGAGGAAACCGTGACGGTGGGGAGGGTGTTCTTGAGGACCACCGCATTGGATCGCGCCGCTGGAGTGGTTCCGTTGCCGTAGACCGTGGTCAACAACGCCGTGTAAATCCCGTCGGGGGCGGTCTGACCGGATTCATCCTTGCCGTCCCAAACCTGGGGACCGGGGACCGGCGTCGTGTCCTTCCACGCCCGGACCGCTTGGCCCGTGGCGTCTTGAACGGTCAGGGTCCAGGAGGTGAGCCCCCGGGCTACCTTGACCTGCGGGGTGAACCGAACCTTGTTGTTCGGGCCAGGTGAAACCGGGGTGAACGCACTCCGGTCTGAGGCGAGCAGGACGCTCCTCTGAGCGGTGTCGATGACGACAGAGAGGATGGGGCTGGAACCGGTGTTTCCGGCCTTGTCGACGGCCTCGAGATGGTACTCGTAGGTTCCGTCGGGAAGGATGTTGCCGTCACTGCCCCGACCGTCCCAAAGGTAGGTGGCATCGGCTTTTCCAGGCCACCTGACCGTCCGCAACTCTTGACCAGAGGCGTTGGTTAATTTGCCAGTCCAAACATCCTCTTCCGTGGATTTCTGTTCGAAGACCAGCACGCCTCGGCCCTCTTCGGAGCCCGGACTAAAGACGAGGTAAGGGGCCGTGACGGTGGCTTGGGGAGGGGTGTTTCGGACGGTGAACAAGGGTGACAGGACGTTGGGCGTGTTGCCGTTGGAATACGTCAGGGTCAACTTGGCCCGGTATTCGCCCTCGGCCAGAACGTTGCCCCCTTCGTCCTTTCCGTTGAAGGCCAAGTCGGAAGGGACAATCCCGGTACCGGTGAAGGTTTTGTAGTCCGTGCCCTTCTTGTCCTGGACCTCGAGTTTCCACCCCGTCATGCCGGTGGTCACGCCCGCCTTGGGCTGAAAACTCACGGTCTTGGCTCCGTTTCCCCCGGGGCTGAAAGCCGTCCGGGTGACCACGAGGTCGAGGGGGGTAGGAATGGAATTCACGATCAGGTTTCCGACCTTGGCCGTCGTCTTGTTGCCGGCGGGGTCGGTGGCGGTCAGCGCGTAGCTGTAGACGCCGTCCGCGACGATTTTCCCGTTGTCGCCCTTGCCGTCCCAATCAAAGGAATCGGGGGACCCGTTCTTCCAGGTTTTGGTCAAGACGGGCTGCTCGCGGTTGTCGAGGAAGGTTCCTGTCCACAGGTTTTCGGCGGAGCCTCGCTGGATGAGATTGAGTTTGTCCCGGGGGCCGACCGGGTTGAACTCGGTCAAAGGCGCGCTGACGGCGGCCATCGGAGGCGTATTCTTGACCACCACCGTGCCCGCTGGCCATTCCTTTTTGTTGCCGTTGTCGTCCCAAGCGGTAACCACCAGGGAATAGGTGCCGTCGGGAGCGACCGTGCCGGCCTCGGTGTTGCCGTTCCATTCCAACGCCTGAGGAACATCGATGCCGTGTTTGACGTAGGTCAGACGGTTCCAGATCTGGTCCCAACCCTGGGCTTCGGGAAGAGTGATCCTGTTCTGGAGGGTCCTGACCGTGGTCTTGTTGTTGTCGATGACTTGAAGGGTATACCCGGTCACGAACCGCTCGTCGGTGATGGTGACCGGAAGCAGAAGGCTGTCTTGGACGCCGTCGTTGTTCGGGCTGATGAAGTTGACCTGGGGATCGAGTTTCACCACCGGGGGCGTGGTGTCCTTCACTCCCAATGGAATGTTGGCGCCGGCCCCGAGAGCCCAAACCCCCCCGGTGAGGGGGATTGCCGCGGAAGTGACCCTCACCTCGCTGCGGTTCCAACCCTTTTCTTTCAGGCCCAACACGTCGTTTTCCGGTGCGAAGTCGGTGAAAAAGTGGAACCCGACTCCGAAACTGAACGGAATGGTGTTGGCCGTTCCCGCCAAGGTGTCCCTCAGATCGAAGCGGAGGGCCAGGTTCACGGCGATGAAGTCGCCGAAGAGCACGGTGGAACCGAGGTTGGCGTTGATGTCTTGGAAGGAAGGGAAGGAAACGTCGGGCCTCAGGGTGAACTTGAGTTTGTCGTCCTTCCAGGCCTCAAATTCGGCTCCCACGGCGGGGGTGAAGACGGGAGGCACCGCAAACCCGGAGCTCGTGGTGTACGCCGTGCCCAAATCGCGGAAGGCGGCACCCCATCGGAAGTCTTTGAGCCAGCCCCAGTCGCCGATGAACTGCAAGAAGCCGACGCTGGTGGTGGCCCCCCAGCCTCCGGTCCCGAAGGCGGTGCTGAGGTTCGCGCCGACATAGAAATCGTCCCAGAGGTCTTTCGAGAGACCCAGGGTCACCTGTCCCTGGTTGCCCAACGAGAAGTTCTTGAAGTCGCCTCCCCAGTAGCTCAAACCGCCGGTGACCACGCCCCAGCGTTGGGGAAGCGTCAACCCGAGGTTGAAGGCGTTGCCGTACCCGGGCTGGTTTTGGCTGATCAACCCGAAATAGGAAGAATCGAGGGTCACCCGCTGTTTTCCCGCCGAAGCGGCCGGGTTCAACCGGTCTGCAAAGGGAGACTCCTGGCTGGCTGTGTCTCCTCCCCCCCCGGCCAAAACCGGAGACGAGAGCGGTGAAACGACCATCTGAGCCGAAAGGATGGGTGAAATGGCCGAAAGCAGGAAGAGCGCAGACAGGACTTTGAGGGACTTCATGCCCCCAATATAGCACAGGGGGGGCGCTAGTTCTGCTGGTGGGAACCCAAACGTACCACCTGCCGTTTGAGAAGGCGTTGGGCACCGGGGTGTTCAAGACCCCATTCCAGGTACACGGCCCCCAACGACAGACCCCCGCCGAATCCGACGAGGACGATCTTGTCGCCCTTCTGGAACAGGCCCTTCTTGTGGGCCTCGGCCAATGTGATCGGGATCGAGGCCCCGGCGGTGTTGGCGTATTGCTCGATGGTGGTGTAAGTCTTCGTCATCGGGATACCCAGTTCGGCCAGGCTACTCTTGATGATGTTGATGTTGGCCTGGTGGGTGATCACCCAATCGAGGTCGGAGACCTTCAACCCGGCGTCGGCGACCACTTTCCGGATCGAAGCGGGACAGGCCTTGGTGGCGAAATCCCAGACGGCCTTGCCGTTCATTTCGAAGCGGTGGAGGTTCTGGGCGAGGGTCTCCTGGCTGGCCGGGTGCCTGGATCCTCCCCCCAGGTAGCGGATCGCACCGGCTCCGCGACCGTCGTTCTTGAGGTAGGTGGTGTGGATGCCGTAGGGTTTGGGTTGTTTTCCCAGGACCACGGCTCCGGCCCCGTCGCCAAAGTAGACGCAGGTGGTCCGATCGCTCCAATCGAGGATTCGGCTGTAGGTCTCGGCGCCGATGACCAGCGCCTTCGCGTAGCAGGGGTTCGATTTCATCATCGCATCGGCGACGGTCAGGGCGTAGACGAAACCGGAGCAGACGGCCGAAACGTCGAAGGCCGCGGAATTCAGGGCTCCGAGTTTTCCCTGGACGATGGCGGCGGTGGCGGGCTGGATCATGTCGGGGCTTGAGGTCGCCAGAATGATTAGGTCGATTTCTTCCGGAGACACACCGGCGTTCCGAAGGGCTTCCTGGGCTGCATAAATCGCCAAATCGCTGGTCGCCTCCTGGGGCTCGGCGATGCGCCTCTCCCTGACTCCCACCTTGGAGAAGATCCAATCGTCGGTGGTGTCGACCATCGCTTCGAGGTCTTTGTTGGTCAGGATTCGGGAGGGAACGTAATAACCCGTTCCGATGATGCCGACGCCCATGAAGATCTCCTTGCACACAATCTAATGCCTCGGCAGGACCGAGGGAAGCCTCGGCCCTACAATTCGGTTTGGGCGCTGATCTCGACGACCTGGTTCACCGGAAGGCGGAAGAAGGAGGTCGCCGCCAAAGCGTTGTGTGAAAGGAACCAGAAAAGCTTCTTTCGCCAAGGCCGCATGGTCTTCTTTCGGCTGGAGATCACCAGCGACTCGCGGCCCAAGAAATAGGTGGTCTGGTTGGGGTTGAAGACCAACCCTGGAACCTTGAGGGCCGTCAGGGACTCAGGCACGTCGGGGAGTTCGCTGAAGCCGAAATTGAGGACGATGGTCCAAATTCCCTGGCCCCAATCCTTCACTTCGGCCCTCTGGCTCTCGGCAACCCGGGGTTGCTCGAGGGTCTGGACCGAGACAATCAGCGTCAGTTCGTGGAGGACCCGGTTGTGCTTGAGGTTGTGCAGGAGCGCCGTAGGAACGCCCCGTGGGTTTCCCGCCAGGAAGACGGCGGTTCGGTTTACCCGGTGGGGAGGGGTAGGGCCCAAACCGTTCGTGAAATCCTCGAGCGAGAGCATCGTGGCGTCTACGGCTTGCCGGAGGACGGCCCTGCCGTCCCGCCAGGTCTTCATCAGGACGAAGATGAGGAACGCGGTGAGGACGACGATCCAGCCGCCCGAGAAGACCTTTCCGAAGTTGGCCGTGAAGAAGCTGAGGTCGATGGTCAGGAAGACGGCGCCGAGGAGCACCAGCAGGGGCCAAGGGGCCTTCCAGCGTTTGTGGCCGAGGTAGAGCATCAGGCAGCTGGTGATCAGCATATCGGCGGAGACCGCGATGCCGTAGGCGTTGGTCAGGTTTCCTGAATGCCGGAAACCCAGGACGAGCGCCACAGTGCCGAGCATGAGAACCCAGTTGATGAACGGAACATAGACCTGGCCGATCGTTTGGTCGCTGGTGTGCCTGACCTGCATCCGGGGCCAGTATCCCAACTGGATGCTCTGCCTGGCCAACGAGAAGGCGCCGGTGATCACGGCTTGGCTGGCGATGATCGACGCCATCGTCGCCAGGATGACCAGGGGGTACTGAAACCAATCGGGGGCCAGTTGGAAGAACAAGTTGTCTGTTTTTCCTCCCGACGAGAGAAGGAACGCTCCCTGACCCAGGTAGTTGATGAGCAGGGCGGGGTACACCAGAAAGAACCAGGCCCGCCGGATCGCGCCCTTTCCGAAGTGGCCCATGTCGGCGTACAGCACCTCGGCCCCGGTCATCGCCAGGAAGACCGATCCGAGGATGACGAACGTGAGGGTCCAGTTCTGGCTGACGAACTGCACGGCGCTCCAAGGGTTCAGGGCCTGGAGGATCAGCGGCGTCTGGACGATGGACACCAGGCCCAAAACCGTCAGGGTCAGGAACCAAAGGATGAGGATGGGGCCGTAGAGCCGGGCCAGCTTGGCCGTCCCGCCGGATTGGAAAGCGAAGAGCGAAAGAAGGATGAACAGCGCGATGGGGACGATCCAAGGGTCAAAGACGGGGGTGATGACCTTGAGGCCTTCGATGGCCGATAGAACCGTGACGGCGGGGGTCAAGATGCTGTCGCTGTACAAAAGGGCCGCACCGATGATTCCGATGATGCCTATCAGCGCCACCCGGCGCCCGGTCCGTTTCGGTAGGGCACTGCCGACCAGGCTGACCAGGGCCAGAATTCCGCCTTCTCCCCGGTTGTCGGCCCGAAGGACGAACACCAAATACTTGATGCAGACCACTACGGTGAGGGTCCAGAGCAGGAGGGAAACGATTCCCACGATGTTTTCCACCGAGGGAGCGACCCCTCGCTCGGGAACCAGGCATTCGCGGAGCGCGTAGAGGGGAGAGGTGCCGATGTCGCCGAAGACGACGCCGATGGCGCCCACGGTCAGCGTCAGGTTCTTGCGCCGGGGGGTCGGGTTACTCATGGCACCCAGGGAACGAACACAACATCGCGCGAAGTATGCTCTTTAGGACTGCGGTCTGTCCAGGGGCTCGGGTGTCACGGGCTTGAATCCTACCATTGGACCGAGGATCATAGGAAATCACCACTGTTGGAGGAAAGTGTCGCGGGAATATGGAGTATACAATACTTTATGGCTCAAAGCATTTGGGTTCAAGGAGTAGGACATGAAGAAGATACCCGTCGCGGTGCAACTGTATTCCGTGCGCGATGCCCTGGAGAAGGATTTTTTCGGAGTTTTGAAGCAGGTTAAGGAGATGGGGTACGAGGGCGTTGAGTTTGCGGGGTTCTATGGACACCCTGCCGCCGAGGTCAAGGCCTTTTTGACGAAGATCGGCCTCAAGGCGGTGTCGAGCCACACCCCCCTCGACGCCTTCCTCGAGAATACGGCCGCCG
>JGI26470J50227_1000473_pt1 | contig 16553 bp, 11 predicted proteins | sample FreactTroBogLake_FD_50227 | JGI IMG/M metagenome (IMG submission 50227) | reverse complement strand
CGACGGCCGGCACGGCGGGCGAGACGGTTTTCGGGGCTGGTTTCACAGGCTTGACCACGCTCGAGGCCAAGCCGGCCGCGATGCCTGCGGCAACCCCAGCCGCGTCGCTGGCGATTTTGTCATTGATGGTACCGAGGGCTTTCGAGCCCGGAATGTCCCGGTCCGGGAAGATGAGCTTGCGCAATTTTTCCTCGAGAGTCTTGGCAATCGAAGGGTTCTTTTGCAGGAACTCCCGGGCGTTGTCCCTGCCTTGGCCGATCCGTTCCTCACCGAAGCTGAACCAACTGCCGCTTTTCTGAACCATGTCGTACTTCAGGGCACAATCGAGCAAGCTTCCGTAGTAACTCAGACCCTGGCCAAAGAGAATTTCCATCTCGGCCTTCTTGAAGGGCGGAGCAACCTTGTTTTTGACGACTTTGACCCGGACCAGATTTCCGATGGCCTCGTCCTGACCCTTGTTGATGGTTTCAACTTTGCGGACATCCAACCGAATGGAAGCGTAGAACTTCAGGGCATTACCACCGGTGGTGGTCTCTGGATTTCCAAACATCACCCCGATCTTCATGCGGATTTGGTTGATGAACACCAGGACCGACCCCGACTTGCTGATGGTGGCCGTGAGTTTTCGCAACGCCTGGCTCATCAGCCGCGCTTGAAGTCCCACGTGGCTGTCTCCCATCTCGCCGTCGATTTCGGCCTGGGGCGTCAACGCCGCCACCGAGTCGACCACGATGATGTCGACCCCCCCCGAGCGAACCAGGGACTCGGCGATCTCAAGAGCCTGCTCACCGGTATCGGGTTGGCTGACCCAGAGCTCGTCAATGTTGACCCCGAGGTTCTTCGCGTACAGCGGATCCAGAGCGTGCTCGGCGTCGATGAAGGCCGCCACCCCGCCGTTGGCCTGGCTTTGTGCGATGGCATGGAGCGCCAAGGTCGTCTTCCCCGAAGACTCAGGACCGAAGATTTCGATGATTCGTCCCTTGGGATAACCGCCGATGCCGAGAGCCTCATCCAGGAGGATCGACCCCGACGGAATGATTTCCAGGCCTTGGATCGGACCGTCGCCCATGCGGATAAGGGCGCCCTTCCCGAATTGCTTTTCGATCTGAAGCCTCGCGGCTTCAAGGGCCTTGCTCTTTTCTTCCGCATTTCCGTTCCGGGACGCGCCGACCAACGGTTTCTCTTTCTCTTTTTTTTCTCTTTCGGCCATGAGGCACTCCTTGGTTCCACTGACGGGGTTCTTGAGGTTCCCGCTTCAGGATGACGCGAGGGACGGAACAAGTGTACAGACAACACGGTCCGGTTGGCAAGGAACCCGGATGGAATCAGGGAGCCCGGTATCCGAGATCGCGCAGAGAGGTCCCTTGGACCAACCAGCGACCGTCTCGGAGCAGGACCCTGCCCAAGACTTCCACGACCTGTGAGTTCTTCAACAGCGCGGCAAACGTCAGTTCCACGGGGACGATTCCTTCGACCACCTGACCATCTTGGTATCCCAGCAGGAGATCAAAGGTAATTTTCTTGTCCCCCGAGACGAGGTTGGTCAACACACCGCTCCATCGGACGGTACAGCCTTCGTAGAGGGCCGGCGAAGTCTTGACTTCCTGGTAGGACGACGAATCGTCGATCCGCGCGAAATCGGGTTCATGGAGGTACGGAAGCAGACTTCGGGCCCGCTCTTTCACCGAAGCCGCGGCATTTGAAAGCAGAAGTCTGTTGATCTCGAACCGGGCCCGGGAATCGTGGTAGTCCTGGAAGGCCTTCTGGGCCCTGGACCAACCCTCGCGAACCTCTTCCAGCGTCAGATTCACCGCGAAACCGGTGCCGACTTGAAGGGTATCGGCGTCGGCGCCTGACATTCGACCCAGGTCGGGACCCTTCCGCGGCTCCACCGCCGCCGGTACGCCCTTGGTCAGGCTCATGCCCCACCACGCACCACCGGCCAATCCCAGGGCCACCACCAGACCGACTCCGATCCTGAGCGACCAAAGGCGAAGAGTCTGGTTGGGCCGCCGGAAGGGGGGTAACCACTGGCCAAGGGTGTCCTTGTCAAGGCCAGGGCCTCCCTCGGCCGCGGACAAGGCCGTCCGCAACCGCGCCAGCCCTTTTTTTGCGGTCTTGTCGGTCGGGTCCAGATCCAGGACGGCGAGCCCCCAACGCACGGCCTCACCATAGTCCTTGCGCCGAGCGGCCACCGCCATCAACCCGAGCAAAGCGTCGCGATGGACCGAATCATCCAACTGTCGGGACCGTTGAAGGTAGGTTTCTCCCCCTTTCCAGTCCCCCAACCGGAGGCAGCACAGTCCCAACACCCGGAAAAATGCGGGATCCTCCCGGTATTGGAAAATCTTGGGTTCGAGGGACTCGAGGGCTGTCGTGAACTGCCCTTTCTTGTAGAGAACCCAGGCCTGTCGGAGGAGCGACACTTCCGCCATGTCAGGGCTTGGAAGCCTCGAGGGTCTTTCGCCGAGTGTCGATCTGGTCGAGGACCGCCTGAAGGAGTTTCAGGTCTTCGGCCGTGGTCCGGGAGGGATCGGCGAGTTTGGCGTCGAGTTGCCCCAAAAGGGTCTCCAGGCTCGCGAGGTCTTGGTCGATCGCGCCCAACGCCGGGTTTTGATTCTTTTTGAGCAGGTCGTCGAGGGGATTCGAGGACCCCACCCGGGCGCCCGCCAGCGTTTGCGAACTGAGCAGTCCCATGAGGACGACCACCTCCCTGGTGGATCCTGGGGCGAGGTCCTGGGGGTCGTAATACTGGGCCACGGCGCTGTCGTTGAACGAATACGGGAGGAGGTTGAAATCACGGCCTTGTTTCAACAAGAAATCCCCGGGAGCGTCGTCGAGCCTCTTCCAGTTGGCGAAAAACACCCGGGACGGAGGCGTCACGCCCTTTCCCACCATGACGAGCAATCCGAACTGATCGTCGGTCGCCGACCGGGAAGCCCACCAATCGGGGAGATTTCCTTCCAGTTTCGTTTCATTGGAAACGCTTTCCCCTGAAGAGAGGCGGAAATGCTCCTTCTTCTCGCCCAGGTAGGTGTCGATGACCCAGCGGACCCCGAGTTTGTAGGACGATTCGGAAACGTTGACGACCGAGAGTCCGAGTCGGATCCCGTCGGCCACCGCCGATGAGGTGGAAAGAACAAAGTCCATGGTCAGGGTCGCGACGACGGTCTTGGAGGTCCAGGTGGTTTTCGCTCCGGTGCTGGTGGCTTCCACGGCTGTGGTAAAGGCCGGATCGTCCCCCAAGACGGAGGATTTTTCCCCGATCGAGAGTTTCCATTTGGTGGTGGTCGGGTCATCGGCCAGGAACAGAGGGGTCCAGACCGGCTTGACGAGGTCTTCTGATCCCCAGACCACAAACCGCCCGGTCCGCTCGTTGATGGCCACCTTGAGCTTTCCGCGTTGAAGATCGAGGGCGGAAAGTCCGGAGGCTGCGGTGAGAAGCAGGAATACCGATAGGATTTTATTGGGCATGGGAGACCTTCCACGCGAGGAATTGCGCCTTCAGCGTCAGCGCACGAATCTTGAGTTCCATCAATTTCAGAGTCGGTCCCTGGTCAGAGGCCGAAGAAACCGCCTTTTCAGGAGCGGGCCCCTGGAGTTTGAGGGCGGCGATCTGCGAGTCCTTCTGCCGGTTGGATTCTTCCAGGGACGCGACCTTGGCACCCAGGTCCGAGGACTGAAGATCGAGGATCCGTTTCTGGTACGCCGCCAGGGATTGTTGGTAGGCTTTTTCCCTTCGCTGAAATTCCTCCGCCGAATTCAGGGCCTCGGAGTGGGACCATTGGAGGAGCTTCAACAGTTCCTCTTCGCGGTGCCTGAGATCGATCACCGAGAGCCTGTATCGACTGGCCTCCAGCTTGAAGCTGGCGGGAAAGCCCTGGACGATTTTATTGTAGAGGTTCGCGGCTTCTTCGTAATGCCCCAGCGAGAATGCCGACTCGGCCATCCAGAACAGCGCGTTCGGCACCTGATCCCCGCCGGGGGCCAGATCGAGGTACTGGCCGAACGCCTGGATCGCATGGGCGTAGTCACCGTCGGAATACAAGATCCGGGCCTGGAGGTAGAGTCCTTCGGATCTTCCCGCGTCCTTGGGGAAAGTCTGCAGGTAATAGTCCAGATTGAGCGCCGCGTTTTTGGTGTCCAGGACGGCGAAGTAGGTCTTGGCAAGCCAGAGGAAAGGCTCGGGTTTGGTCCGGGCCTCGGGGTCGGCCACCAGTTTCTGAAACTGCGCCAACGCGGCGAGGTAGTCGCCCTTGGAATAGGCATCCTGCCCCTGGTCCAGGATCGAAGGCGCGGTAGCCTGGGCTGAAAGGACCGAAGCCAGGACGCACAGCAGAGCGAAGGACAGGAACCGTCTCATGTTGACCGCCTGAGTGACTTGAGCTTCCGGAGGAACCCGGACGGGTCCGGCGCGTTAAAAAAAGCCGAGCCTGTGACCAATATATCGGCACCCGCGCCCGCCACCTCAACCATCGTCCCGGAATTCACCCCGCCGTCGACCGAAATTAGGTATTTCCAGCCGTTCGCTAGACGAAGTTCGGCCAGTCTCTTGATCCGGGCCGTCGACTCGGCCAGGTACGATTGACCACCGAATCCCGGGTTCACGCTCATCACCAGTACCACATCGACGTGGGGCAGGACCGCCATCAAAGCTTCAACGGGGGTCGATGGCACCAGACTGATCCCCGCCTTTTTTCCGGCGGCGTGGATGCGCTGGATCAACCGGTGGTGGTGCACTTCGGCCTCCCAGTGGAACGTCACGGCGTCGGCCCCCGCGGCGAAGTATTCGTCCACCAGTTCGGAGGGGCGGTCCACCATCAGGTGGACGTCGAACAGCAAATCCGTGTGCTTTCGCAGGGCGGCAATGACGGGAGGACCAAAGGAGACGTTGGGGACGAAATGACCGTCCATGACATCGAGATGGAGCCAATTGCCGCCGCTGGCCCTCACCCGCGCCACTTCGTCGGCCAAGTGGCCAAAATCGGCCGCCAGAAGAGATGGGGCCGCGATGATCGGGTCTTTAGATTCCATAACTCTATTTCTAACAAAAACATGGCGTTTCCGTCCAGGTTTTTCCCGGAAAATCCGGCGAATTGACTAAAATCCCAGCCTGGGTATAATGGAAAGGACACCCTGATGAAATTTGATGCAGTCTCCCCCATTGCCGATGCCCTGGATTCTACCCTTGAAGCCTTCCGAACTGGAGACTTTGAAATGGCCGAAGCCAAGGCCGAGGAGGCTCTTTCCCTGGACTTCGAGCACCCTGGGATCCAGGCCTCCCTCAAGTGCGCCGTCTTCTGGAAAGACCGGTTGGTTCGGGCTCGGTTGTTGACGGCACCGGAAGCCAGGGGTGACTTCCTTCTGAAGGAATGGCAGGGGTTCCTCACCCGCTTCCGCGTCCACCTCGACGAACCGTTCGAGTTGGGAATTGAAGCCATCAAGGGCGCCGTATTCGACTTGGCCGCCGGGTGGTATTTGGAACAAATCGGTTTTGAAGACGAATCGCGGCGCCCGGACCTCCAGATCAAAGCTGCGAAGACGTACAAGACCCTTGGTTCGTTCGACCGCGCTCTGGAGTGCCTCGATCAGGTGCTTCAGGCTCGACCGGACGATGCCGCCGCCTTGGCGGAGATGGCCGATTGCTTTGAGGCCGTGGGGGATGTTTCCCAGTCCCGGCTGTATTTCCGGGAAGCGTTCTACCTGAATGCCCAAGCGGTGGACGTGGAGCATCTCCGGTCCGACCTTCTCCGTGCCCTGTCGGATCGGTTGTCCGCCGAGGGCCTTTCCGGCGCCGAATGGAAGGAGTGGATTCCTGTTCACGCGGTGATCCAGGGAATCTTCAACGTCAAGCGCGATTTGAAGCCACTGGAGCTGGGCCAGTTGAAACAGGGGATCAACTCCTTGAAATCGGAGCTTCACGAAGGGACGGCCACCCCCACCGTGTTGCCCAAATTGCTGAACAGGTATTTTTGGCTGATCGACCACTATTTCAGCGTCAAAGAAGACAGGAGCAAGATCGAGGACATCCTCCTCAACATCAAGCTCCTGGATCCAAGAATTTACGAACTGTATACCCACTGAATCGGATTCACAGAGCAGGAGAGGAAGATGTCCCAAGAACTGATCACGAAAATCGAACAGATGCTTCATGAGGAAAAATGGACGAGGACGGCGATCGGGGCCTTCACGGTCAGCCTGATCAAAGAACTCGACGTCCTTCTTGTCCAGGTCATCCAGAACGGCATCCAGGACGAGGTGAAGGAACTCTGCGACGCTCATCTGGCCGAAGCGAAGAACAGCATCGTCGCCCTTTACCTCTCCGGAATGATTAGCCTGGAACGGCAGATGCTCGATGACACCCACCTCGTGAAATTGGTAAGCCTTTTTGCCCAAAACATCAAATGGCCGCTGGTCGAGCACATCGCACTTCAAATTCTGGTCTACGGGGAGAATAAATTCGCCCTCCGGAGCCTGATCGATTGTTACAAGAATGAGGCGAACGAAGAGAAGCTCCATGAGACCGAAGAGCGCTTGATCAAAGTCGACATTGAAGAAGCCGACATCGTTTTTAGCTTGGCCCAGCGGTACGAGAAGGAAAAGAACCTCGAAAAGGCCGTGGACTACTACAAGAAGGGCATCCACCGCTTCATCCATAAGAAGAATTTCAACCGCATCCGCGAAATCTGGCTGAAGCTCATCGAGTTCTGCCCCGAGGAAACCGACTACTTCACGCAGGTCGAGTCCAAGGTGGCGAAACTTTTGGGAGCCGAGAAGGCGTGCCAACTCCTGGAAGACCTGTACCCCTTGTTCGTCCAGAACAAGAAATGGGACGAGGCGATCGCCGCCCAGCTGAAGATCAACGAATACGAGCCCAAAAGCCCCCAGGTTCGTCGGGAAATCATCTCCTGCCTGAAGATGAAGTACGCCGCCACGGCGAAGACCGAAGAGTACCTCAAGCTTTCCAACCTGGGCGACAGCTGGAAGAGCGTGGTCGATGCCCTGGAAGATTTCAAGAAGCAGATGGCCTACGAAAAAGGAAACTTCGTCTACCACAAGGCCTGGGGCGTCGGCCGGATCCGAGAAGTCAAAGACCAGGAATACATCATCGACTTCGAAACCAGACGCAACCAGAGCATGGGACAGAAGATGGCCGTCGAAGCCCTCCTCAGCTTGGCCCGGGACGACATTCGGGTCATCATCGCCACCACGAAGCGCGAAGAGCTCGCCAAACGGATCAAGAGCGAAGCGGAGATCGATTGGGCCTTGAAGACCCTGATCCGGAGTTTCGGCAACAAGGCCGACATGAAGATGATCAAGGCCATCCTCGTCCCCAAGGTGCTCGAGGAACGAGAATGGACGACCTGGAGCACTAAGGCCAGAAACCGTATCAAGGAAAGCCCAGACTTCACCCTGAGCCCCGACAAACAAGACGAGTTCATGGTCAGGACCCAACCCATCACGAAAGAAGAGAAGATTTACAACAAATTCCGGGCTGAGAAGGACTTCTTCAAACGGTACGATATTTTGGAGGAGTTTCTCGAGCACGGGAACCGCGAGTCCGACTACTTCGGTGAGCTGTTCTCCAGCTTTGCGAACTACCTCAAGGGCACCAAGGTCGACGAGGAAGTCATCGCCAGCTACCTCATCATCCAGAAGTATTCCAAGGCCTTCCCCTTCATCAACCCCGGCAACAACAAGACGTTCCTGGAGTACTTCCAGCAGATCGACGAGTTGGAACCTCTGTTCCGCAACCTTTCCAGTGCCAAACTGAGGACCGCCTTTCTCCAGCAGATCAAGCTTCACATCCCCACCTGGGACACTCTGTTTGTGAAGTTGTTTCCCTTGAGCCTTTCGGTCCACATCATCGATGACCTCATTGCCGCCGACAAGACCGAAGCGGTCCAGAAGCTGTTTGAGGACATGATGGAGCGGCACAAGGACCACAAGGAAGCGTTCTTCCACGCCGCCAAGATGACCCTCGACGGAAGGGTTCCTTTTACGGCCCGGCTGACCCAGGAAAAGATTCTCATCACCCTGGTCCACGACCTCGACCTGACCTTCCGGGACATTTCGAACAAGAAGGATGTCACCGACGCCAAGCGGATCAACAAGACCATTTCGAACGCCCTGTTCAAAGACGGGATTCTGGACCAGTACCTCAGGGTCGCCCCCGAGGACTCGGTGCGCCGGTTGTTCAGCCTCATCCACGATGTGAGGGATTTGAACCCCAACCTCAAGGTCGAAGTCAGGACCATCGTCGGCGGCCGTTTCCCGCACCTAGTGGCGGCTTCCGAGCCCCAGCCCGTGACCGTCAGCTCTCGGAAGGGGCTGTTGGCCACGCTGAAGATGTTCAACGCCAAGAAGAAGGAACTTCAGCAGATTCTCGACGTGGAAGTGCCGAAAAACGCCAAGGAAATCGGCACGGCCATGGCCATGGGAGACCTCAAGGAGAACGCCGAGTACCACGCGGCCAAGGAACATCAGACCATGCTGAGCGCCACGGTGGGAACCTTGAACAAGGAACTCGACTCGGCCACGGTCTTGGAGAAAGCCGACATCGACCCCACGAAGGTCGGATTCGGAACCATCGTGACCCTGGTCTCCAACGCCGACGAAAAGATCGAGTCCTACACCATCCTCGGGCCTTGGGAATCGGATCCCGTGAACAATGTCATCAGCTACCTTTCTCCGTTCGGGGACAAGCTGCTGGGTGCCAGGGTCGGTGAGACTTTGAAGTTCACGATCAACGAACGCAAGTGCGACTACCACGTGAAGAAAATCGCCGTGGCCGATTTCTGACCGGAACCAGATGGAAAAAAACCGTCCCTTCGGACGGTTTTTTTTTGCTTACTTCTTCGCCGGATCGGAAGCGGCGGTCGGGGGCGCGCTCCATTCCTTCAGGATGGCTGCCGCTTGGGCCTTCACCTCGGGGTCGGGGTCTTTGGCGGCCATCGTCGTCAGCGTGCTCTGGTATTCCGTGAATTTTCCGACCTGGACCGCCCGGAGCGCCGTGGCTCGGGCGGGAGCCTTGTCGCTCGCCAGCATCAGGCCGTACAGGGCTCGGTAGGTCTCGCGTTGACCCAAGACGGCCTGGCCGACGACGGCAGCCAGGACCCCGGTCTTGTCCTTCGCGTCGTCCTCCAAGACCTTCTTCAGGGCGTCGTAGGTGCCGGGGTACTTCTTGTCGAGGGCGAGGTTCAGGGATTCCCTCCAGACCGCCGGGTCCGACTTTCTGTCGGCCAAGAAACCCAGGACCGCCGAGGGGCCGTCCTCGTAGGCGGCCACGGCTTGAAGGGCCGCGACGCGAACCTTCGGGTCAGGGTCCTTCTTGATGCGGTAGGTCAAAAGCTCCTTCAATCCTGCCGGTTTCAAGGCCTTGGCGGCCTGGGCTCCCGCCTGGCGCACGGCGGGTTGGGCGTCGCGGAGGGCACTGGTCAACAAGGAAACTTGGTCACCGTGGCCCGGATACGACCCCAAGGTCGCGACGGCGGCGGCCCGGAGGTCAGTGTTCGAGTCCGCCAAGGCGGCTACGACCCGATCCCAGGCCGAAGCGTCACCGATTTTACCCAGAGCTTCAAGGATGGAGCGCCGCAGGAGCGGTTGCGATTCGTTCTCGTCGTACTCCTTGACCAGCAGAGGAACAGCGGCGGTGGCCTTCATTTCGCCGAAGGACCACACCAGGTCGGGTTTGAAGTTGGGATCGGTTTCGGCGTCGTTGTACATTTTCAAGAGGTCGTCGACTTTGTCGAGAGCCCCCAGTTTTCCCAGGGCCCGGATCGCTGCCAGGGCCAGAACCTTGTTCTTCCCGGCGGTCAGCGTGACCAGGACATCCTTCACCTTGGTGCTCTTGAGTTCGGTGAGGTAGGAAACCGAGTTCAGCAGCAGGCTGTTTCCCTTGGTGTCCGGCGACGAGATCTCGAGGACCGCCCTGTCCTCCAAACCGTTGTCCTTGAGGTCAAGGAAGAACAGCAGCAGGGCCTCCTTGAGTTCGTCGGTGTGGGCATGGTCGTAGGCGTCGAGCATCAGCGGCCGGTATTCCAGGTTCTTTTCCTGCCTCAGTTCCCGAACCAAATCGAGGACCTCCGTCTCGATCCCGAATTGAAGCACCGAAGTCCTTTCTTCCTTGGAAGTCACCTGACTCCAGGCCGGCAAAAGGCTGAACAATCCCACCAAAGCCATCGCGAAAACGAACTTCATGCCGGCCCTCCTTCGGGTTTCCAAAGCTTCCAAGGGCGGATGCCCACCACCAGCAAACCCGCCCCGTACAAAACAAGGCAACCGATCCCCTCCCCTGCCAACCACCCCAGAGAAACGAGGGTGAGGCCACCGGTCCACCACTTCCCCGTCCAGGGGAGCGTCCACTCGAAGGCCCAGGCCACCGGCACGAGGGCCGCGGCGATCCGGAACCAGAACCAAGACAGGCTTCCCAATCGTCCCCAGGGCAGAGTTTTCCACGCCAAGACCAGCAAAACCAAGGCGCCGACGCCAAAACCAGCAACGCTTCCGACCGCCAACCCTGCCACGCCGAGGGAGGTGTGCATCAGCGTGACCGAGACGGTGACGTCGGTGAGGGCCCAGACGACGCTCACCACGAAAGGAGTCCGAAAGTCGCCCTGGGCGTAGAAGAACCTCTGAAGAAAGTTGAAGACGCCCGACAGGAAAAGGCCCCAGGAAAGCCAGGACAAGACCCGGGCCGCCAGGATGGTATCGGAGGCGGTGAACTGGCCCCGCTGGAACGCCAGGGCGATGATGGGTTCGGCAAAAAGCGCCATCAAAAAACCAGCAGGAACCAGAAGCAACGCCTGAAGCTCGAGACCCTGTACCATGGTGGCCGAAGCCGCTTCCCAGTCCTTCCGGGCCACCTGGCGGCTCATCCTCGGAAAGTAGACGGTGACCACCGAGGCCGAGAGAACCCCGGCGGGAAGTTGCCAGAACACGATGGCGTTGGTCAGGGCCGAGACGCTTCCCTCGGGAAGGGTGGCGGCGAGGGTCACCGAGATCTGCTGATTGAGCAAGGCGATCCCGCTGACCGTCAGCGCGGGTCCCCACTTGCGGACCATCCTTTTCAAATCGTCGTTCCAGAATCGGATCAAAGGCTTCATGGAATACCCCAGCTTCCGAAAGGGGAACCACTGCATCAAGACGGGTAGCACCCCACCCAGAAGCACCCCGGGGATCTGGGCGTAGACTCCCATGGTGGGAAACAGCACCAGAAGCGACCCGATGACGGCGACGGAAAAGAGGATGGGACTCACGGCCGGGACAAGGAACTTCTGGTGGGTGTTCTCGACTCCCATCAGAACCGCGCTCCAACTGACCAGGAAGAGGAAGTTAATGAACCACCGGAACAAGTCAACGGCCAGAGTTTGCTTTTCCGGAGCGTCGAACGGAGCCAGCACCGCGACAATGCCAGGCGCAAAGACAATGGCCAGCACCGTGAACGGAACCAGTACTGCGATCTGCAAAGAGAACACGGCCCTGACCAGTCTTCGGCTCCGAACTCCCGAAGGGTCCTCTTCCAGGGTCTTGGAAAGCACCGGGATGAAGGCGGTCGAAAGCGCGCCTTCGGCCACGAGTTTGCGAAGGTTCATCGGGATGTTGAACACGGCGTTGAGAACATCGGCCTTCCAACTCTGTCCGAAGAGGGCCCCGACGACGGCGTTCCTGACGAACCCCAGCAACCGGGAAGCAAAGGTGGCCAGACCGACGACGGCCGTATCAGCCACGGGATTTCCCCCCGAACCGCCCCAGAAATGCGGTTTTGAACTCGGCAAACCGACCTTGCCGAATGGCCGCGCGGATGTCGATCAAGAAGTCATGCAGAAACTGGAGGTTGTGTTCGGTGGCCAGCATGGGGCCCAGAATTTCATTGCATTTGAACATCTGTCGCAGGTAGGCCCGGGAATAGGTGGTGCACGCGTGGCACCGGCAGCCATCCAGGATGGGCGAGAAGTCCTTTTCAAACCGGGCCTTCTTGAGGTCGATGAGACCATCGGCGGTGAAGACAGAACCGTTTCTGGCGATCCGGGTGGCGTACACGCAATCAAACAGGTCGACACCGTTTTCCACGGCCGTCAAGATGTAGTCGGGCGTTCCGATTCCCATGACGTACCGGGGCTTGTCGGCGGGTAGCAGAGGGGCCAGGACCCCCAGCATGTCTTCATACACGGGAAAGGTTTCCCCCACCGAAAGGCCACCGATCGCAATGCCAGGGGTGTCGAGATCGATCACCTGTTGCGCGCTTTGGCGGCGTAAATCGGCGTAGAACTGGCCCTGGATGATGCCGAAAAGCCGACCGTCGTAGTCAGAACTCCGGGCTTTCCACCGCTCGACCGTCCGTTTCAGCCAGACGGTGGTCGTCGCCAAGGCTTTTTCGGCGTCTTTCCGGGTCGATTCGGTGCCCGTGCAGACGTCGAGAGGCATCAGAATGTCGCTACCGAACGCCTCCTGGAGCTCGACGACGATTTCCGGGGTCAGCACGTGGTAGCTCCCGTCGATGTGGGAGCGGAACTTCACTCCGTCGGCCAGGATCTTCCGGAACGGCGCCAAAGAAAAGACCTGATACCCCCCCGAGTCGGTGAGGATGTTGTGCTTCCAGCTGCTGAACCGGTGAAGGCCCCCGGCCGCCCTGATGACGTCGATGCCCGGTCGGAGGTAGAGGTGGTAGGTATTGGCCAAGATGAGGCGGGTCCCCATGGCCTCGACGGTGGTGTGGTGGACAGCCTTCACGCTGGCGTTGGTTCCCACCGGCATGAAGGACGGAAGGTCAACTTCGCCGTGGGGAAGGCTCAGTGTCCCCGTTCGGGCCCTGGTCCCGGTATCCTGGTGATCGATGCGAAGCAAGAAGCCCTCCTATGTTCTGGCGCGGACAAACAAGAAAAAGCCAGTCACCGCTCCCAGCAAGACCCCGGCTCCGGCGCCTATCCAAGGAGGCAGGGCACCGGTCTTCGACAGGAGCCCGAAAACCATCTGGAGGATGATGTAACCCGCCGAAACCAAGAGGCTGATCAGAAGGCTCATCAGCAGGATATTCTTGCGGAACCGCCCCCCGATGGCGGCGGAAATCCAGATTACCACAAAGGGGGAGAAAGAAAAACTGATCCTTTGGAGGGCATCGGTTTCGGCCTCGGCGCTGGGGAGTCCGCCCCTGCGGAGCGTCTGGATGTAGGCCAACGCCTGACCAAAGGTCAACTCGTTCATCTCGATGTTCTTCCTCTGAAAGGATTCAGGAGGGTCCTGAACCGTGGGATCCGACCAGACTTCATCGTAGCGGTACACCACTTTTCCATCGGCAGACGAGTCGTAGGTCTTCAGTTTATGGAACACCCAGCGGTCCTTCGCCCAATCGGCCCATTCGGCGTCGGCCCGGCGGATGAAGTCCCCTTGAAGGTTCTTCCAGACCAGAATGGTTCCCGTCAGGGTGTGGGTTTGGTCGTTGTAGAACGTGGCTGAGTAGAGCAATCGCCCTCCGTCGGCCAGGAGAGCCACGTTGTTGTTGCTCTTGCTCGACTGGCCCTGCAACGAACGGTTCAGTTCTTGGCGCTGGGTTTCCGCTCCAATGACCCCTTGGTCATTCCAGAAAAACAGGAACACGCTGGCCAGAGCTCCGACGAGAAAAAGCGGAAGGGTGAATCGTCTGAGGCTCACCCCGGACCCGAAGACCACGACCAGCTCGTTGTGAGAATACAGGTTCCCCAGGACGAAGGAAACGGCGAACAACAAGGCCGGGGAAAGCGACCAGGAGAGCGCCTGCGGCAGGTACAACGCCGAAAGCTTCAAGACGTCGGGCAGCCCGATTCCCAAAGGGACGAGTTTGGAAAGGTTGATCAACAGATCCGACAAGACGATGCTGAACTGGAAAAAGACCAGCGCCAACAGGAAGAGGAACAGAAATTGACCGAGGAGGTACCGGGTCAGCCTGTTCATCGCCCCATCCGAATCAAAAGAGGCAAGGAAAGCCCCACGATGAGAAAATTGGGAAGAAACAACGCGATTTCGGGAGTCCAACCCCATTCCAACGCCAGGGTCCGGGCGAGCAACAACGAAGCCCAATAGAGCACCGCGGTCAACAACCCCATCCCCATGATTCCCGTCAGACCTCGTCTCTGCAGGATCACCGCCAACGGATAGGCAAGAAACACGAAGCACAGGCAAGCTAAGGGAATGGAAAATTTCTGATAGTACTCGGTCTTCCAACTCGACAAGACCCGGTCGGTCAGATCCCGGGAGTTCAGGTCGGCCAAACGGTTGGCCTCGTCCCTCGCCTGGCCAAGCCGAACGGCGTCGCTGTACCTTGAAATCCACCAAAGAGTCTTGAGTCGCCCTGACTCTTGTCGGATCGCCGCCTTCAGGTCGGCCTGGGCTCGGTCGACCTCTGCCTGTTTCACTTCGATCTGACGCGCCAAATCAAACGAACGCATCTCCTTGGGGCCTACGGTGGGAGCCGAGGGAACCAGATCGTGGAGGACGATGTTATAGTCGAGGCGGTCGGCGGTGTAATATTGGTAGGCACCGGGTCGCTTGGTGTCGGGGACGATCCCCACCACGTTCTCAAACCGGATCGTCATCACCCCGGGGAGAGTCGGGTGGTCCATCAATAGCGCGGTCTTCGCCGTGATCAATTGCCTGTCGTCTTGGTCGGTCTTGTCGAGGAGGCTGATGCCGTGCACCGTCTTCCCCTCGACCTTCCCTGTGACGATGAAGAAGTTCTTGTAGAATTTCACCGAGTACGATCCCAGTTCGAGTTCAGGCGTCGACAGGATCAATTCTCGATAGACCCGGTTGAAGGTGACCGCCCCTTGCGGGAGCAGAACGTCGTTGGCCAGGTACGATCCGATCGTGAACAAGACCCCCAGGACCAGGACGGGGGCGAAGAGTTTCCGGTGGGGAATGCCGGCGGCTTGGGCCGCGAGCACTTCCTTGTCTCCGGCCAACCGGCCCACGGCCAAGAGGATCCCCAACAACGAGGCGAACGGTGCCGTCAACGCAAGGATCGAAGGCAGACTGGCGATGATGAGCAGGGCCACCTGCGGCAAGGGGGCCCTACGTTTCAGGACCTCCTCCGCGAGAAGCAGGATCTGGTTGAGGAAGAAGAGGAAAAAAAACAGGAGAAAACTGACCACAAAGGCCAGAAGGATCTCCCTAGCGAAGTAGCGCTGGATTCTCATTCTCACTCCACCAACCCAAGCCCTGGCCCGTCGTTCCCCAAATCCATCGGCCTTCCCAAGTCACCAGCGCGGAAATTCCCCCGGGAGGAAGGCCGTCCAAGGGGCCCAAGACCGCACGGTCGCCTCCGGACCCGGTCACCAGCCCTTCATCCAGCGTACCCCAAACCGGTCCCCGATCCGTCCAACCCGCGGCAACGACGTATTCCTGCCCCGAGGATACAGGACGAAGCCGACCTCCCTCCAGCAACCAGGTACCCTCGCCCCAGGTTCCCACGGCCCAAAGGTTTCCTTCCGGTGAGGGTTCGATCACCGAAATGTCCTCGGGCGACGGACCCTCCGCTGGAACGGCTGTCCAGACCCCCGCCTTCCACGACCAAAGCCCACGGTCCTTGGTTCCGATCCAAAACCCACCGCTGGCGTCGGCGGCGAGCGCGTTCAAAAAGGGTCCACCCCCGCCATCGTCGACAAGAGTCCATTCGCCTCGGTCCCAGTGCCAAAGCCCCTGCCCCAGGTAGGCCACCCAGAGGGATTCCTGACCGTCGGCCACGACGGCCTGAACCCTCAACCCTGTCCAGCTCGGGGGATACGAAAAGGTCCTCCAGCTACCGGTCACCTTACTGTAGCGCAACAAGGTTTGATCCTGGAAGGCGTAGACAAACCACCCCGTTGTCTTCAAAAGTTTGACCGGAGCCACGGTCTTTCCCGGGGCCAGGATCAGGTCCAGGGCGTCGGTGGTCAGCGACCACCGGACCACGGCGCCGTTCCAGGTCCCCACCCAGAGGTCGTCCCGATCCAGGGCCAGCGTCGAGACGTACCCGTCGACGCCGACCCCGGAAAAGTCTTTGGCACCCAGGAAAAGCCTCTGCCTCAGGAGCCTGGCCTTGCGTCCGTCGTCCCCCGACCACGGGCCCCGAAGGCCGCTCCATAGCGCCCGGGCCCCCCAATCGTCCCGGAGCCTGAACTCCTGGTCCCATGCCCTCTCCAAGCTCGTCACTGGACCAGGATGGAGTTCCTGGGCACGGTCGAGCCAGAGCCTCGCCTCCACAGGCAGGGCTGCGGCGCGGCAGGCCAGCCACAGGTGCCAGGCGGCCCGGAAGGCCTCGTCCGAAGAACCCGCGTTCCGAAAGAGCGTCTCGAGGTGGCGGACCACGGTCGGAGCCACGGTCGAAGGGTCGAGCGCCTGTCGCCAGAGTTGCTTCTTTTCGGACCAAAACCGTTCGGAAATCCCCAGACGAAGGGCTTCCACCGGGTCGAGGACCCAGCCGAACGGCCACGATTCCAAATCGAGGGGCGAAACCGGTCGATACTCCGGCGCCGCCTCCGGAATCCGCGAAGGCAAAGGAGCCGCTTCGGGCGAGGTTCGAGGCCGTTCCACAGAGGCGG
>JGI26470J50227_1000472_pt1 | contig 16609 bp, 17 predicted proteins | sample FreactTroBogLake_FD_50227 | JGI IMG/M metagenome (IMG submission 50227) | reverse complement strand
TAGAGCGATCAAAATTGCGCCCGTTTTGCCGATCGCGCGCGATAAATCGGCCGCCGCTAGCGTAGCAGCGCCCGGCGTACAACCGTCCGGCGCGTGCCTCCAGAGGCAATGGGCCGTGGTATATTTCTGCGCTTGCGCGATCAGGGACAGGCTCTCGTTGGTCGCGCTAATGGTGATGAACCCTTTTGCTCCGGCGATCGCGCACAGGTTGCGCAGCGCGGTGGTTGCGGACTCGCTGAGGTTCCAGGTCGCACTCTGTGCGACGGGGAAAATGATGGCTTCCATTGGATGAGACCTTTCTGAAGTGAGATAGGGGAGAGAGGGAGGGCGCTACTTGCGCCCGGTCGTGTTGGCGCTCTTGCAAGCGCTTCAGCAAGGGGGGAACTGTAGACAGTATAGACGATCAGATCGGTACTGTCAACACCCTAGCGCAAGAAAATCGCAGGGAGATTGCAGCGCGATCGCAAACCGTCGGTTACAGTACGTCGCGCGAGAGTGTGCCGTAGACGTTGCGAAGCAACCGGGCAGCGACCGACCAACGTCGGCACCTCAATGAAACCTACGGATGGCGAGCTATACCCAATCGTCCCACGCGATCAAGGTCGGCAACCGCCGAGATCGATCACCGCGACAAGCGTGCACAAGCTCCATAACCTCGCATAGCGCGTTGCAACCCTGCGACAGGTGGTGGACAGGCTAGAGTAATGAGACTTGGGGGACGGCGGATTCGGGGTAGGGTGGTTGGCTTGAGGTGATGGTCGCCGGTCGAGACTCGGGTTCGCGCGCGGGGACTTTAACTATACCTTTTGATACGTAAGTGGAGTGGAGTTGAAGTCTTGATGACACCGGGACGGCCCCTCGGCCCACCCCCTCGAATAGCATAACGTCTTGCTAACGCAAAAATTATTTTATAGTTTTGTGGTATGAGTGAGGTTGACGTTCATGGTGCGGAGCCTTTGGCGTATCGTCCGGTGCCTGCTCGCCGTTGGGAGCGCAAGCGTCGTTATGGTCCTGGTGAGATGTGTTGGTCTCGGAAGGACGAGGTTGGGGGAGTTCCGATGGGTCGGAAGAAGGCGGCATGGACAAGGGGGTGGTTGAGGGCCGTGGCAGAGGGTAGGACGGGGAAGGATGCGTTAGTGGCTGGTGCGATGTATGGTGGCATTGGCGGAACGAATCTGTATAAGGACGAAACGTTAGCGAAGAAGATGGAGCTTCATCTTCGGAACCCTGATGTAAAGATGGCGGTGCGCCAGGTGTACACGGAGGCGGGGTTTTCGTTAGAGGATGCGATCGAGATGCATCGTCGTCACATTATTGGGTTTACTGGTGATGACGGGGAGTATGTGCCTCCGAATTACAATGCGTTAAAGGATTACTTGAAGGCGGCGATGCCGCAGGAGCCGACGCGGATTCAGATGCAGAAGCAGATCATCCCGCCTCCGCGTGTGGTACGCGAGGAAGGTGCTCCGCCTCGAATGGTTGCTCGTGCGATTGGTGATGAGTGAGTAGATCGGCGGAGATCTTCGAGGCGATGTTTCGCGGGTTAGCTGCGGCGATTATCGCGGCTGATCGTGAGGAGCAGAGCGTTCCACGTGAAACCAAGGTGCGCAAGAAGGGCAAGAAGCGTGAGCGTGTTTCGGTCCCTTCTAAGCCGTCTTTACCGATCGTGGCGCGGCAGATACCGATGCCAGGGTTTGATCCGGCTGGCGAGGAGAGCGACGCGGTGCCTGGCTTTGAGGGGTTGCCTCGTGCTACGCTGGCGGAAATGGAGGAAGCGATGAATCGTATTGCGCGAGGGAGCGCTCCGCCGCCGGGGTTTTATGACCCGAACGAAGATGCTGAATCGCGCTCGTGGGGCGCAGGTCCAATCCCGTAGTGAGGTAGCAGATGGCTTCGATGACGAAAGCGGACAAGTCGCCGACCGGAGGGCTTACGGAATCCGGTCGCAAGAAGTATAACCGTGAGGGGCACAACCTCAAGCGCCCGGTCACGCGGGTCAAGACTGCTCGCGATGCCGCACGTCGTCGTTCGTTCTGCGCTCGGATGTCTGGGGTCAAAGGGCCGATGCGCAAGAACGGTAAGCCAACGCGCAAAGCACTTGCCTTGCGGAAATGGAAATGTCGGTAAAAGAAGCGCCGCCGCCGATCACGTTTGATCCGGTCCGCCCGCAAATCCACCCACGCGCACACGAGATCATGGCGCTGGTCGGGATCGAGGTGCCCGCCGGCTACGAGTACGGCGTCATGCCGCGCTGGAANGGCATCCCGCTCGAAGGCTGGCAGATGCTCGTGCAGCACTACCCCAACGAGTACGTCGAGTTGGTCGGGCTATGCGAGGGAGACTTCCCCACCTTCTGTGCTCTCTTAGCCAAGGTCGTCCCCAAAGGNGGCGGTGGCACTTCACCATTTATCTTCAATAATGCACAACGGTTCCTTTGGAACCGGATGCAAAAACGCATTGCCGAACGTAAGCCGTTGTTCTTTGTCATTCTCAAAGCGCGGCAGTTGGGTATTACCACGTTTATGTCTGCGTGGCAGTATTGGCAGTTGTGGCGGCAGTCGCACGTTCAGACGTTGATGCTCGGGCACATTGACTTGCTTGCGCAACGTATCACGTCGATCTTCCGCGTGTTCCACGATGAGTTGCCGGACGTCGGAGATATCAAGCCGCGTCTGCGCCAAGACACCAAGAAGAAAACGGCTCGCGTTCCAAAAGGCGAGATTTATCTTACCGAACGAGGAGACCAACCGTGGAACAGTTGGGGAATCACCGGCTCTGCCCGCAATGTCGATCAACGTGGTTTCCAGGGAACCCACTTCTCGGGTTCCGAGGCGGCGTTCTGGCCGAAACTCAACGATCTCAAAGACGCGCTCCTTCCTCAGTTGCCACCGCCGTCATCTCCGCGTTACTACGATTGCTCGGTTATATTCGAGTCGTCACCGCAAGGGCAAAACGAGTTCTACGATCTTTGGCAGCTAGCGAAGAATCCTGACTCGGAATGGGAGTCGGTGTTCCTCCCGTGGTTCATTCAAGACGACGAGTATTCGATGGTTGCACCGGACAACTGGCGTATGACCGAATCCGATCGCGCTGTCCAGAAGTCGCTGACGCACGAACGCAAGAAGTACGACGGCAAGCCGGTGACGCGCGAGCAAATGTATTACCGATATCACACGTTGCTCAACAAGTACGACGGTTCAGAAGAAGCGTTCGATGCCGAGTATGCGGCAGATGACGTGACGTGTTTCCAGATGTCCAAAGAGATGCTGTTCCAAAAGGACATGAAATATCTCTCTTCATGCGTGCAGCAAGCCGAAGAAGAAGCGCCGAATCTTCTTGAAGAGCAAGGCTTTGTGCCGGACAAGTTTGCGAACGGTTACTTTGAATACGAACCGTTGCACAGTCCGTTCGAAGCGACGCGATATATCAAAGCACGCAAACCGAAGTTTATGTATTCCAAACGCGGGAACGTTTGGATGTGGGAGCCTCCCCGTCACGGACACACCTACATCATCGGCGCTGATGGCTCGGGTGGTGGTGGCGATCGGGATGGCGCGTGCGCCGAAGTGATCTGCGTCACCTGCGGTCGGCAGGCGGCGGAGTTGTGGGACGATCGGCTCGACCCGGAAGCGTTCACCGATGAGTTCTATCACCTCGCGCTTATGTACAACGAGGCGCTCGTGAACCCGGAAGTCAACTGGATGGGCACGATTGTCCTAAAACGCTTGATGACCGGCTGGGGCTACTCGAACGTAGCGCGCGAAGAGAAGTGGGACGAGATCACGCTCAAGCGCAACAAGTACGGGTTTATGACCACTGCGTCAAATAAGTCTGTGCTCGTGGCCGCTGGGGTGTCTGCGCTGAAAGGCCGCTACCTGCGAATCTCGGGGCGCGGGCTGTACTCGGAGCTTTCGACGTTTCAGTTCGACGGGCTTTCGGCCTACACGGGCAAGGAAATGTATTCGGCAGCGTATAGGGCGCACGACGATCGCGTGATCGCGCTGTGCCTAGCGATGTACGCGGTGCGCCAATCGCCGGGGTTATATTCGGAGATGGCATCGCACCAGCACTCGATCCCGTCTGCCGTGGATTTGCGTTTGAACCGCTCCCCGGTGCAAACTGAAATTAGCCGGCTACCGAAGTCGTTCACCGACGAATTACCGCCGGAGATTGCCAATATCTTTGAAGGCGGGTTTGACAACCAGGCAATGCCTTGGAAACCTACTCGCGGCTACATGGGATGGTAGACTATGCCTTTCAAGTCCAAAGCGCAGCGCAAGTTTATGCACGCACGTCACCCGGAGATTGCTGAACGGTGGGAACACGAAAGCAAAACGAGGAGCAACCTGCCCGAGCACGTCAAGCGAAAAGCGAAGTCAACCCGAAAGTCGGGGCGGCGCAAGTAGTTCGCGCCCCGGTCACGCTGGAGTCGATCGCCCTGTTTCTTTGGGACTGCGCCGAGACGGCGGTGAATGAGCACCAAGAAATGTGGTACGAAGAAGCGGCGGACATTATCTCACGCCTGGCCGACCCGCCAAGGAAACAACATGGCAAGATATGACTATGCGTGTCCGGCCTGCGGCACGATCGACGAAGTAATTCACGGGATGCGCGAACAGGTTACGGTGCTTTGCCCGGAATGTGCAACCCCGTGTAACCGCTACTTCTCGCCTGATACGTTCCCGCAGTTTACCGAAGATCGCGTGCGGTTCTATCGGAACAATCGGAAGGACGCCCCTTCGGAGCGGTGGTCCTACGCCTTGGGCCAGGAGATGCCGGAGAGTCGGCGCGAGCTCAACCGTCTGCAAGAGCAGAAGGGGATCGAGTTCGTTTCGAAGCGCGACATGCCGGACCATTGGAAGATGGCTTTGGAGTACAAGCGGCATGTGGACAAGGGCGGGGAGCGGGTGGCTCCCGAAAAACTGATGCCAACCTCGACAAAAATTGAGCCAGGGTCCATTATGAAAAAGGCTCGCGAGAAAGGTGTTAGGTTCGGGACATAATGGCGAAAGACTTCGACCCTCTCAATGGTGCGCGTACCCAGACGCAATCGGGGGGTCGCGTCGTCAATACCCAAGCGAACCCACCAAAGTCCGTCCCGGACGATCCAGACTTCCTCGAACGCCTGGCCTCGAAAGTCTGGTCGTTCGTCAAGTTATCTGATTCCGAAGAAGATGCGCGCCGGCGAACCGATCGCATCGGCGCGAACCTATATTACTCGCGCCATTGGCAGGTAGCGGTCAGCCGCAACCGCGCCGCAATCACCTGCAATATTGCAAAGCCTTTGGTCGATCATGCTATCGGCATCATGACCAAACAAGAGCCAGTATGGGTGGTTCAGCCGGATGACGTCGGCGACGTACATGGCGCTCGCCTCATGCGGTCGGTGTTGCAGCATGTATGGCGTGGCGACAACATGATGAAGAAGTCTCGCCAGGCATTGCGCCTTGCAATGACTACGCGGACCATTGGCGCAAAGACGTTGTGGGACCCGACGAAGAAGGGCGGGGCCGGGGACATTACCACGGACATTGTTCCGGGATGGCGTATGATTCTCGACCCGCGAACCAGCGAAGTCGAGCGCATGGAGTTTATCGGCGATCGAGCGATTATGTCCCGCTCTCGCGCGATGCTCTTGTATCCCGATGCTGCGCATATGTTTGCCGAAGCCGGAAACATTGCGAGCAATTCGGTTATCTCCGGGGGCACGGCACAGTCGCCGGCCAGCGGACCCTACTCCGGCAATATCGGGGTTGATAGCCCATCCTACGGCGGTTCCGGCGGAACGATCGTCAATGGTCAGCCGGTTGTCACCGCATTTACCAGTCGCTCCCCTTCGGCGGGGTCGAGCGAGTTTGAGGTCGAGATATGCGAGGTCTATTACCGCGATCGTAGCCTGGTGGAAAAAGAAGTGCCCGTGAAGGACGAGTTTGGTGAGGTTCAGCGCCAGATCTCGTTCGACATTGACGGCGCACCCTTGTTCACCCAGGATGGAGAGTGGGACGAAGTTCTGGGTGAACCTGGGTTCAAACTCGTCTACGAGGAAGTCACCGAGAAGCGCATGGTGCCGAAGTACCCGCAATGGCGGCGTACCACGCTGCTTATGCCGGACATGGTAATCGTTGACGATACGGCGTGGGATGCGGTGATCCCGTACTCGTTGCTCAACGACAATGAACCCCTCGAAGGCGCNTGGGGCAAAGGGACGATCCTNGAAGCCGAGGACTTGCAAGCGACGCTCAACGTCAGCCTCTCGACCATGCTCGATAACTTGCGCTTTTCCGCCTATCGCGCATTCAAGGCCAGCAACACGGCACAGATCGAGAAGAACAACCTNGTCATCTCACCGGGCGATATTATTCGTACCGGCAACGACGTCAACCAGTTTGAACCGTTGATCTTCCCGGAAGTCAGCCAAGCGTGGTTCGGGTGGGTCAACCTCTGTATCTCGCTGATGGAACGGGTGTTCGGCCTCGAAGGGATCATGCAAGGGTCCGCCAAGGAAGCCCCGCGCACCGACTCGGCTAAAGGGTTCGACTCGCTGGCGGAGATCGGCGGTTCGCGCATCGTTGAAAAGACGCANCGGTTCGAGCGGTGGCTCTCCGANATCGGGATGAAGGTCGGCTATCTGGCCCAAAACAACTACACCGAGGANCATGCGCTGCGGGTTGAATCCCTCGAAGGGGAGATCACCTGGGAGCGGGCGTCGTCACCGCAACTTGCCGGCACCTTCTCGTACAACGTGGCGGTCGGCTCGACGATGGCGTGGAGTCAGTCAGCGGTTCGCGGTCGCGTTCTCGAAGAATATGGTTTGGGTCTGCGCGATATGACGAGCGTGTGGAAGAATCCGGCGGTCGGGATTGACGACTGGGAAGATATTCGCGAGCGCAAAAANACGGAACCACCCCAGCTTCAAGGTCCTCCGGCTCCTCGGCAGCGGCAACAAGTGCCCAAGGCTCCCAAGCCAAAGGCGCCGCCGCGCAACATGGCTAATGGGCAGTACCATTGACGACGATCGTGGCAATGCCCGCCATGCTGCCTGATGCGCTGGCGGAAATCCAAGCGGGGAACCCTGAATTGTTCCTCAAACTTCTGCGGCGCCTTCAGTTGCGACCGCATTATGGTACGATAACGCTACACTTCCAAAACGGCAAATTGACCCATCTGAAAACGGAGGTCCTGGAGAAATGAGCGTCGCCCCAATCCCCGATGTATTCTATGCGACGGAGTTCACGGCGTGCCCGTCATGCTCGGCTCCGACCACCAAATCGCTGAACAACCTGGGTCTAAATTGCCCCAACCCGGACTGTAAGGTTCGGAATAATGAGCCAAACATTGACGACGAAGGCAAAGGTGACGTAGACTAGCGCAAACGGATTGGATACACCGACCGCCTCCCTACGGGGAGCGCGGTCTTTTTTTTGAGGTTGTATGGCTGGAATAGCACCGCCGGGATTCGGCGGTCAACAGGGACAGAACCTCGCAGCGGCGTTGGCGTCGCAGGCTGGCCCAAAGAACCCCAAAACGCCGGACGATCGTACCGACCCGCGTGAAGAGACGTTGCTCGATCAGCAACGCATCCGCCGGGCCTTTGAAGTGGCAATGCACCATTTCAATGACACTAACCCTATGAAACAAATTTACGGCGTCATGCACGCCGCGATCACGCGCTTGCGCGATGGCACCTCGATGGAAGATGTCGTGGATGCAATGGCGACCGCGCTGATGACGATGGTCACGCCGCAGACTCGCGCGCGTTTGACCGCTCCACCTGTGCCTCCACCGCAAGCTCAGGGTGGTGGAGTGCCGGGTCCTGGTGTGCCTCCGGGCATGGCAGGCCCACAACCTCCTGGCATCACGGCAGGCGCACCGGGTATTGGACCTGGGATGCCTGTGTCGCCCGGACCACAACCGGGTTAGGAAAGGACTATCATGGCTCGTCGTAAGGGTCGCATGAAAAGCANGCGCATGCACATGGGGCGCAAAGGCTGATGCGCGGTCGTAAGCGTCATCACAAAGGCGCACGGCACAAATAATGCCTGTTGCGAAACGCAAAGTTGGTCGTAGCGGTCGCAAAAGGGGCTTCGCTCGCACCAACCTACGTTAGTCTTTTATAACTTTTCGCTTCATAAGAAAGGACAAGCATGCGTAAGCACAAGGGTGGCCGCAAGCATCACGCTGGCCGTAAAAAGTAGTTTGCCATGGCTGGTAAACGTCGCGTAGGTCGGAGCAATCACAAGCGCAGTTTCGCGCGCAAAGAGCTTCGATAATCACTCACTAGAATGGAGACTTCGGTGGACCAAGACCTGAACCCAACGTCGATCGAACAAAACGCCTCAACGGTTGAGGCTCCTGTTACACCGGAGTCCTCCACTCCGGCGTTTGACAATTCCGCGTATATCGCGCAACTAGAAGCTGCATACAATGCTTCTCAATCCGAATTGCAACGGTTCAACCAATACCGGGAAGATTTGGAATGGATGGCAGCAGACGAAACGCGCCGCGAGGCCGCTCGTCGCTTCCGCGAGTCGTATGACACGGCATCCAAACCGCAAATCCATCCCGAGCTTGCGCCTATTGTTGAGACATTCCAGAAAGAGATTCAACCGCTCAAGGAATACGTCACGGCTCAACAACGCGAGTATAACGATCGCCAACAAAAAGAAACGTTGCGTTTCCAGCAAGAGAACATTCAATACGCCCAGCGCCTTCAAGCCCAAGAGAAACTCTCTTCGGACGACATTGTGCAACTGGGTGCGTTTGCAGACGCTCTTGCGTCGCGGTATCGCAGGAATGTTGGAATTGAGGAGGCTTGGAAAACAATGACCAAGCATCGTGATTCCGGCGAGTCAAGCCGTCCGGCTCCCTCCCTTCGGGCCGACGCTGGCGCTATTGGCGTCCCAGGTCCGAGCACCAATAAAACTGACCGTTACAAGTCCGACTTTCACGGGGCCTTAGTGGACTCGATCAAAGCGGCTCGTAAGACGGGATAAAGGAGCGCCTGTAAGTGGCCGATTATTCACGGTCTTATCTTTTCGGCAATCCGCTTCAGGCGCTTACGCGCGAAGGCGTGATTTCCGACGTCATCTTCGACCAATACTTCAAGTCGAATAAGCTGACGCAATATCTTCTGCAAAAGGGCATGGTAGACGACAAGCGTGGGTCTGCCGCTCTTACCTGGATCAACAACTTCGGTGCCTCACCGAATACCGTTGCATATGACGGTGATGATCCGTTGCCGATCAACTCCCTCACNAACAACCTTCAGCGTGCTGCGCTCCCGTGGCGTTCCTATGCTGACGCGCTTGTTCTTCCGATCAACGACATTCTCGATAACGAGGATTCCCCGGAAGCGATTGCCTCTCTCGTTGAGGGCCAGCTTGATATCACCAAGATGTCGATCGTTGACAAGATCGCGGGAGACGTTATCGCGAACACTCCGTCGATCAACCCTAAGGGTCTCGATGGTTTGGCTGAAGCCGTTGACAACGGTACCGTTGCTTCGACGTATGCTGGTATCGGTCGCACGCAGTTCAGTACCCGTTGGCAGTCAACCGTCAACTATGCTGTCTCGTCTGCAACGTCGATCCTCAATACGATCCACTCGCTCGACCTCCAAGCGTCGATCGACAACCAGCGTCCTGATGCGTACTTCACGAACATTCTGATGTTCGGGAATATCATTGAGTCGCTCTTCCCGCAAGACGCATACATTCAGCCCGAAATGGCTCGTGCGGCTGGCGGTAACGACTTGATCTTCAACGGCAACCCGTTGTTTATCGACAACCACATGCCGACCGGCGTCGCAAGCCCGGCAGGTACGGCTGGCACCTATGGCCAGTTCTACGGCCTCAACTCGACGTATCTTCGGTTTGTTATCAATCCGAAAGCGAAGTTCAGCGTCACCGATTGGATCGCAGCGCAGAACAACGCAACCGTGTTCGTCCGCATCTTCTTCCGTGGCAACCTTGTTGTCCTGAAGCCAGCGGCACACTTCACCTTCTTCTACCAGAACACCTAAGGAGAAGCACGCAAATGGCAGGACACAGAGAAGGCTATAGCAAGGGCGACGGCAAGGAAGGCATGTCCTCGGAGCGTCCGTACATTCTCACGAGCGGCAAGGTTCTTACCCCGGTCGTTGGCTTCGCCAACGGCATCCCTGGCAACCCGCCTGCGCCAAAGATGCGCGGCGATGCCAAGCCGGTTGGCTCGTACAACGCTCCGAACGGGATGCGTAACCCCTCTAACAATGGTCCTTATAAAGCGTTCGGTATGCTGAATTCATCTAACGGACGTGGTGGAAAGAAAGGTTTGGGCGACTAATGGCCTTCATCGGCACGATTACTTCGGGGCCTGATGCCGACTCGTATCGGTATCTTTGGCCGGCCAACATTACCGTTCCATCTGGCGCGACCTCGACTTCCGCTTCTTCATCGGCAACGACGATCAGCGGCAGCGTTACGGGTCAACTCGTCCCTGGTACTCCGCTTCGNCGCCTGTACACCAGCATCCAAGGTCGTAGCCCGCAGACGGCTCAGTACTCTGGCGTGCAGGGCGTCGGTGCTTCGCTCGTCGGCGGTGACGCTGCGGCGTTCCCGACCTCGAACACCGTTGCGACAACCGGCGCAGGCACCGGGTATATCTATGGCATCTACGCTCCTCCGGGCGGCGTCGTCAACAACGCGACGACCGCAGCGTTCACGCAAGNCACACCCTACGTTGCCCGCACGGGTATCGTTCCGGTGGTTTGCGCGGCGGTCAACGGCGGAACGGCGATCACCGTCGGTTCGCTTGTCGGATTGAGCACCGTCACGATCGGCACGTCGTCGCTTCAGAACCAACTCACCTATAACTCGTCGTTCACCTTCGGTCAGACCGCTGGTATCGTGACGGGTTATGCGCTCGGCACCACGCTTGGGCCGAACGCGGTTGCCGCTGGTTCCNCGACGTTCAACCCGCCGAACGCTGCTGGTTTCAGCACGTCGCAGGCAATCACGATCAACCCTGGCGCAGCGAACCAAGAAACCGTTGTCCCGTCGGCCTTCACCGCAGGGACTGCGGCCTCGAACACCATCACCTTTACCACAACGGCAACTGGTGCTGGCGTTTGCACCGTGACCATCGGCGGTATCCCGACGATCGGTACGGTAGTTCTTGCGGTCACGATTGGCGCGACCAATACGGTCAACCAGTCGGCGGTGGCGGTCGCGAACGCGATCAACCAATTCCTCGCATCGTTCGTCGCTCCGGCAAACATTATCGGGGTTGGCGGCGTTCTGCCTCTCGCCTATGTTGCGGCACCTGGCGCTGGTGCAGTTACGCTCGCGGCATCGTATCCCGGAACCTGGGGCAACAACCTTACGCTTTCGGCAACCACGACGGCGACCACGCAAACCGTTGCGGTCGGCGGCGCGAGCTTCTCCGGCGGCGTAAACAACAGCGCCACGGCGACGTTCACCTACGCGCACGTTGCAAACGAACCGATCGTGGGCACGATCAGCACCAGCGGTACGTCGATCCTCGCGGTTCCTTCGGGCACCTCGGCGGCAAATTACGGCCTGGTGATGGTTGACCTCATCGGTTGCGGGGCCTAACGTGAGGAACAAGGGGGGCGGTCTCGGCCGCCTCCGTTCTTCTCAAAACAGGGCATCGACGGAGAGCCGTAAAACGCTCGGTCGATACGGTATTGGCCGTCGCTGAACGAAAGGACTGAACCATAATGGCTACTCTAGAGGATAAGATTCGCGAGGACCACGAGCGGCAAATGCGTCAGCTTGTGGCCGAGCGCGCAAAGATGGTGCGCGTCACTCTCCTTGAAGAGTACGCCTATGACCACTTTGGGACGTGGGGACTNGTTACGATGCGTGACGGTTCCACCGAAGCCCGTGTGGTAGGTCAAGCCCGCGAAGCCGACGATGATGAAGTCATTGACCTNACTCGTCGGCAACGCGCNGTCATTCCGGGTCGCCCGATCCATTATCATCTATCATTAGAGGGCATCGAGAACATGCGTTGCTCGTGTCAAGATGAGCCGTTCTCGATCGACAAAACGATCATCATGCCGTTGCCGGCCGCGCAGCGGTATTTCGGTTACTGGACCAAGTTCAACAAGATTCTTGCGCCAGGCGAAGTTGCCAATACCGAAGATACGGTTGAATGGCAAAAGAAGCTNGTCGCGGCAACATGGTTCGGGTACAAGAAGCGCCCGCGCGATCGTAGCAATTACGTCGGCGACGATTGGCGCACGCTCGAATCGACCGCTCCTCCGGCGATGCCAAAGGTCGAAATTCATCGGCTCGATACGCAGTTCCGCAAGATTCCGAACAGCGAGTTCCGTCCGTGGGACGTGTACAAGTTTGAGAACGACTGCGTGCCGGATCGCTGGGCGGTTGATCCAAAGCAAAAGATTATGTCGTTCACCGAAGATCAGTTCCGCGAAGCAATCGCGGCGGAATTGGCAAAACTCACGCAACCACAGGGAAGGGCGGCTAAATGAGCAGCGACGTCGTTCGCAAACGCGAAATGGAAAAGCAGCGTATTGACGGGACGGGGGTTGTCCCGACGATCAAGCACGCTGCGGGCGGTGGGACCGAGTACGGTCAGGGTTGGAAGATCGGGACCGCTTCGGAGATTCCGATGGGCGAAGCGCGCCCTGCACCGAAAACAAACGCGCTTGGACAGGCTTTCTTTCGTCGCTCAAACGGCAAATAACGGGGATGTATGCAACTGCAAGACTTTCAAAACATGGTTCTCTTGCAGTTACAGGAGCCGAACGTCGCGTTCGGTTCCGCCCCGTCATTTGCAAGTGGAGCGAATTATTCCCAGTCAACCCTGAATTTCGCTATCAATCGTGCGTATGCAAAGGCGGTAGATGACCTTGGCGACCTCTCGCTTATTACGCAAACGATTACTTTCCCTTCTATCAGCCAACAGTATTCCTACCCGATTCCCGTCGCGCAGACTGCAAGCGCGACCGTAACGACAACCGGCTCGGCCTCCGCCACGCTTACCGGCGTGGTGTTGACGTTGACGATCGCCGGTACGCCAGTCACGTATACTTGTAACGCCGGTGATACGATCCTCTCGGCGCTAACCAACCTGGCGACGAACGTAAACAATTCGGCGCTGGTCACGAGCGGAACGCCGACGATCAGCCCGATGCAGATTGGCTTGAACAATCCGTCGGCCTATCAGATTTACGCCTACACCGCAGGCACACCGGGAAACAGTATTACCGTCACGGCGTCGTCGTCGAATAGCTCGAAGATTGCGATCGCGGTATCTTCCTCGACGTTGACTGGCGGAACGTCGGCCTCGCCAATGATTCGCATGGTCACTCGTTGTTTCTATCAACCATTAGGGTTGACGTATCAGATCGAATTAGAGCCGGGCGGGCGCATGATCTCGTGGGAGCGGTATCAGCGGCAAACGTCCGCCGGCTACTTGCAAACCTATTCGGTGGCCTTGCAGCCAGACGTGTGCGCGATAACCCCGGACCGCACGAAGATCAACTTCTTTCCAGGGCCGTACAACACGGGCGATACGGTCACGATCCAGTATACGCCGCAGCTAACGAGCAATAGTCTCGTGCCAGCGAGCGCGTGGGGCTACCTGGTCAACTCAACGGATTCTCCGCCGACCTCGTTCCCGGAAGATGCCCAGGACATGATCTGGACCTATGCGTGCTTCTTGTTGTGGCCGAAGTCTCGCGAGATGGGTACGGCGGAAATGTACCTCAAAATGTATGAACAGAAAAAGCAGCAGGTCCGCGAGAATTACCTGCGTTCGAACGCTGGTGACAGTATAGGGATTCGGTCGAGCGACGACATTATCGCGTCGTCCGGCTGGACGTCGGTGCGCTAGTGCCAGCGTCAACGAATAACGATCAGGTCGCTTCTGGGCGGTCCTGGGTTTCGTATATGGACCTCTCGGGCGGCTTGAACACCAAGCGCGACCCGCACGCTGTCGATCGCAACCAACTTACCGTATCGCAGAACGCCTGGTATGGGNCGGACAACGCCGTANGCAAGCGCCCTGGCACCGCCGCTATTGTGACAAGCACCGGAGCAACTGGAGTCGGTGGCGTCGGGACCGGATTGGGCATTGGGCAGTTCAATCAAACCTCGTACATCTTAAGTCAGCAAGGCACAAATATGCGGTACGCCAAGCTGTCTGATACCTCGTGGTCAAACATCAGTACGTTGGTTTCAGCTACTAATAATATCAATACGGCCCAAATGTACGATCCAACAACCGGGGCCAATCAAGTCTTTATTGTCGATGGCGTCAACACCCCGAAAATGTGGGCGGGTCCGGGCAACTCGACGTTGACAACAGTCACGACCTCGGCGGGGTACCTGCCGCAAAACTTCACCAGCACCGGGCCGATCACACCAGCGTATGTCATTACCGACGGTCAGAATTGTAACCTGGTGTACGCGGGCGAGCCGACCGCTCCGAGCGCGGTGTACATCTCGGACCCGTTTTATCCGCAGAAGTTCTCGTTCTCGGCGACATCAACATCGTCGTACCCTGGAACGTATTCCCCGTATATCATCGGTCAGAACGATGGTGTCAATGGCGGCAACATTACGGGCCTCGCGAAGCTTGGCACGAACATCGTCGTGTTCAAGGAATCGGCGATTTATTTCATGTCACTTAATTCGGTATACGGCGACCTGGTATTTACCAGCAATGTTGTTTCCGCATCGACGGGGTGCGTAGCGCCAAACAGCATTGTGGCGTTTGATCAGTACGTTTGCTTCCTCTCGATCGACGGAGCGTACACGGTTGACATCTACGGCAACATCAATCAGATCACGCGCAACATCCCTACGTTCTTCGACAACACGCTTACTGGGTTTACGGCAAACTGCCAAAACTATACGAATGCGGTTGGCGTGCGGGCTGGATCGCGCTACTTCTTATTCTACGACGCACAGAATCTTGGCTATACCAATTCTGGGTTATGGTTTGACTTTGCCAAACCAGACGCGACGGGAATGCCCGGAGCGGGAGAGATTCTTGGGTACACGGTTGGCGCTGCAATAGAATTGCGCGGCCCCAAAGACGACGGCAATTTCGTGTGGACGGATGCAACGCAGGATCGCATCGGCAAGTTCGGCATTGGGTTTTCGGACTTCGGTTCTCCGATCTCGACGACGATCTTCCTCAAGGCCGATACGTTATACGAAGAGTATGGCCCGCAATCTCCGGCAGCGCAAAAGTATTTGAACAACGTTTGGCTGGACCTATCTATTCCGTTGCAAGTAAACACGGCGGAGTCTTTGCAATTTTTGGTTCCTGTAACAACTGATTATATCAATGAGGTTGTTGCGACGCCTCCTCCGNTCAACGTTTCTTTGGCAAGCCAAGGCATCTGGGACACGGGGAAATGGGGCACAATGTATTGGGCGTCGGGCGCTCGCCAATATATTTACACAACGTCTCGTGCAAATGGTTTACAAGTCAATCAGGGGCGCATCGTGCAGATGGGCGTGATCGAGTCGTCGATCTATCCTTGGACGCTTCTTGGGGTTACAGCAGAGTTCGATAGCAAAGGGGTTCTTCAATGAGTACGTTCTCGGTTCCGTATACCTTTGTCAATGGGACCGTTGCGGACGGTACCCAGGTCAACGCAAACTTCTCGGCGATTGTTGCGGCTGGAAACAATATCAACGCTTCCAATATCGGTGCGCTAGGTATTTATGCCACAAACATTATTCCGACGACAATCACGCAGGGGACTTTTGGCGGAACGCAACCGTACACATTCAACAATGGGATAATTGCGACGCCAACTTCGTCAACCCCAACTGCGACAACTGGAACAGTTTGGTACGATCAGACCCAAGATTCGCTATCGTATTTCAATAGTACGGGGTTCGAGACAAACATTGGTCAGCAAGTTGACCAGGTTGTTTACAACGGGACCGGATCAACGCTCAACCCAGGGCAAGCTGTTTATATTAGCGGGGCTGGGTCTGGTGCGTACACGGCGTATGCTGCAGTCTCGTTAGCGGTCGCGACTTCGACCTCAACGGCAAATGCAATCGGCGTTGTCGGCCAAACGATCGCAAACGGTTCGGTCGGCATGGTGGTCATTCTTGGTCGCATTACGAATGTCAACACTACAGNATGGACTTCCGGACAAACGTTGTACCTTGATTATTCCACCGCTGGANAGCTTATNACGACGCAACCGACTAGCCCGTATTATGCGGTGCGTATCGGGTTTGTGATCATTGGCGGTTCATCGAGCGGTTCGATTTTTGTTTCGGTCCGAAATGTTTATACGTTAGGTTCAAACATTATCAGCCCGGTGATATTTACGGCGTTTAGTAACACTAGTACGCCGTTGACGTTGAACGGGGTTTCTGGTCAAATTGCCCCGCTGTTCAACGTCAATACCTTGGCGTCTGGTGGAACAAACGTTTTTCAGATCGCGGCGTCTGGTGCTGCGAGCTTCAGCAATACCGTTACCGTTGGGTCTTTGACTTTTGGCGGTTCAGGTGGTGGTGCGTGGAGCGTATTATCCAACCAAGTAGCACTCACACCAGGAACGTCTCAAACGAGCGGTGGGTATATTGCAAACGCGGCAAACACCTCC
>JGI26470J50227_1000471_pt1 | contig 16623 bp, 16 predicted proteins | sample FreactTroBogLake_FD_50227 | JGI IMG/M metagenome (IMG submission 50227) | reverse complement strand
GGCCCGCCGGAGAAAAAGCGGCAGTGAAGGCCGGGTACCACGGAAAGAAGGTGGCCCTGGTGGAGCGGTATGCCGAGCCCGGGGGGTCCACAGTGCATAACGGAACCCTCCCGTCGAAAGCCTTGAAGGAAACGGCTCTGTTCCTATCGGGAAAGGCGGAACGGGGTGTCTACGGGGTGGATCGCAAACTGTCCAAGTCGTTCACGGTGGACGACTTCTTCTTCCGCAAGAATCAGGTCACCGAGAGCGAGGTGGCGACGATCAACCAGAATCTCGAGGCCCACCTGATCGACATCTACCATGGCAAGGGCGGCTTCGAGGACGCCCACACCGTCCGGGTGCAGGGCGACCCGGATACGATGATCAGCGCCGACTTCATCCTCATCGCCACGGGTAGCTATCCCTTTCATCCTCCGTATCTGCATTTCGACAAGAAGCGTGTCCACGACTCGAACACCATCCTCCAGCTCACCCGGTTTCCCAGCACCTTGGTGGTCATCGGGGCTGGCGTGATCGGTTGTGAGTACTCGACGATCTTCAGCACGATCGGGGCCAAGGTCACCTTGATCGAAGGTAAGGACGCCATTCTGCCTTTCCTCGACACGGAGGTGACCGTGGAACTGGTCCGGCAAATCCGCGCCGGCGGCGTCACCGTGATGTTCAACACCGCCGTCGAGAAAGTGGACGACCCCCTGGACGAGACTCTGCCGCTGCTGGTGCACCTCAAGGGCGGCCGGGTGTTGGAAACCGACATGGTCCTGTTCGCGGCAGGCCGAGCCGGGCGGACCGATGCCCTTCAGCTCAAGAGCATCGGTCTCGAGCAGACCTCCCGGGGCCTGATTGAAGTCAACGAAAGGTACCAGACCAAGATTCCCCACATTTACGCGGCAGGGGACGTGATCGGCTTCCCCAGCCTGGCCAGCACTTCGATGGACCAGGGTCGGGTGGCGGTCACCCAGATGTTCGAGCTGGAAGGCTACGAGCGGCTGGCCCACGTTTTCCCCTACGGCATCTACACCGTGCCCGAGGTGTCAATGGTGGGGATGACCGAGGAAGAAGCGCGGAAGAAGGGAATTCCCTACGGGGTCGGTAGGGCCCACCATGCGGACATGCCACGGGGAAAGATCATGGGCGCCAAGGACGGCTTTCTGAAGCTGGTTTACGAAAAAGGGTCGCTGCGGATTCTGGGCGTCCATGTGATCGGCAATCTGGCGAGCGAGCTCGTCCACTACGGGGTGACGGTCGTGGAAAGCAACAAGACCCTGGAAGATGTCAGTTCCGCGGTGTTCAACTGCCCCAGTCTGCACGAACTCTATAAATACGCCGCGTACGACGGCTTGGCCGAGGAGAGGGGAAAAAAGATCCGGACGATGGAGCCCGTCAGCGAATCTTGACCAATTCCACGGGAGTTTCCCGGCCTTTCACCTTCACCGGACCGAGGGGGGTCCCCTCGTGAGGGTTCCCTCCTTGGGTTCGGGTGGATTCCCAGGCCTCTTTGGAGATCAGAATTTCGGCACCGGAGACCTTGGTCTGCGATTCGATGCGGCTGGCGAGGTTGACGACGTCGCCGATCAGCGTGTATTCCTGCCGCTGGGCCGATCCGACATTTCCAGTCACAGCCCGGCCCGAATGGATGCCGATGCCGATTCTGGTTGCCTCCAACCCCTCGTTCAAGGCTTTCTTCAGCCCGTCTGAAATAGCCACCGCCGCCGTCACGGCGTTCATCTCGCTCTGGCCGTCGTCCAACGGGGCGCCGAAAATGGCCATGAAGCCGTCACCGAGGAATTTATTGACGATGCCCCCGTGGGCGTTCACCTCGGCGACCATGAAAGCGAACAACGTGTTCAGGTAGGCCACCACGTCGTCGGGCTTCCGGGACTCTGAAAACGTGGTGAAGTTGCGGATGTCGAGGAAAAGGACCGTGACGTGGCGCACCTCGCTCTCCAGGCCTGCTTTCTGGGAAAGCAGTTTTTCCATGACGGCCGGCGACACGTGCTGACCAAAAATGGCGGCCATCCGAGCCTGCTGTTCCCGCGACTTCAAAAGGGTGACGATCCGGGAGCGGATCTGGACCGCCACGAACGCAAGCACCAACCCCGTGACCGCGACCATCACACCCTTGGACACGTAGGGTGCAAACGCCACCCAGGATTCGGCGGAGCCTGCATGGAGCAGAACTCCGGCAAGGCCGACGAACTCCAACGCCGCCAGCGCGCCGGAGTAGACCACGATCCCCGGATCGAGGCGGAGCGTGGAGAGGGCGAGGAACGGAAAATACAGGAACACGGTCGGAAGGTTGAGAGCGGCCTCGGCCGGAGTAACGGTGGCCAAAAGGGCCGTCAAGAACGTCGGAAGGCTCACTTCGACGCTGGCGCTGAAAACCCGAGGAGGGAGGGGGACCCGCAACCCACGGGACAGAAGCCTTCCCGTGACGTACCAGTAAAGCCCCTCGTAGACCCCGATGAACCCGAAGCCTCCCAACGCAGCGGCATAGGGAAACCGTGACAAGAAGTCCAGGGGGCCTCCGGCGAGTCGGAAAGCCTGGGTGCTGACCACGGCAAGGACGACGAACGCGATCAGGAAGGCCGTGGAGAGGATCGCCGCCCGCAGCCTGTCGCTCACCGTCAGCTCGGCCTCGAGGATCCTATCTTCGTCGTCCCGGAACCTGAACCATCTCATGGCAACTGGTCCAACAGTTCTGCGGCCCTTTGTCCCGTCGGGGTGTCGGCGCCGAGGGTCCTCACCTGCCGAAAGGCGTCTCGGGCGTGGATTTCGTCGTTCAGAGCGTTCCACCAAACCATGCCCTCGGTGAAGAGGATGCGTTGACGCAAATCAGGCCAGGGAAGCGACCGGTCGGCCAACTGGTCGAGGTCGTCCACCGCTTTGTGGAAGTCGGCCGAGTCGGACCATGTGCCGAGGAGGCGGTTGTAGGCGTTGTACACCTGGTAGCGGGCCTTGAGTTCCGGCGGGACATCCGCGTTTTGGACAATCTTCATCGGCAAGTCAGAATACTGAAACGTCAATTCCCAGGCCTCGGCTTGCCGGAACAAGGCGTCCTGGGCCTGGGCCCTGGTTCCCGGAGAGGCAGACTTCACCTCTTCCTCCAGGGACGCGAGGGAGGATTTCTGGGCCTCAAACTTCGAAGCCATGGCCAAAAAGGCAACGACTCCGCCCCCGAGGTACCCCGTATGCCGACCGGAAAGGTGTCCCTGGGAATCCATCAGCATGTACGTCGGAAACCCTTCGAAGGGATACCTCTCGGCAAGTTGCTTGTTTTGAACCCGCAACCGTTCGGTCTGAGGGGTGTTTCGGGGAAAGTCGAGGCGAAGCAAAACGTACTTCGCGGTCGCCGCCGGCAGGAAATCAGGGCGGCTGAACACTTCGGCTTCCATCTGGCGGCACGGGGGGCACCAGTCCGACCCCGTGACGTCGACGAGGATCGGTTTACCCGAGGCCGCGGAAGCCTTCTTGGCGGCGTCGAAATCTTCGAGCCACGGGGCGACCGCCCAGACGCCGGAGGACCAGGCTGTGAGGAAAGAAACGAAAAGAAGCGTGCGGATCATGGTGTTCTCCCCTCGGTAATATACACCCGGGTCAGAAGGCCGTGCACGGCGGCCCGCAGGCCCCGGTCCCCCCCCGGTTTCCAGGGGGGGAGCACAAAACCGATGTCGTAGTCACCTAGACCGGGTTCCGGGTTCCAAACCTCGAGACCTTCGGCGAAGGGGCTGTTGTCGAGGACGATCCGCGGGACGAGGCCCAGGCCTTGCCCCAACCTTGCCAAGGCGAGGATGGCTTCGTTGCCGGCGGTTTCGGCGGCCACGTGCACCTTCAGATCGCGCTGCCGAGTCCACCGGTCGAACCGTTCCCGGGCCAACCCTCGGCGTGGGAGGATGAGGGGAACCGTCGTCCAATCGGGCTGGCCGCCGGTGACCAGTCCCCGGGCCGCGACGAACACCAGCGGAGTTTTTCGAACCGAAAAGCAGTCCATTCCCGGTAATCCGCCGTCGGGAAGGGCGGCCAGGGCTAGGTCGACCCGGCCGTCTCGGAGCACACTTTCGGCGTCGGCAGGATCGCCGGTCTCGACCGAGAGTTTCAGTTCAGGGTGTTCCCGGCCCAGGGCCTCGACCAAGGGGGGCAAGATCGTGTAGCAGGCGGTGACCGAGGCGTAGACCCTCAAGGTGCCCCGGAGGCGGCCATCGAGGCTATCCAGGCTTTGGCGAAGGAGGTCCCGGCGGTGGAGGGCGTCCTGGGCGAAGGAAAGGAAACTGAGGCCCGCCGGGGTCAGGGCAACCCTCCTGGTATCCCGTTCGAAAAGTCGGGCCCCCACCTCCTCCTCGAGGCGGCTGACGACCCGGCTCAACGCCGAAGGACTCGCGTTCACGGCTTCGGCTGCCCTGGCGAAATGGAGGTGTTGGGCCAGCGTCACGAAGGCCTTCAGCTCAAAGAAATCCATGGGGGCTCCGGATCATCAACAAACTCGATTGCGGCCTTCGGCCTTGGCCCGGTAGAGAGCGTGGTCGGCCAGAGCCATCAAGGCGTCGAGGCGAATCCTCGGGTCGTCGGCGATCGTGAGCGGAAGGTCGTTCAGGGTGGCCACTCCGAAGCTGGCCGTGACGGCCATCACCGAACCGGGGAGAACTTGAGGATGGGACTCGAGGGCTTCCCGCCAACGGTCCGCGACCTCTCTGGCCTCCACGGGGTTGGCCTCGGGCATCAGGACGGCGAACTCCTCTCCCCCGATCCGGGCCAACAGGTCGTACCGACGCAGCCGCAACGAAACCGTCTCGACCACCGACTTGAGAACCTTGTCGCCGGTTTGGTGACCGAAGCCGTCGTTGATTGCCTTGAACCGGTCGAGGTCGAAGAGGACCAAGGCCAGCGTTCCCCCATGGCGGCCAGCCCGGGTGATCTCCCCCAGCGCGTGTTCTTCGAAATGGCGACGGTTCGCTACCCCGGTCAACGCGTCGTGGGTCGCCTGGTGGGACAATTCCTCCCACAGTCGCTTTTCCTCGGTGATGTCCGTGAGGATGGTCACCGTTCCTCGGGCCTGAGCCCCCGGGCCCGGGATCGCCGACCGGCGGTAACGGAAATCCCTGGTTTCTCCGGGAAGGGTCAACTTTAATTCCCCCTGGGAGTCGGTAATCGACGCCAAGGCTCCCTCCAGCGACCCCAGAAGGTTTCGAGCGGCGGCGTTGTGATCCACGAGACGGCCCTCGGCGTCGTGGACGAGAACTGCCTGGTCCATGCTTTCGACCACCACTTCCCGGGCGATGGGGAGGATGCGGATGAAATCGTGGCGGAACAGTCCCCAGGCCAGAACTCCAAAGGAGGGAACGATGGAGAAGATCGTGGGATCGAGCCCGCCCGGCTGAAAACCAAGTTGGAAGGCCGTGGCGAAGGCCAGGGGAAAAAGGTTGGCAAAGAGGATGATCCAAGCTTTCCTTCGAAACAACGGAACGAGTTTCCGGTGGTGAAGCAGGAGGGCCGAGTTGAGGATCAAAAGGGAGAGAAACACAACGACGGTTCCGTAATACAAGGGGCCGGGAACGTACCGGGCGAACCCGGTCTGGCCCGTGGGAACGACCGCCGAGAACCAACCATGGTGGTATTCGTTCGTCCAAACGGCCAGGACGACCAAGAGCCCGAGCCCCCAGAGCCCCGCGCTCAACGCCTTGATCCGAGACCAGGGGTGATCCATCCAGCGAAGCGCGACCACCACCCACAACGGAGGGACAAACGACAGGCCCAAGTATTCGATGTTGGCGGCGACGAGGAATCCACCGACGAGGGTCTGTGACTTCTCGAAAACGTAACCGAAGCACCATAACGCTGCGGCCAAGCAGAGGAAAACAAAGGTCGCCGTCCCCGGCACATGGGACTTCAAGTTGGCCAGACCGTAGCCAGCCAGTCCGAGCAGGAGGAAGCCCGTGATCCCCGTGACGATTTCACCAAACAAGGCGTATGTCATTCCTTTCGTCATAGTCCGGTGAAGGACCATGGTCAAGGGTGGAAACGGTGTTGCGTCAAACGAAATGGACCGCTGAACATCTTTCACTTTACGCAACAGTGATCCCCGGACTATAAAAGGAGCATGAATTACTTCAACACCCTCCCCCTGCGGGAACAATTGCTTCAGCTCGGCGTGTGCCGCTTCATGGACAAGGCCGAATTTGCCGACGACGTGAACGCCCTCAAGGGCAAGAAGATCGTGATCGTCGGCGCCGGAGCCCAGGGCCTCCACCAGGGGCTGAACCTTCGGGACAGCGGCCTCGATGTGAGCTACGCCCTTCGCAAGGAAGCCATCTCCGAAAAGCGCCCCAGCTGGAAGAACACCACCGACAACGGCTTCAAGGTCGGTACCTACGAAGAACTCATCCCCGGTGCCGACGTGGTGGGCAACCTGACCCCGGACAAGCAACACAGCTCGGTCATCGACGCCATCATGCCCCTGATGAAGAAAGGTTCCACACTCTGGTACAGCCATGGGTTCAACATCGTCGAGGAAGGCAAACAGATCCGCAAGGACATCACCGTCGTCATGATGGCCCCCAAGGGCCCTGGCTCCGAGGTCCGCGAAGAATACAAACGAGGCTTCGGCATTCCCACTCTGATCGCCGTCCACCCTGAGAACGACCCCGAAGGCAAGGGGTTGGCTTTTGCCAAGGCTCTGGCCAGCGGCACCGGCGGCGCCCGGGCCGGCGTTCTCGCCTCGAGCTTCGTCGCCGAAGTGAAAAGCGACCTCATGGGCGAACAGACCATCCTCTGCGGCATGCTCCAGACGGGCTCGCTGCTGTGCTTCGACAAGCTGGTCGAGAAGGGCGTCGACAAGGCCTGGGCTGCGAAGTTCATCCAGTTCGGCTGGGAGACCATCACCGAGGCGCTGAAGTTCGGCGGCATCACGTTGATGATGGACAGGCTTTCGAACCCCGCCAAAGTGAAGGCCAACGAGCTGGCCGCCGAGCTCAAGAAGATCCTCGCCCCCCTCTACCGCAAGCACCAGGACGACATCATGAGCGGGGCCTTCAGCGGCGGCATGATGAAGGACTGGGCCGCCGGCGACAAGGACCTGCTGGCCTGGCGTGAAGCCACTGGCAAGACTCCCTTCGAGCAGACCGCCGCGGGCAAGGACGAGATCACCGAGCAGGAGTTTTTCGACAAGGGCATTCTCATGGTCGCCATGGTGAAGGCCGGTGTCGAGCTGGCCTTTGAGACGATGGTCGACGCCGGCATCAAGGCCGAGAGCGCCTACTACGAGTCGCTCCACGAGACCCCCCTGATCGCCAACCTCATCGCCCGCAAGAAACTGTACGAGATGAACAAAGTGATCAGCGACACCGCCGAGTACGGCTGTTACCTGTTCGACAACGCTGCCCGGCCCATGCTGAAGGATTTCATGAAGAAGGTCGACCTCGACATCGTCGGCAAGGGCCTGACCCTCAAGGACGCCAAGGTTGGGAACGCGCTGCTCAACCAGGTCAATGAAAGCATCCGCAACCATCCCGTCGAAATCGTCGGGAAGAAGCTCAGAGCGTACATGACCGCGATGAAAGCCATCGTCAGCTAAGGGGGGGCACCACTGGGGCGGTCTTCGGGACCGCCCCGGCCCTTTGCCGGACTCGAAGACGCCCGATGAAGTCTGTCGCCTGGGCAACGTCGGATACCTCCAGGATCCATCGTTCTTGACTCCTCGGGAAAAATCCCCAATGATGACTGAAACTCAATGCTTTCTGGTCCTCGGGAGGTCCGCCATGGGTCCATGCTTCCGGCTGAACGTCTTCTTGCTCCTCGCGTTCGCTTTCGTGGCCGGTCCGGGTTCGGCCCAGGACCTGGTCAGGCCCGCCGACATGATCATCGTCCACGCCTTGGTCCACACCGTGAACCCTTCGGCGCCCTTGGCCCAATCGGTGGCCGTGGTGGCAGGGCGGATCGCCGCCGTCGGTACGGACCTCGACCTCGCGTCGTGGATCGGACCCCGGACGAAGATCATCGACGCGCGGGGTTTGACGGTGTTTCCCGGGTTCATCGAAGCGCACGGGCACCTGATGGGCATCGGTAGGGAGGCCAAGGCCTTCGACCCGGGCAACTGGTGGAACCAGGTCCTCGGGTGGTTTGGGGGCAACGCAGGCCCACCGCCGTACCTCGACCTGACCACCGCCAAGACCTACGAAGAAGTGGTGGACCGGGTGAGGCAGGTCGTCGGCAGGGCAAAACCTGGCGAGTGGATCGTCGGCGGTGGCTGGCACCAGAGCAAGTGGACCACCCCCCCGTCTCCTTCTGTCCAAGGCTTTCCCGTCCATGCCGCGCTCAGCCTTGTCTCACCCAACAACCCGGTTTTTCTTTCGCACGCCAGCGGACACGCGGCCTTGGTCAACGCCAAGGCCCTCGAACTGGCCGGCCTCAGCTCCAGCGATTCCGACCCCGAGGGCGGCGAGATGATGCGCGACGATACCGGTGCCTTGACCGGCGTGCTGGTCGACAACGCCCAGGCCTTGGTTTCGTCAAAGATGCCTCCGCCCGACGCCAAGACCGAGGCCGCCAACCTGGAGGCCGCCCAGGATGTTGTCCTTTCGAACGGCATCACCACCTTCCACGACCTGGCTGTCGACAGGGCCACCATCAATCTGTACCAGCGTGCCGCCCAGGCGGGTTCCCTCCGGGTGCGGCTCTACGCTTTTCTGGTTCCCGGAGAGGACGGCAAGGACTTTCCCTTGTTCGACGAGTGGTTTCGCCGGGGGCCACTGATCGGTGCCGGGGTCGGGTTCCTGACCGTGCGTTCGATCAAGATGTTCGCCGACGGGGCTCTGGGTTCCCGGAGCGCCTGGCTCCTGGCGCCGTACAAGGACGACCCGAAGAACACGGGAAAAGTGGTGATGCCGATGGACCTGATCGGGGACTACAGTCGGCAAGCGCTGGCCGCCGGGTTCCAGGTGGGCACCCATGCCATCGGCGACCGGGCGAACCGCGAGGTTCTCGACCAGTATCAGGCGGCATTCGAAGACAACCCCTCGGCCGCCCGCAATGCGAGGTTCCGCATCGAGCACGCTCAGCACGTCGACCCGGCGGACCAGGGCCGGTTCGCCCAGCTGGGGGTCATCGCCGTCATGCAAAGCATCCACTTCAGCTCCGACATTCCGTGGGCCATCGAGCGGCTGGGCGAAAAGAGGATCGCCGAAGGCGCCAACGTCTGGCAGAACCTCCTCTCCAGCGGCGCCCACGTGGCCAACAGCACCGACGCTCCCGTCGAACCGGTGGACCCCATCGCCAACTTCTACGCCGCCGTGACCCGCAAGACCCTCGATGGCAAGCTGTTGGCCTGGTCCCACCCCGAGCAGGCCATGACCCGGGAACAGGCCCTTCGTTCGTACACCATTGAGGGCGCCTATGCCGCCTTCGAGGAAGATCAGAAGGGGACGATCGAGCCGGGAAAACTCGCCGATTTCACCATCCTCAGCCAAGACTTGATGACGGTGCCCGAGGCGGAACTCCTCAAGACCAAGGTGCGCTACACCATTGTGGCTGGCAAGGTGGCGTTTCAACGGTAGGGGCGCCGCGAAGGGCCCGTGATCACCGTTTAGCGGCGGATGAGCGGCCGGATCAAGTCCTCGAGGCCGTTGGTCTTGATCTCTTCCATGGCCCGCAACTGGTCCCCGAGCTTCCCCTGGGGGTAGCCTTTGCCCTTGAACCACAACACATAGGTTTCGGGAAGGTCGACGAGGTACCGACCCGCATACTTGCCAAACGGCATCTTTGTGTTGGCCAGCTCGAGGAGGGCCTCGTGGTCGGGTGACATGGGCCAGAGTCTACAGCATTTGGCAGAAACCATCCTGGCATCCGGGCTGGCGGGGAGGTATACTGGCGGGATGAACGTGGGACGATCGGCCAGAATACGGGAACCACATTTCCCAGACAAAGGTTCCGAGGACTGGACCGGGGACGACGTCGATCCTGTGGTTTGCCCTGCCGTGGGGGCGCGATGACCCACCCCGACGTGGACCGATGGTTTGAGAACCTCGAGCAGCCCTGGCAGCGTGATATCAGCCTGAAACTCCGTGCCTTGATTTTCTCCGCGGTGCCCGACATCGAAGAGGCCTACCACTGGAGCACTCCGGCGTATCTGGACCACGGCCCTGTGTGTTGGTACAACCTGGCCAAGGGCTGGGTGACCCTCTCGTTTCCCCATGGAGCATTGCTCGATGTGCCTCCGGGATTCTGGGAGGAGGGACCCGAGACCACTAAAGTCGGAAAGCGGACGTTGAAGTTCCGGCCGGGCGACCCGGTGCCCGAAGAGGCGGTGAGGACCCTCGTGGCCCAGGCGGTCGCCAACAACCGATCGGGTCGCAAGGTCGATCTGAGCGGGGGTGGTCGGAAGGCCGGTCCGACACGATGACCCAACCCGAACTCCGCCGGTCCCTGGCCTCCCTCCTCGACGACTACGCCCGCCGGCACCCCGAAGAACCCGAAGTCGCGGCCCGGTTCCGGGAGTTCTTGGCCTCGGAAGAGCGTCTCCAGGGAAAGGGTAACCAGGCCCGTCACGTCACGGCCAGCACATGGATCGTCAACCCCGACCGAACCAAGGTCCTGCTCACCCACCACGCCAAGCTGGGCATCTGGGTTCAGCTGGGCGGACACACCGACGAAGGCGAGGACTGGACCGAGGCGGCCCTCCGGGAGGCCCACGAAGAGTCAGGTCTGGCGGGAATCAGGCTCGTGGTTCCGCGCCTGTTCGACCTCGACATTCATGGGATTCCCGCACGGAAGGGCCAGCAAGCCCACGACCACTACGACCTGCGGTTTCTGGTGGAGGCGGACGACGCGGTGCCTCTGACGGTGAGTGAAGAAAGCCACGACCTCGCCTGGGTGGCGCTCGGCGAGTTGCACAGATTTACCGACGAGGAGTCCCAGGTGAGGATGGCACGGAAGACCCTCGCCTACCGGCCGCCTTCATAGCGGTTTTCGCCGCCGTCCTTGGTGAACGAAAACGGATTGTAGGTCGCGGTGCCCACCATGTCCATTCCCTCGTAGCGCTTGATCGCCCGGATCACCAGCACCGTCACGGGGGTCAGGACGATTTCGACGAGGCTCTTCAAAGCCCACTGGCTGAGGAACAACGAAAGGAAGTCGGCGGCGGGGAAGACCCCGAACAGCACGGCGACGCCGACGAACAGAGAGGTATCGACGGCCTGGCCGACGATGGTCGAGGCGATGGTGCGGAGAGGGAGCCACCGGTGATGGGGATCCCATTTCACCATCCAAACTTTCATGGCAGCCAAGGTGGTGTCGTTGGCGAAACTGCCGAACCACGAGCCGCAGACGCTGGCGACCACCAGCCCGGGCACTTGGCCGAGGACGGCAGCGAAGGCGTCTTGGGTCGCGAAGTCGGGGCTATGGGGGAGGGCGACCGCGGCGGTATAGAGAAGGGCGGCCAGGATGTTCGCACCGAAGGTGTACCACACGACCCGGCGGGAAGCGCCGTATCCGTACACCTCGGTCAAGATGTCCGACAAAATGTAGGCCACGGGAAACAGCAGGAGCGTTCCCACGTCGGTGGTGACCGGGATTCCCAGGACCGAGAACCCGAAGAACTTCTGCGAGATGATGTTCGAAACCAGCACGATCGCCACGGCTGCGGCGACGATGGGTTCAAGAATGCTGAAAGGACGCTGGGCCACGGGGGGCCTCCTAGTTTTCATTTGTTTCCCGCGCAGGAGGGTTGCGAACTGCGCGTGGGCCAAAAAAATGGCCCCGAACACCATAGCGGTGGTCGAGGCTTCTGTAAAGGGTAGTCTGGGGCCGGAAGCGGGCTAGAGTCCGAGCTTGAGGTTTAGTCCCAGGCCGAGGTTGCCGGAAGCAGGGTTGTTGAACAAGTATTGGGCGTAAATCTGGAGCGCGGTGGTCAATCCAGCGTTGGAACTTCGGAACGCGTTGTACCCAACACCGAATCCGCTGACGATGGCAAAGGTCATGTCGCCTCCGAAACCAAAGTTGATGGCGAGGTCGGGGAGGGGGAAGACTGCGACCTTCACCATAGAAAAGCTGTGGGCGTTGGTGTCACCCTTGGTGGTCGTGAACCCCGCCTGAACGGAGTCGCTCAAACCAAAGAGAGCCGAAACCGTCTGGGTCGGGTTCGAGGTCTTGGCCGCCAGATCGTAGTTGAATCCTGTGCCCATTTCGAGGCCGAACACTTTGAGGTCGCTGTTGGTCTTGACCTGTGCTGAAAGGGATCCGACAGCCAATAAGGCCACGGTGAGAATGGCTAGAATCTTTTTCATAAGATTCTCCTTTTGGTAAGATGGATAACATTAATCCCTGTTAATAAAATTGACAATACTGTCAGGTCTCTTGGCAAGGCCAAGGCCGTTCGGTAGAGTCGAGTCTTCCAAGGAGTCCCTCCATTTCCTCCCACCCTGTCCGTTCCTCGTTCGCTCTCTTGGGGGCCGCCTTCATCTGGGGGGTGGCCTTCGTCGCTCAGCGGGTCAGCCTCGACCACCTGGGCGCGTTCACGTTCAACGGGCTCCGGTTCGCCCTGGGAGCGCTGTCCCTCGTCCCCCTGACCTTCTTGTTCAAGCCGTCGGGCCTGACCAAAGGCCAAGCTGGTTGGAGGCCCGCCCTGGTTCCCGGTTTGGTCGCCGGTGCGGTGCTGTTCACCGCGGCCGGTTTGCAACAGGTGGGGCTGTTGTGGACCACCGCCGGCAAGGCGGCCTTCCTCACGGGGTTCTACATCCTTTTGGTACCGGTGTTCGGCATGTTTCTGAGGCGGCATCCCACCGCCGGGGTCTGGTGGGGCGCCGCTCTGGGTCTCGTTGGGCTGTATTTTTTGAGCATCACCGCGGCGTTCACCATGGGATTCGGTGACGCGCTTCAGTTGCTTGGTGCGGTGTTCTGGGCCTGCCACATCCTGGTGATCGACAGGTTTGTTCCCCGGCTGGACCCGCTGAAGTTGTCCGTGATCCAGTTTTCCGTCTGTTCCATCCTCAGTTTCTTCATCGCCGTTCCATGGGAAACCCTCACGCTGCCGGGCCTTCAGGCGGGTCTTGTCCCCCTCCTGTATGCCGGGTTCGGGTCGGTGGGGATCGCCTACACCCTCCAGGTCGTGGGCCAGCGTGGTGTAGCCCCCGGGGCGGCAGCCTTGATCCTCAGCCTCGAGACGGTGTTCGCGGCGTTCGGCGGCGGCCTCTTGCTCGGAGAAACCCTGGGGCCTCGGGAACTGCTGGGGTGCGGGCTGATGTTGGCGGGGATGGTCCTGGCCCAGGTGTGGCCGGTGAAGAAGCTCGCCCGACCCGTCGGTTGAGTCGCTTTTTTCGGAACCAGTAGTCGCCGGGCCCCGGGGGCGCTATCTTCGTCCCAGGAGAAACCCATGGAAACCAGAACCCTCGGAGCGACCGATCTCACAATCACCCCCCTCGGCCTCGGGTGCTGGCAATTCAGCCAGGGCTCCGGACCCATCGGTGGTGCGTGGCCTACCCTCGATCAAGGGGTCATGGACGAGATCGTCAAAATCGCGTTGGCCGGCGGGATCAACTGGTTTGACACCGCCGAAGTCTACGGAAACGGCAACTCCGAACGCGCGCTGGCCGGGGCCCTTTCCCGACAAGCGGTGAAGCCCGGCTCGGTGGTGGTCGCCACCAAGTGGTTTCCCCTCTTCCGAACGGCCCCGTCGATCGGCAAGACGTTCCCCGTCCGGGTGGCAGCGTTGGACCCCTACCCCATCGACTTGCTTCAGATTCACCAGCCGACCTCGTTTTCCTCGTTCGAGAAGCAGGCTCGTGAACTCTTGGTCCTGCTCAAGGGAAAAAAGGTCAAGGCGGTGGGGATCAGCAACTTCAACGCCCCAGGGATGCGCACGTTTCACCGGATTCTGAGCGCCGAGGGATTCACCCTGGCGTCGAACCAAGTTCGGTACAGCCTGGCCGACCGCTCCATTGAGCGCAACGGCATCCTCGACACCGCCAAAGAACTCGGGGTCACCATCATCGCCTATTCCCCCTTGGCCCAAGGAATGCTTTCGGGGCGCTTCCACGACGACCCGGCCGCGCTCAAGGGCGTCAGCATGATCCGGCGGATCGCCTCGAACCTGACCCCCGATGGTCTTCGTAAAACCGAACCCCTGGTCAGGTTCCTCCAGCAAACCGGCCAGGGCCACGGCGCCAGCGCCAGCCAGGTCGCGCTCAATTGGCTCGTCTCGTTCCACGGCGAAACCGTGGTCGCGATTCCCGGAGCCACGAAGGTCAAACACGCCTTGGAGGCCGCCGGGGCTCTGAATTTCTCCTTGACCCCGGAAGAGCGCACCGAAATCGAGAGGCTTTCCCGATGAAGTACCGCATTGTTGAGAAGCCTGCGTTCACGGCAGTCGGATGGGCCCTGGAGACCTCGTGCATCGACGGTGAGAATTTCCGGGAGATTCCTCGTTTTTGGGGATCCTGCCACGCCGAAGGCAAGATCGCGGCGTTGGCTCCTCTGGCGGGGACGTGGGGCCTCCTGGGGGTGTGCGCCGAGTGGGACGAACATCGGGAGAACTTCACGTATCTGATTGGGGTCGAGAAGACGGGAGCCGGATCGGTCTTTGCGGCGGGGACCAGGGGAATCGAAGTTCCGACGGCAACGTATGCCGTGTTCCAAAGCGTCGGGGCCATGCCCGCCGCGATCCAGGAGGTCACCATTCAGGCCTACGCCGAATGGTACCCCACGTCGGGGTACGAACACGCGGGTTCCCCGGATTTCGAGCTCTACCCTCCGTTTCCTCCCGGTGACCCTCGGGGAGACACCACGAGCGCTCAGTATACCTGCGAGGTGTGGATTCCGATCCGCAAGAAGAGGGGCTGACGGCCTTCAAGGGTCGGAAAGAGTCTTCAGGTCGTCCTTCAGTTGACGAACGGCGGCGATGACGGTCTTGAGCCTGTCGACGGCGGTTCCTTGGCTGGCGAGCGCCTGGTCTGCCAGGTTGGCGGCGCGGTTCACCGTCTGCCGAATCTGCTCGGTCTCCCATTTCAACTGGGTTTGGCCTGATTCGACCGCGGTCTGCTTTTCCCGGAGCCTGGCGTTCAGTTGGACGAGTTCATTTCGCTGTCTCTCCAGGGCCGCATCCACGGTTAGGGCCTCTACAGTTCGCAACCCGACGGCGCCCACCACGAACCCCGCGGCCACCCAGAGCCAGAGTCGCTTCAACGGCGACTCCCCAACAGGAAGCCTTCCACCAACGCGACGGAGACCGAAACCCCAACCAGAGGCCACAACCAGCCCGTGATCGCCCGCTCGGTCTGCAACTGGCCTTTCAGATTCAGGGCCAAGGCCAGCGACGCCTTGTCGTGGGACTCCAGGGCGGCCACCGACGCCCGGTATTCTGCCAGCAACCTGTCCTGGTCGGACAAGGTGGCCTGGTGGGTGGCGCTTTGGGTCTCGAGGTCGGTCAACCGGGCCCGCAACTCGGTCGTTTGCGCTTGAGCTGTTTCCAGATCGGCAACGATGCGGTCCAGGTCTCGGGCCACGGTCTCAAGACGATCTGCAGTAGTCTCGGCGGTCAAGGCTTGGGCAGATAGGAGAAGGAACGGCAGGATAGCGTGTGCCAATCGCATGAGGACAGTTTAGGGGCAAGCGGCAAAGCGGGCAAGGAAAAAGAGAAAAGGGACGAAACCTCAGGGAAGCTTGAGGGTCTGAACCGACACCTTCGCCCCGTCCCGGACGGTCCAGGTATAGGACTCCTGTGTTCCTAAGCGGCTCCAGGTGATGTTTTCGCCGGGGTACTCGCGACCGTCGACGACCACCACCCGTCCGTCACCCGCGTCGGAGAGTTTTTCCGCCTCGAAGGCCCAGTGACGACCGCTGGGGGTGAGAAGAAGTCCCTGGAAGTTGAGATATCCGTCGTAGGCTTGGCCGTCGATGACGATCTTCTCCTCCTCGTCCCCCAGGCGGAGCGAGTAGCCCCAGTGCGGTTCGCGGGGATACAGGCTCGTGAAATTGCCCCCCAGGACGGTCTTCCAAGTCTTTTCCGAAGTGACCACCGAGGATTTTCCTTCGGAGTCGGAAACGGCGTACCCCCAGGATTTTCCGTCGGGGGTCAACCAGGCATGGTCGACGGTGAAGAACGGACCCTGGGCCTTGCCTCCGATCAGCACGTCGGCTTCTTCGGCGGCGGTCCGGACGGCGGCGATCCACGACCCGCCGGATTCTGCGTACTCGACGGTGGTGAGCTCGGGGTAGGGACCATAGGTTTTGCCGTTGACCCACAGGAGGGTCTGGTTCGGTTCGTTTTCCGCGGAACTCGTCCTGGTGGCGGTCAGCACCCAGACCTTGCCGTCGTCGGACACTTGAAGCCTGTCGACGTCGAAACCCACAGGCAGCGGACCGGTTTCCTTTCCCTGGGCCAGGACCCAGACCTTGTCCTTTTTCGAGACGGCAAAGGCCGCGGCGGTTCCTGAGGTCGAGTAGGCCGAGGTCAGGATCTCTTTGTAGGGACCGTAGCCTTTCCCTTCGAGGACCAGGGTGTGTCCGTTCGTGCCCGCCCTGTCTTCATAGTTCAATCGGGTCTGCGGACTGGGAGCGGCTTCGGCTCCGAGTCCGACCACGAGGAAAGCGAAAAGACAAGCCGTCAGACAGCCCCGGGTTCTCATCGGTCCTTTCACGGCAGGG
>JGI26470J50227_1000470_pt1 | contig 16627 bp, 21 predicted proteins | sample FreactTroBogLake_FD_50227 | JGI IMG/M metagenome (IMG submission 50227) | reverse complement strand
CACCTGAGCCAGCACCGACGCCAACTGATAACGCATCGCCTACCCCTGCCCCAACGCCAGCACCCACGCCAGCGCCGTCATCATCGCCACAACCGAGCCCATCACAAACGCCAGCACCCATGCCTTCACCCGCACCAGTTCCATCACCAGCACCGACCCCGCCAGCGGTAGTAGCACCCCAATCGCCTTCATCTGCAAACCTCGTTCCTGATAATCCAAGTAGTTTGCCAGACACTACACCAATCGTTCCTCCTGCAACCGCTTTAGTAGCTCACGTGCAAGAAGATAAGCCAGGCGTAGAAAACGGTGGCATCCAGTTCTTTGGAACTAAGACGGCACCACAGGTTGTGGGAGAAGACGGAAAGCTCACCCCACCAGCGCCACCCCCAGGTTCTGGCCTTCCCATTCCACCAGAAGCAATCACTACAACAGCCACATTCATCGGACAACCAGGCGGCACATCATTTAACGCACCAGACATCGCTGTACCCGTCATTGCCAAGCCCGTCACTGGTGCTCTAGCAGCAGTGCCAGGAATACAAGCAGTGAGCAAGACATTTGCTGCCATGGAAAACCTTGGTAACGACATGTCGCCAATTACCCGAAAGAAAGCAAAGAAAATCTTGGTAACTACAGTCGTTGTGGCTGCCATCGGTCGATTCAGAAAGAGCTCCTAATGAAATTCATTAAATCCCTATTTGCAGACCTTGCCAACCAAATTTGGACCTTTGTCGGTCTTTTCTCAGCTTGGTTGGTACTTACAGGTAGCGCCAAGACTGTTGTGGGCGATGCTATTCTTATTTCCTTGTTCCTTTGGATTGTGACGTTCCCTCTTCGTAATCCGAAGAACAAGGACTAACCCCAATTCATTAGGAGACCCATGAACAAGAAGTATCTTGCTTACGTAGAGCATTACATCTACGGTACCGCTGGCACTGCTGCAGGTATCGTCCTTGTAACTCTTAAGACACCTGGCCACCACGACTACAAGTCTGTCCTTTGGGCACTTGCAGCTGGTCTAGTTGTTCCAGCTCTTGCAAAGCTAAACCCAAACTCAGTTGCTAATGCAATCTCTAAGAAGACAGGCCTTCCAGAGGCAGTTGTCGCTCAGGGTCTTTCTACTGCAGTAGCTGACGCTGATAAGACCATCGCAGAAAACAACAAGTAAAAGATACAGATTAGGAGTTAGCCAGTGACAACCTTTTTTACGACGCTAGGCATTGTCACTGGCGCTCTTATTAGCTTGGGGCTTTTGCTTAAGCCACTTATCGGACGCCTTCGCCGTTGGGCGCATTGGATGGAAAGCTTTATGCGTGATTGGGAAGGCGAAGATGAAGCTCCAGGACGTGCCCGAGTTCCAGGAGTTATGGAGCGCCTGAACAAGCTTGATGGCGAACTGAGCAACAACGGTGGAAGCACCACAAAAGACAAAGTAGATAAACTCTACAAAAACCAAGCCATCTTGATGGATGCCTTTGTTGAGATGGGCGAGCGCCTTATCTCTATTGAAAATTGTTTGACGAATAAACCTCAAGAACCCTCTAATTAAGGGAAGATAGTCGCATGAGCGACTTTGGAAGCTACAACAGCGGACCTAACCCATTTCTATGGGCTGCTGGCGCTATGGCAAGCTACAAGCCTGATATCGCAAGAAATCCAGAAGCTCATCGTGCAATGAAGAAGCAGTATAAAGTTGCAATGAAAAACTACAAAAGTGCTATGAAGCTTCACGCAGCACATCAACCACAAACATCGAACACTATGCACGAGCCTACTGAAGGCAACGCTGCACAAGAGGAGACACAAATGGAAAAGCCAATGGCAACACACCCAATTACTGGCGCACAGGTACCTAAGGTCCCAACAAAGCGCAGCAACAACAACCCAACGCCTGCAGGCACAAAGCCTAAGAAGAAGTAGTCGTGGCAGGCGCAGTCAACAGAGGCGACGCCTCATACTCACACTTTGATGCAGGGGTAAACTCTCGCAACAATCCGATGACGACTGTTGACCGCCAAATGCTAGATTTTGCAATGAAGACTGCTGGCAATCCTGTAGAAAAAACACATGGACAAATTCTGGAACATTTTGGGATGTATCCACCAGAGTTTTGGACTCGTGCTCAGCGGTTGTCGCAACACCCTGACCTTTCTCCTGAAGATAGGCAGCGTTTATCCCAAGTATTTTCAGACCCATCACGTCCAGGCCCTATGGGTGGGGGAGCGCCAATTTATTCTGGCGAATCCTCTACTCAAGGACTAATGTGGTAGTCTCGCTTACCCATCAAAGAAAGTAGGAATCATGGCATTTCCATTATTCGGCAAAGGAAAGACCACTGCTGTTGACGCTTTGGCAGAAATTGCTCCAGAAGCTCCAGTAGAAAACGTTGACACCACAGCTACTAAGGAAGCCCCTAAGAAAGCTGTAAAGAAGAAAGCTACTGCCAAGAAGGTTGCAAAGAAAGCTCCTGCTAAAAAAGCAGTAGCAAAGAAGACAGCTAAGAAGGCTGCTAAGAAAGTCGCAAAGAAGGCAAAGTAAATGACCTGTGCTAATTGCAATAACGATGCTGTTTATGTATATCCATTGACCTCTAAGACTTCTGTGTTGTATTGCGAAAAGCACTTGCCTAGCTTCCTCGAGTCACGTAAGAAGGCGGGGTTGCTTCAAACAACTGCTTCCATGAAAGCAGCACAAGAAGAAGCAATCTCCGCTCTTACCACTCCAGCACCAGTAGAAGAAACTCCTGCACCAGCTCCTCGACCTACAAAGGCCGCTAAAAAGACAGCACAATAATGCCCCTCATTCGCAAGTTCGCCGTGCAGGGTCATGCTGTACCATCGGTAGCGCACAGTCCTAGAGGACCGTTTCCGCCTGAAGTTCTAGCCCAACCTCGGATGGAAGTGGACGACCAACATTCGGATTCCTTACACGTCGGATTAGACAATGTACGCTTCTTCAGATGTCGGGCTTGTGAAGAAGTACTTCTTGAGGCTGAACTAGACAATCATGATTGTGAGGAAATAAATGGCTACAAATAACGACGGTCACCTTCTCGACGATAAGGGAAACGTGGCAGTAGATTTCGTATGGGGTAACTTCCCTATGCAACCAAACGATGTTCGTACAACCAACGGTGGTTCAACTCTTGACTACACCCTTGACTCACACAACATCGCAGAAGATGGCTGGAATGGCTATCCTCTTTACACACCAAATACAACAGGTTCTCAGACCTCTGGCGTTGACTACGTTGTAGTTCCAAACGTCATTGGCCTTACCACCGCAGCCGCAACAGACGCCCTTCAAGACTTTGAGCTTGTTGCTTCTGCCCAGTCTGCATACAACCCAGCTCTTACAGCAATTACATTGACTTCTAACGTCGCTTCTGTAACTGTAAGCAACCACGGCTATGCTGTTGGCGATGTTGTAACAGTTGCTGGTCTTGTTAACGGCTCAGGTTCAGCCGCAAATGACGCTGACCTTAATGGTACACACACCATCACCGCTGTTCCAGATGCTAACAACATTCGTTGGGCACAGACACACGCAGACATCACATCTCACTCTGGCATTTCAGGTGCTACAGCAAAGGTTGCTGCTCGTGCAGGAACAATCAAGGCTCAGGGAACTGCAGCTGGTACCTCTGTAGCAGTTGGTGCAACTGTAACAATCACACCTTACTTCGCTTCCTAAGCAGTACGGTTTTAGTCAATGACTCGACCAGCAGGCGGAGCCGCCAAAGGACAAAAAGTGGTGGCTCCATCTGCTGCCGAGCTGTTGAACTTAGCAGTAGGTAGTCAGTTCGGCCCAAGACAAATGGCGGGCATTCAAGACATCATTAGCCCTGGATTTAAAGGTCTTCCTGTTTCATCGGGATATGGCGAGTTTGAAGAAATCATTCCCCTTACCAAACTTCTTAAAGACCCTAATACCATGGAGTATTACGACACCAGTCAAAGCGGTTATGATTATGACAACTTTGGCGAAGAACCAGATATGGAAGACGAATCACCAGCAGAGCTGAGTGTGGTTCCAACTTCCACCATCAATCCCAAGCGCCCCCGAACAGTAGCCGCTGGTTACGATAAGACGGAGGGCAAGATTACCGTTGTGTTCCGTGATGGAACGTTTTACAACTATTACCAGATTCAGCCACAAGAGTGGCAAGCATTTAAGGCTCGTGTATCTAAGGGCCGCTACATTCTTGCGTACCTAGATTCTAAACCACGTGGTCCAGCCGATACTGCGGAAATCTCAGCAACAGCTCGCAAAGCGTTCTACCGACTTTCACGTGCTGCTCAGCTACACTACGGCGGTCGCCCTGACCTTGCAAAGAAGAAAACTCCACGACCTAAGAAAAAGTAGGAATGCCAAAAGTACACGACATCGGTCCAGCATTCGTTCAAGTAACTAACTTCCCCTATCAATGGGGTAAGAAACTAGTTGTACGTGGGTGGACGCAAGAGATAGAAGAACCATTTAGAACAGCAAAGCCATTTATAGTACGCTTGCCTAAATATAAAGCGCTAGTCTTTGGTAAATGGACAGGTGCTACAACAGAAGAAGCAGCACTCAATGGAGCATTAGAACGGCGGGATGTAACGTATGAGGATTTTACGGAAGAAGCAGGATGGACAGCCCCAGACTCGGGTGGAGAAGAGAGTCTCGAAGATTTCTACGCCAGACTTAGTTCAATGGATGGAACACTCGATGTACACGATTGGCAAGTGTATTACCACTTGGCAAAGGAGTCCGAGTGAGGAGCTTCTTGACGAAGTTGTTTTAGGAGCCGAAGTCTTTTACGCCATAGCTAAAGAGCTAAAGAAACGGTCTACATGAGTGAGATAGACGAAGAAAAATTTGAGGAGATAAATCCCGAATTTTATTTGCAGGATGAAGCTCCCGTTCAAGAAGAGATTGATGAGCCTCTTGACGAGCTTTCTCAAAAGTTTGTAGACCAGCTTATCGATAAGATGCTGGATTTCTTGAAAGTTCTTGTTGGGCATGACCTGCACCCCTATCAAAAGCCTTTAGCACGTCGCATCATGGAGTCCGTCATCATTAACGATGGCGAAGAAATTACTGCTCTTGCATCTCGTCAGTCAGGTAAGTCAGAGACTGTTGCGGATACCGTAGCAACGTTAATGATTCTTCTTCCTCGTCTTGCCAAGTTATTTCCAGAGCTATTGGGCAAGTTTAAAGATGGTCTATGGGTGGGGCTGTTTGCTCCTACTGAAGGTCAGGCAGAAACGTTGTTTGGTCGTGCAGTTACCCGCTTGACTTCAGAACGAGCAATTGAAGTTTTGGGTGATTCAGAGATTGACGATTCAGCAGTGCGTGTGGGCGGTGTAACTCGTCAGATTAAGCTGAAGAAGTCTGGCTCTACCATAACCATGATGACTGCCAACCCTCGTGCAAAGATTGAATCTAAGTCGTTCCATCTTATTGTTATTGACGAGTGCCAAGAAGCTGACGACTTTGTTGTTTCTAAATCAATTTCTCCTATGCTTGCGTACTACGCAGGTACCATGGTAAAGACGGGCACTCCCACAACCAGTAAGAACAACTTCTATCGTGCCATCCAGCTCAACCGACGCAAGCAAACTGCTCGTGGACGACAGAATCATTTTCAATGGGACTGGAAAGAAGTAGCCAAGGTCAACCCTAACTACTCGACGTACATCAAGAAAGAGATGCTTCGCATTGGCGAGGACTCAGATGAGTTCCAGATGTCGTACAACTGCAAATGGCTTCTTGACCGAGGCATGTTCGTCACCTCATCTGTTATGGATGAGTTGGGAGATACTTCTCAAGAAATCGTAAAGTCATGGCACAAAACTCCTGTCGTTGTAGGAGTGGACCCTGCTCGTAAGATTGACTCCACTGTTGTAACCGTTGTATGGGTGGACTGGGATAGGCCAGATGAGTTTGGATACTACGACCACCGTATTTTGAACTGGTTAGAAATCCAAGGAGCCGATTGGGAAGAGCAATACTTTCAAATTGTGAACTTCCTTAGTAACTACGACGTGCTTGCCGTGGGAGTTGACGGCAACGGTGTTGGCGATGCAGTAGCCCAACGTCTCAAACAACTGTTGCCTCGTGCAGAAGTTATGGCTCTTACCTCTAGCCCTACCGAGCAGTCCAAACGATGGAAACACCTTCAAGCTCTTATCCAAAGAAAGATGCTTGCATGGCCTGCCCATGCCAAAACTCGTCGCCTCCGTACATGGAAGAGGTTCTACCAGCAAATGGTGGATGCCGAAGTTACCTTTAAGGGACCAAACTTCTTGGTTGCTGCCCCTAACGAAACCTACGCCCATGATGACTTTGTGGACTCCTTGGCTATTGCTTGCTCTTTGACGCAGGACTTGGTCATGCCAGAGGTAGTTGCTTCTAGTAATCCTTTTTTCTAGTTAGACAACACAGATAGGACAAAAGGTAGGAAACTATTACCTGGAATGGCCTTCCATAAACATCCTTAAGGAGTAATTATGACAATTTCACCAGCACCTCATTTTCCAGAGCGTGCACCTCAGATTTACGAGCGCAAGGGCGCTGACAACGTAACTCGCCGTGGTCCACTTCGCTTCGAAGAGGGTATCGCTACCGATACCGACGTCCCAAATGATTTCCAAAAGGGAATGATGCAGGGAATGGTTTCAGCACCAGGTCGTGCGAACCACAACGCAAACGTCTTCGAGAAGCCAGCCGCAGAGACACTTGCTGAGCGTGCTCACGTTGGTTCAGCTGCATGGGTCGAAGCACCAACCTTCCTTGGTGAGTTTGCACATGGCACCATGAACGACTACTCAGCTGCAAAGATTGAGACAGTCGCTCGCTCAGGTGGACGCACACAGCGCACATCTGCAACCATCGTAAACGACTAAGTTAGTACAGACACCTAACGGCCCTCACATTAGTGTGGGGGCTCTTAGGTTATCTATGGAGGAGATTTAAGTGAAGAAGCCGTCTAACCCAAAGCTCTATGCGATGGTTGTCGCACAGGCACGGGCTAAGTACGCTACCTATCCTTCTCCAGGCGCAAGTGCATGGGTGCATCAACGTTACACACAGCTTGGCGGACAGTTTGTTGAGACTACAAACACAGACCGCATGAAGAAGATGGCGCAAAAGAAAGTTGAAAGTAAAAAGCGCAAACATCTTGAAGAAAAAGAAGATGATAAGAAAAAAGGTAAGCGTTAATGTCATTTCTTGACTTTTCACCACCCTCATACAGAGCGGCGTCAAGCGACTTAACGATTTCCGTTTCCCCTCTGGGACTCGTTGAACTTGCCGATGAAGAGTTTGAAGTACACGGACCTCGCCTCAACCGTTACTCACTGAACTGGGCAATGTACCTTGGTCACCATTGGGGGTATCGCCGTGAGACTGGCGAAATGCAAATTGCGGTTAATTACTACCGTGCGTTTAATGATTATCTTTCCCGTTTCGTATTTGGTCGTGGCGTACACTTTCGTTCGCCTAAAGCAACAGAAGCAATTGTTCCTGACAGACTCGAAAGAATCTGGGAAGTGGACAATGACAAAATGCGTGTCCTACTTGAAATGGGTCAACAAGGCGGCATTACAGGCGATTGCTTTGTCAAAGTAGCTTACGAAGAAGCATGGGAAGACTCTGCAGGAATCTTCCATCCTGGTCGTGTTCGTATCCTTCCTATGAACTCGTCATTTTGTTTTCCTGAGTTCCACCCACACGACCGCACACGGTTGCTTCGTTTTAAGCAGAAGTACCGTTTCTGGGGAACATCCCTTGAAGGTACTCGTCAAGTATTTACCTATACCGAAATCCTCACTGACGACGTTATTGAGGAATACATCAACGATGAACTCATCGATTCACGCCCTAATCCACTAGGCGTCATTCCTGTAGTTCACATTCCTAATGTTCCTGTTTCAGGTTCACCGTGGGGTCTCGCAGACGCACACGACATCATCACTATCAACCGTGCATATAACGAAATTAGCACTGATGTCGCAGACATCATTAACTACCACGCATCACCAGTAACGGTCATCGTGGGTGCTAAAGCCTCTAACCTAGAAAAGGGTGCTAAGAAGGTTTGGGGCGGTCTTCCAAAAGACGCCCAAGTCTTCAACCTTGAAGGTGGTGCTCAGGGAATTGACGGAGCCCTGAAGTACCTTGAACTGCTGAAACGGTCAATGCATGAAATCATGAACATTCCTGAAACTGCGTTGGGGCAAGTTCAGGCAATCTCAAATACCTCTGGTGTAGCGCTCTCCATCCAGTATCAGCCTTTGATGAACCGCTACTCACAGAAGATTGCTCAGTACGGTAAGGGATTGGAGCAAATTAACCATCTTGCTCTTCGTACTTTGGCAATTAAAGAACCAGAGACATTTATCTATAACCCAGAGGTAGACGGTCCTATCAAGGATGGTCAGCTTACCCAGCTTGACCCTAATGACCCTATTACCTACATGAACTACGCACAGTTCCCATCACCTCTTCCACTAGACAAGCTGATTGTCTTGAATGAAATCCAAACCAAGATTTCTATGGGTCTTGAGTCTAAGGAAGGCGCACTTCGTGCCCTTGGCGAGGAATTCCCAGAAGAGAAGCTCGATGAAATTCGTGAGGAGCTCAAGGCAGATGCGGAAGCAGACGGCGCCTTGCAGCTTATTAAGATTCAAATCCAAAAACAGATTATGGATATGACGGGCATGATGCCAGGTCCAGATGGCAACTCTGCAATTCCTATGCAGCCACAGCAGCTAGGTGATGGAGATGTTTTGGGCGATGGCGTTCTTGGACCTAACGACCCACAGAATCCAGAAAACCCAATCAGTCAGCAAACCGAAGGAATCGAACACCAAGGTGAAGCTGATATTCGCAACAAGCTTGTTACCGACGCCTATGGAACCAAAATTCCACAAAGAAGGTCAATAGACAAGAACGAATAGATTTTCTGATAAATATCAGAATATATCGAGACAAAAGCATATAAATGTAATGCAATTGTCTTGTTAATAACCCAGTGGTACGCCTTCGGGCATTCGGACAACGACATAAGAAATATAGGTGACCAATAATGGCAGACCAAGACACACTTGATGCAATTCAGGCGGCAGCCGAAGTTGCACAATCATCAGAAATGAGTGAACCAGTAGTGCCAGGATTTACTGCAGACGACCTTGCAAAGGCTCGTGCTCAGGAAAAGGCAAAGCTGTATCCTCAGATGGAAAAGATGGCTGAAGAACTTGCAGCCATGAAGAAGGCTAAGGAAGAACAAGAAGCTCGACGTGCTGCAAAGCGTGCTGAGCGTGAAGCTGCCAAAGCCGAAAAGCAAAAGCAAAAGCAAGAAAAGGAACTTTCCTTCAAAGAACTCCTCGCTAAGAAGGAGCAAGAATTTCAGTCTCAGCTTGAGAATGAACGTCTTGAGAGAGAGAAGGCTATTGCCCTCCTTGAAAAGGAACGGCAGTATCAAGAGTTGCAGAACTACCGTCAACGTCGCATCGAAGAAGAGCGGGACAGCATTGTTCCAGAGCTTATCGATTTAGTTGATGGCGATTCACAAGATGCAGTTGAGCAGAGCATCGCAATTCTTAAGGAAAAATCTGCCAGAATTTCAGACTCTGTAAAGCAGGCAATGTCGTCTGCCAAGCAGAACATGGTAGGTGCACGTATTACTGCACCTGCATCAGGACCCCTCGATAATGATTCGGAACAACAAATCACTACACCTGATTCAGTCAGGGATATGTCAATGGCAGACTATGCGAAGAATAGAGCCAAATTACTTGGCAGTGCAAGCACTAATCGTGGTCAGGGACTGTTCGGTTAAACCCCTCCAACTAACACTCTAGAAAGGACTTGACCTAAATGGCAAGTGCAATTACAGGTACAGGGCAACTCGCTGGAGCCCCTACCGCTTACTCAGGTGCTAATAGCTCACTGAACCAAGCAATTCAAACAATCTGGTCCAAGGAAATCTTGTTCCAGGCAATGCCTATCCTTCGTTTCGAGCAGTTCGCAGTTAAGAAGACTGAACTTGGTGTCGCACCTGGTCTTCGTGTGAACTTCCTCCGTTACAAGAACTTTGCGGTCGACCCAACACCTCTTACTGAAGGTGTTCGTATGACCACAAACGCTCTTACCGCAGAGCAGATTGCAATCACAGTTGCAGAACACGGCTATGCTGTTGCTGTTTCTGAGTTGCTTTTAAACGCATCATTCGATGACGTTATGGCATCTGCTTCACGTCTTCTTGGTCGCCACATGGCACAGTACCTTGACGTACAGGCTCGCAACACACTTTCTGCTGCTACATCTGCTGTCTTCGGTTACGACCGTTCAGGCATCACAGGTGGCGCTTTCACAAACTACGATGAGGGTTCTGCTGCGACTTCTATCGCATCAGTTTCTGCAAATCACAAGTTGACCACAGGCGCAATCAAGGATGCTGCTCTTACCCTTGCTGGTAAGAACATCCCTCGCTTGGGCGAAACCTACGTACAGTTCGTTCACCCAAAGCAGTCTCGTGACCTTCGCTCGAACCCAGAGTTCATTGAAGTTACGAAGTACGCTGCTCCAGGTAACTTCATGCTCGGTGAAATCGGCCGTCTCTATGACGTAGTCTTCATTGAGACAACCCAAGTTAAGAAGATTGCTTCTGGCACATCTGTTAACTACTCATCTTCAGTCGGTGCTCCTTCAGACCAGACTGGTGTTCCAGTTACCTCTAACACCGCTCCTGGTCTTGGTGGTAACCCAGAAAACCCAGGTGCTACCGCACCTACAGGCACAACCACAACCGATGTCTACGAATCAATCATGATTGGTGACAACGCTTTTGGTCACGCTATCTCACTCCCTGTTGAACTCCGTGACGGTGGCGTTCTCGACTTCGGTCGTGAGCACGCTCTTGCATGGTACGCAATTTGGGGTCTTGGTGTAATCACTGACCAGGCTATCGTCAAGGTCTACACCGCTTAATTGCATTACCCGATGCCTGTGGCCCCTCCTCCTTCCTGGGGCCACAGTCATCCCTAACCAAAAAACTTACTTAGGAGAATCATAACCGTGGCAAATACACCAACAAGTCCGCTTGACGCAACAGGCCGTGCAGCGGAAGCAGCAGCAAAGAAGAACGCAAAAGCATTACAAGACCGCAAAGATGAGATTTCAATTGCGGCACAGATTGAGGCAGAGAGCCTAGAGAACGATGTCTTCGACCCAAAGAAGCCAGACGCTCCTCTAGTTCTAGATGAAATCGAAAACGTAGGCGTAAGCACCGCTAATCAGCGTGTGATTATTCGTACTATTACTGATATCGAAGAGATGACCTTTGGTGTTGGTAACCACTACAGCTTTAAAGCTGGAGTTAAGTACAGTGTTTCGCCAGAACTTGCAGATTATCTAGAACAACTTGGGTACATTTGGCGGCCAAACTAAGCCGTCGCTGACTGTCCTCCCTCAACTGGTTCCCGCCCTCCTCCCAGTTGGGGGTTGGACCTTTTTATTTTTAGTCAGTGCGAGATACTTGCGCTAACATTTCGGAGGTTACGTGGCAACGCTTAATAGTCTGGCAGACCGTTTACGGTTTGAAATTGGAGATGCAGGCAAGTCCTTCGTCTACCAATTCGTAGCAGACGGAACCACTAACCGTTTTCTTGTCCCCTATTCTCCTATTGATGGGCCTTCCCTTATCATTCAGGTCAATGGGGTAGATGTGTCCACCACTGTAGAGGTTGAAGAGCTCAGTGGTTTTATTACTTTTGACACCACACCAGCTGCAGGGCATACCGTGGTGGTATCAGGAACGTATTATCGCTACTTTTTAAACCACGAAATTTGTGGATTTGTTGAGACCGCTTTTGGTCAACATATTGCTAACCATGCTGACGCTTACGGTCGTGGATACACCATTCGCACTCTTCCAGGAATTGAAGAGTACCCAGTAGTTGTATATGCCTCCACCTTGGCTCTGTACACCTTGGCTACGGATGCTTCGTTTGACATTGACATTACCGCCCCAGATGGCGTGATGATTCCTCGCTCTGAACGTTACCGCCAGCTCATGCAGATGATTGAAGAGCGCAAGAATCAATACAAAGAACTCTGTTCACAGCTCGGTATTGGTCTTTACAAGATTGACGTTTTTACCTTGCGTCGTATCTCTAAGACTACCAACAACTATGTACCTGTCTATCTTCCACAGGAAGTGGATGACAAAGCTATGCCACAACGTGCACTGCTTTCTATGCCAAGCTATGGAAGCGCCATCTCTCCTTCAGATGTTCCTTCATTTGACCTTACTATGTACCAAGGCGATTCCTTCCAAGTTGAGTTGGATTTTCCATTCGACATTACGGGCTACAGCTTTGCATCTCAAATTCGTTTGCAACCAGGAGATGCTACTTTGTTAGCAACCTTTACTGTCACTCCTGTGTCGGGAAGCAACAACAAGCTTCAGCTGTCATTAACCAGTGACCAAACAACTATGCTGCCAGAACGTGCATATTGGGATATTCAAGCAACAACTTCTAATGACCCAACATACCAAAAGACATACATGCGTGGAACTGTCTTTACTACACGTGAGGTGACGATGTAATGGCAAGAGTAACCTGTCAGTGTTTGGGTGAGTGCAGTTGCGGCTATGACAGCATGACTGCTCAACAAGTTACCGTTATTCAAGTTCTTCCTGGACAAGGTGGAGCTCGTGGTCTTCAGGGTATCCAAGGAACACAAGGCGCATCGGGAAGTCAAGGTGTTCAAGGTATCCAAGGAATTGGTACACAGGGAACCTCTGGTACCTCTGTTAATATTCTTGGTTCATACAACTCTTATGCTGCGTTAGTTGCTGCACATCCAACAGGTAACACGGGTGATGCATATGTCATTGGTACTGACTTATATGTATGGGCTGGTAGCGCTTGGGAAAATGTTGGCCCTATTGTAGGTCCCGCAGGAGCTCAAGGTTTGCAAGGACCTATTGGTGCAGGAACTCAAGGTACAACTGGTATCCAAGGCGCAACGGGAACACAGGGATTTACGGGTGTTCAAGGAGCGACTGGTTCTGGAACACAGGGTGCATCTGGTATTCAGGGTTTTTCTGGTGTTCAAGGAGCTCAAGGTTTACAGGGAGCAACAGGAGCTGGAACGCAAGGCACCACAGGTTCTCAGGGCCTTACAGGAATCCAAGGAGCAGTAGGTCTACAAGGAAGTACAGGCTCTGGGGCTCAAGGAACACAAGGAATTATTGGTGTTCAAGGTGCTGCAGGTCCTGCAGGCTCTCCAGAATCTATTTCCTATGTGTATACCCAAAATACACCAAGTGACACGTGGGTCATTAACCACAATTTAAATTTCTATCCTAACGTTACATTCCAGGACTCTGGAGGTACAATCGTCGAGGGAGAAATTAATTACACCACTCGGAACACTCTTACCGCTACATTCTCGGCAGCGTTTTCAGGTAAAGCCTATTTATCTTAAGGAGATAATCGAGTGGCACGTAAATATCTAACCCCTATTGACCTCACAGGTCTTGAACTACAAAATGCCAAGATTCAAAACTTGGCGACAGACCCTTCTGCTTATGGCAAGGGCCATGTCTACTTTAACACCACCCATAACGAGCTCCGTGTCTACGACGGCACAAACTGGCAGCCAGTAGGTGGAGCAATTGCTTACGGCAATACCGCTTCTCGCCCAGCTGCGGGTAATGCAGGTAATGCGTATGCAGATACCCAAACCCAAACCCTGTACATCGACAACGGAACCTCATGGGTTCAAATTGGCGTTAACCCAGGTGACCTTTCTACAGCGATTTCAAACGCTGCCCTTACTTCAACAGACCAGCTCTCTGAGGGAACAACCAACCTTTACTACACAGACTCACGTGCACGTGGCGCCGTGTCTGCATCTTCAAGCCAAGGTCTTTCTTACGATTCTGGTACAGGTGTATTTAGTGTCGATTACACAAGCCTTGAATCAAACCTTGTAACAGACGGGTTTGCTAAGACCTCTGACATCCCAACTGCTCAGTCTATTACCAATGAGATTGCTGGCGACCTTGTTACGGGTTCTACGTACCTCACCACAGGTACCGACGCAGGTAACACCTACGTTGACCTAAATCTTTCAACACTTGAAACACAGCTTACAACAGATGGATATGCTAAGACCTCAGATATCCCATCACTGTCCAACTACATCCAAACTGGCGATGATGCAAGCCTTACAAGCCTCATCCTTACACACAACGGCAGCACAGGTGAGAACTTAAAGATTGGTGACGATGCCTGGCTTGGCGATGTCAACCTCTCTAATACCTTTAACGTCAAAGGCGTAGAAGATGCTGCACAAGGCTTTATCTCATTTGGTAGCAACGGAACACTTATCTCTGGTGCTGGTGCTCACAACTACGTTGGATTTAATGGGTCTGATTTACAGGTGGGCTCTGCTAACCACATCATCCTTCTTCCTACAAGTGGTTATGCCTACATAGGCACACCATTGATGGATGGAAGCAACCGTATTGCTAAGTTGTCTGACATCTCAGGAAACTACATCAGTTCTGTTGATTCAAATATCTTCAACGTTTCTTCTGGAACTCTTCAACTAAATTCAGTTGTTGAGTTTACTAACGGTGAACTGCACCTTCGCAAGACCGAGTACTGGAATGATGGAACTCAATACGGCATCATCACCAATAACGGCAATACCTTTAAGCAATCAGCGGTACAGGGTGATTTTGCTATTGAGTCAAACAATGGCTGGGTAACCCTCTACGGCGATAGCGGAGTTAAGTCTCTATCTAACTTCTACACTGATAGTGGTTACAGCATTACTTCTGGCAACAACCTGTATGTAAAGAACGGCATCTACGCTGGTGGAACTGACACAGCAACCGATGGATACCTTTATATCCAAGATGCTTCAGGCAACAACCTTGTCAGCCTAAGCGGAACTGCTGGTGCAGGTCTCATCGAGGCTCATGGGCAGCTAAACCTCTACGCATCATATTCAGATGGTGGAACTCACTATCTCAACTTTAACTACGATGCTGATAAGAACCTATTTATCAATGCTTCACAAAATCACTTGGTTCTTAACGCAGACTCTAGCCAATACTTCCTTGGTTCCGTGTCTGATGATAACCGAATCGTTAGCCGTGCTGCCTCAGAAACTCTTACCAACAAGACTCTGACAACCGCTGCTCTCGGTAGCGCTCTTGATGCTGGTTCATACAAGATTGAGAACCTATCAAACCCAACAGCTGGCACAGACGCTGCAAACAAGCAGTATGTTGATGCAGTAGCTCAGGGCATCAACATCCATACCTCTGCAGATGTAGCAACTGCTGGCTCTGACCTCGGTGCTACTTTTGCGGCTGGAACAACAGATGCTGATGGCGGAACTGGTATTGGTGCAACCCTTACCGCTTCTTCTAACGGCGCAATTGTTATTGATGGATACACTAGCCTTGTTGTTGGTTCTCGTGTTCTTGTCAAGGACCAAACAGACCTTACGCAAAACGGTGTTTACGTTGTAACAACTCTTGGCGATGCAGGTACCCCATGGGTCTTGACTCGTGCAAATGACTACAACAACTCCATCAAGGACCAGGTTATTGCTGGTGACTTCGTATTTATCTCCTTCGGTAATAGCCTTGCTAATACCGCATGGGTACAAATTAACGAAGGAACTGGTACAGACCACTCTATCAAGCTTGGCACTGACGAGCTCTACTTTACCCAGTTCGCTGGTGCAGGTACCTACACCGCTAATAGCGGCGTTAAGTTGGATGGCAACACCTTCCAGCTTGACCTAGCTACAAACGGTGGCTTGACTGTCAATGGTGGAAACCATGCAAGCATCAAGCTTCGCACCGATAGCGGTTTGTCTACAACTACTGATGGACTTGCTGTTAACGCTGGAACTGGTATCTCGGTATCAGGCTCAACAGTTGCTATCGACAGCACTGTCGTACAGAAATACGCAGCCCTTGTTGGAGACGGAACGAATACTTCGTTCACCGTTACCCACAACTTGGGAACCCGTGATGTAGTAGTATCAGTTTACGATGCTGCAACATACGAAGAAGTGATGACCGACGTAACCCGCACTTCAACAAGTGCGATTTCTGTCGGATTTGCGGTAGCTCCTTCAGCTAACGCATACCGTGTCGTTGTACACGCTTAATCACCACTAACTAATTAGGAGTACCCGTAGATGTCCCGTAGGATGCTAGTTCCGCTTGGCTTAGTTGCCTTGCCTAGTGACCCTACGGGACATTTCGTTGGTGATTCCTATTGGAATACTGTTGATGAAGTCATCAAGACATGGAACGGCTCTTCATGGGTTGTTAGTAGTGGTCTTCAAGGCTTAACAGGTATTCAAGGCGCCCAAGGTANNCAGGGNNTNCAAGGACTGCAGGGTCCTCAAGGCACACAGGGAATTACTGGCGCCCAAGGAATGGCAGGCGCTCAGGGAACTGNTGGTNTGCAAGGGCATACTGGTGCTCAAGGCACTGTCGGCATCCAAGGTGAGACTGGAACTCAGGGTCTTACTGGAGCGCAGGGAACAACAGGTACTCAAGGCACTGTTGGTATTCAGGGCGCTACTGGCACACAAG
>JGI26470J50227_1000469_pt1 | contig 16657 bp, 25 predicted proteins | sample FreactTroBogLake_FD_50227 | JGI IMG/M metagenome (IMG submission 50227) | reverse complement strand
TCCGTTTCTGATATACCTAACATACCACATTTTAAAACTATTGCAAGCATAATCTAGAACTATTTTTGTATCTATTTTAAATGACCTGTTAATTTAGCTACTTTTTCCATATATTTTAAAATGAGTATAGTTTCTTCTCCTAATTTAGTACCTTTTCTAGTATAATTCCAATGAGCGTACGCTTCTTCAAGGTTAAAATTACGGCAACCCGCTTTAACTCTCACTTCTTCATTTTTTAAATTAGTCAAGAAGAAAAAATAGCCATCGCTACGGCACGGTCCTTGTATAATCCATTGTTCACCAAGGTCAGCACCACGAAGGTCAGCACCACCAAGGTAAGCACCACGAAGGTNAGCANCACNAAGGTCAGCATCACGAAGGTCAGCATCACGAAGGTAAGCACTACCAAGGTCAGCATCACGAAGGTCAGAACCACCAAGGTAAGCACCACGAAGGTAAGCACCACGAAGGTAAGCTTCACGAAGGTCAGCATCACCAAGGTCAGCACCACCAAGGTAAGCACCACCAAGGTCAGCATCACGAAGGTCAGCACCACCAAGGTAAGCACCACCAAGGTAAGCTTTTGTTTCAATTGCCCATTTTATAGCAAGTCCCATTTTAACATAGGTTGTTTCGTTTTCTTTACAATCAATTTCAGCAGTAAATTGAATATTTCTTGTAAATCTATTTGATACATCAAACTTCATTTTATGTACTCCATTGTTCATATAATCATATTACACAAAAATGATTAGATTGCCAATCAAAATAATTTCATTTGTTGAGCTTTGGGATAATAAGCTATTTCTTGTAGTATTTCCATGCACTTAGACTTGTACCAATTATAGTCTATATCTAAAGGCTTTGTTTCTGGTAAATCCAGTACAGGCCAAGCCCCTTCACTATCAGGTATCTTATTATTGCTTTCTACATAGTTAATTGTGCCTAATTCACCTTTTTTATAATACCATCTGATTACTTTGCCTAAATATTCACCATCTTTGTGGGCACCGGGAGCCTTGGCTTGTCTTACAGTTATAAAGCGAGTGAAGTCTTTACAATTTAATATCGTTTGTTCAATAGGAGTTCCATCTAAAAGCAATTGCTTTATAGCATCAGTGCAAATTTGACTTGTAGGATTAGTATCGAGTTGAGTTCCGCTTTGTGATCCTACCTCAGAATATGGGCCTTTAACTTTAATATCTTTTATGGATTTAGCGCCAGCTTTTATTGCAAAGTAGCTGTTGACGTTTGCCGCATAGTAGGCTGAATATAAAGTTTCTTCTGTAATTAAACCTGTAACTTTTTCCCATTGTGCTATAATTTCTTCCATTACAGGCTTTTTACTTTTAGGAACCTTAGATAAAATCCCATCAGTATTAGCAGATATAACTGTGATACCGTTTAGCTCAAACATTTCAACTAGCATTAATAAAGTGAGTTGGCCGCTAACAGTCATTTGAATGGTTAAGTCTGGTCCGTACAGCATAGAGTAAGGGTCACTAAACTTACCCGATGTGCCATTGATTACGATCTTGAGACCTTTATCAGTGGAGAATATTTTATTTAATTTAGCGTGTTCTCTTTTGCCCACAATTTTTTTGTAGGCAGATAGAAAAGATTGTCCCATAGCTCTAGGTATCAAATTTAGGTTTAAAATTAAATTCGGATAGTAGCCGCGCACATCACGGTCGATCAAATAGAATGGTTCTTCAGTTTTCGTTTCCATTGAAACCTCATATAAGTAAGCTTATTTCCATTACAAGCTGCGTATATGTTTTGCCATTTATAGGTTGGGTTTTCTTCTATGATTTGATGGATAGAGCCATAAACCTTTATTAAATTCATTTGCATATCGTACTGATAAAAGTCGTGAGTATTTTTACTTTTAGAGACGTTTTCAGCCATTTGTTTTCTTTTAGCTAAATCTTTCCATATTTCTTTTGATCTATCACCTATCGACTTTCTCTGCTCATCTGTATATTCTATACTTAAGTGTCTTATCTTTTGCCTTTCACTCATATTTAGTTTTTGTTGATCGTTCCATCTGTTTCCAAAGTTTGGATTATTCTCTCCTTTATATAAACCGCTTTTTCTTAGCTGTATAGTCTCATCATGTACTATACATTTAGTTGAACTATCTCGTCTTAAATTATATCCATATTTTCTATCGCATGTTTCATAAAAATCTATCCATTTTAGTTCGCAATCTTTTAATACACCATCATCAGCAATTTCAAATTTTTCTAACACTTGAAATTCAAAATTCATAAGCCCATGCTTATGAACGGCTCTATATAAATGCCTATTGCAATCTTTTGGGCATTCATCCTTACTCAAATCATTATTATGCTGCCACCATCTAGACTCTATATTAATAGATTTGCCAATGTACTTTTTATCATTTATTAGATTTACAATAGCATAAATACCAATGGTCATAGCCGCTCCAAAAAGTGGTCGGCTTGACGTAGCAAGGTTTTATCCCTCAGTCAAGGGCTGTCGCAACGTATGAGACATTTTCCTCAGAGCTATGCAATCCACCATTCCCTAAGCGATACTCGCCGGTTCCAACTTTGACGGCGGTTTTTAATTCCTCCGGTAGCGTTACCTTGCCACTCTCCCCAATAATAAAGGCCGCTGATTGGACGGTTTTAAGAAGGGCCTGTAGGGCTGGCGTCTGGAATTTAATATAATCAGGGGCGGTGTATTTAAAGCTGAAGCCGGGAGGAATGTCAGGTTTCTTCGGTCTAACACCATTAAGCTTAGTCACTTCCTGTATTAGCACAGCTTCGGCTATTTGAGCATCAGACTTGCTTAATAAATCTAATCCGTATTCAGCAGACATAGCTTGACGCAACTCAATGCGTTCTTTCATAAATTCAAATAGCTGCTCTGTACCATCTAAGTCATTTATATTATAATATTTAGCAATACGCTTTTGTTCATCATCTAAATTAACATTGATCGGAAAAGGAAGCTCTTGAATGCGTGGAGCATGTAGACGAGCCATATAAAGTTTTAAACTCCCCTTTAATGGGGCTACTTCTATTGTATCNATTATTTTAGTATCATATATTTTGAATTGGAAAATCTTCTGAGCTTCCTGATACCAAAGACCCTCATTAATCATTTCAGAAGCTAGGCGCTGAAGGGTGGGTATATCTTGGGTCTTATAGCTTAGCCATAAAATTGGATTATCAAATTTAATATTGTTAAAGCCCACGCAACAGTAGTTAAACATAATCCATGAAAGCTTGCGCTCATTAAACGGGCTTTCTAATGTAAGATATTTTTCTGTAGTTAAACATTTAAATCCAATGAAGAAATAGTTTTTAAATATTTCAACATCATAGATCATATAGCCGCCAGCATTGGCAACTAACTCAGCATCAGATAGCCATTCAACTTCTTTAATTGATCTAGGACGAAAAGGTTTAATAACTACCTTTTCATCAGAGAGTCGGATTAGGCCGGGGTTAGATAGCATGATTAGTAATACGCTCTATAGCAAGGACAAGAACAAGCATTGGGATAAGCGCGGACGCGGCGGCAAACATGCGCCGTCCACCAAGACACCGATCATCGGCGCGGTGCGCCGCAGGGGCAACGTCATCGCCCGTGTCCTGCAATCGGTGAACAAGACTGATGCCGAAGCTTTCGTGCGTGAATGCGTTTCCAACAAAGTCAGCCTGTTGGCGACCGACGAAAGCCGCATCTACGGCGGCCTGTCCGACTACCCGCATGAGCGCGTCCACCACGCCGCCAAGCGTTACGTTGTCGGTGCAGTTCACACGAACACGATTGAAGGCTTCTGGTCGCAATTTTCGCGATGGGGATGGTTGTTGAATCATCTAATTCTCAAAACAATCAGCAATATCAAACCAAAACATCCTCCAAAGAAAAGCCCAATTATGTTGCCGAGACCAAGAGTATCGATGATCGAATTGCCAAATATACGCTGTGGTTGACCATATTCACCGGAGTTCTCGGCATCGCCACCGCCAAAAACAAAACTGGCCGCATATTTTTCTGGGGCAAACTGACATACCTCGACGTTTTCGGCCAACGCCATGAAACTGGCGTTTGTAGTGAGTGGGATTTTGGCGAAAGCCGGTTCGTTTTGTCCGAGTGCAAGGAACTGAATTACAACACATAGAAATATCGCGCCGCCCTGTCGCAGCCAGCGTAGTGGCTTCCATCCCCTAAAGTTAAGTCCGGGATAATCGCCTTTGTTTTGCGTAGTCCCATAAGGTAAATCGCATAAGACCATATCAATAACACCATCTGGAATTTCCCGCATGGCATCAAAGCAATCCTCATTATAGAAACGACCGTTTTTAATATCAGTGAAAATCATATGGTCACACAAATTGTTAAGACGGCTGCGGCTAACCAATACACTGACATTTTCCAATTAAAATATAAAGCATAAGTTATAGCGGCGGCTACATCTAAAATTATTAGGACAATTGGAAAGAATTTATCCATCTCACCCAAACCCCATTAATACGCCCCTACATCTCTCGCCTACGAACGCAAGCAACTTACTATTTCTATCAGCAGGTACATAAAAGTCAATTTTGGTAGCCATTTCTTTTAAAAGTTGTATATACTTTGCTGCATACACAGGACCAAACTTTAAACCCTCAACTTCAAATTCCGCCCCTACTCCATCTTCAGCATGGCTGCTTATTTTATTATCTTTAAAATAAACCATCCCATTGCGTGAAAAGTCTTTAACAGCATCGAAGCCTTTAAAGAAGTCAGGTGGTATAGGGATTGGATTTGAGGGCTTTTCCAAGAGTCCACTTATGTCAGGCCAACCCTTCACATACAATTGAGTACGTATAAAGCTATTACCATCAACATAAAAAGTTGCTGTTGTATTCGATAAACCAAAGCCGATTAGTTTTTTAGCTCCTGTAATAATAGGTATAATAGCTTTGGGAATAGGTACATTTGTGGGCAAGTTTAAGCCGTGCCGAGCTTCTATTAGAATTTTGCCATCAGTAGCTAGTAAAGAAGGACCGTTTAAAAGATTGGAGACTAAAAATATCTCTTGACCATTCTCAGGTTTAATTTTCTCTACTAATGACAAAGCTTCTTTAAATTTATCGTCTATAGGAGCTTGCATAGGGTCGGGAATTGGAAAATATAATAAAGTAGGGTCTATACAAGGTATGATTGCTTTAAATGGCCCAGATTTTATTGAAAGTCTAGATTGATCCAATTGAGTTATAGCGTACTGCTCCCCACACTTAGCTAACGCATTTAGAAATGTTTTAGCATGAGGAGCGGCAAATAAATCTTCTTCAATTATATATCCGGCTCCAATCATCCCATTAAATGCAGTAGCCGTTTTATTAGATAAGAGAATATGGGTGTCCTGCGGCGAACCTTCATCCTTGGCTACCATAGATAAAAAGCGTACAGCTTCTAAAAGTTTAGAAGCTGTTTTTTCAGAGGGTTTTTTAGGTCTTGGGGGCATATCTTAAATATGTCCTTCTAACATTATTCTTATCCATATCCAATATCATACCAATTTTATTCCACGATAAACCTATTTTTCTTAATCCTAAAATTGCATTGCCTCTTTCTTTCCAGAAAAATCTCATTCCTTTAGAAAGGTACATCGCTATGTTCTTCACAACTTTTAAGATTTTTCTAAATATTCTGCTAATTTTCTCAAGATATCAGGACTATCTTTAGCATGACCTAATGCACGATTACAACTATCACAAATCCAGCCTCTAAATTTTCCTTGGTTATGACAATGATCAAAACATATTTTCCCGGGTTTGTCGCAAACCTCGCATATAAGTGGTTTAGGTCTACCTGCTTTTTCTTCTAACTTTTTTAAAACTAGAGCTTTTCTTTTTGCCCGATGCCTTAACAATTGCTCAGGGTCGTCTCTTTTCATTTTATGATAACTTTTTCTTAGATGAAATCTAACATAATCTTTAGGTCTATTTTTATTATCTCTAGTGTATTTTTCTTTATATATTTTTAGTTTTTCTTCTTTTGATTTTTGACGCGACGGATACCGCTTTTTAGCAGGCGGCGGCAACTCAACATTATCAATAAATTTATACATCAGAAAGGAACGTCCGTATGTTCATTGCAGCCAGATACTATCACCTTAGCTGGTGGTCTTGCGTTAAACTTACTGCAAAGTTCTTCTTTATCTTTCCAATAACAACAATNGAGACAAGTGGAAAAATAGCCTTGCTCAAAAAGATAGTTTGTAAAGTTTAGAGCAATCAAATTCAATAAATCATGCCGATTAGTTGTTTGTAATATTTCGGCTGCTGTTTGTTTCATTTAACTAAAACTCCACTCCCATTATTTCAGGTCTATCTTTATTTACCCATACTTTTACATTCTTTGGTTTCTTTAAATGCTGACAATAACCAAGAGCTTCTTCTACTGTTGATGGAGGAGGGACGTTACTTCTAGCCCTCCACCAAGTATGAAATGTATGTCTGCCCAGTCCCTTCATAGATTGTGGGAATAACCATTCGTTAAATGAACGTATACCCGTAAAATATGTGATTTTCAAGCATGGAGTTGAAGCTTCTGATTTTTGATGCTTATTATAAATAACTCTATCAACATCGAATGTTTCTATAATTGGTAAATCTGATTTTATAAGTTCGTGAAAACCAGCAGTTTTAGTAATTTTAATTTCAAAGCTAAACTCAGTTTCACAATGGGTACAGGTTTTATTTTTAATATGATTGAATACACCACAAAACTCACAAATTTTAACGGGGGTTTCTCCCCCTCCCTCTCCCTTACGTCTAGGAAGTACAGGATCATTGATAAAACCTAAGCGTTGTGTATTTTTTCCATAGTCAAGAGCAAGACAATTTTGTTTCGGGCTTGCTTTAATAGAAGCTAACCTACCCTCTATTGTATTTAAATCAAAACCATCTGCATAAACAGGTCTTGTGCCACGTCCATATTTTTGAACATGTAAAGGTACACTCATGGTAGGGCGCAAATCTATAATCAAATCAATCGCCGGATGATCGAAGCCTGTACTTAATTTAGAATAAGACGATAATACTTTTATATCTCCATTTTTAAATGATTTGATAGCTTTGTCGTTAAATTCTTTAGTTTGTTTAGAATGAACAGATACGCAATCTATCCCAAAACTTTGCAACATTTCGCTAATATGATTGCTATGATCTATACCGGAACTAAATACTAACCAAGATTTTCTATCCTTTCCGTACTCACAAGCCTCTCTCAATGCTGCATAAGTAACCTCATTAACATCAACTTTCTTTTCAAGCTGAGATAAAACAAAATCACCTTTTGATATACCCACATCACTAGTGTCTAGTTGGGTACGAGTTCTTAAAGGAACCAATGGTAATAAAAAGCCTTGCTCAATTAATTTATTAAATCCTTCCATGTTAGTCATATCGTAAATGACGTCAGTGAACAGCCCGTTATCTGTGATATGCCCTTGACCCATCCTAAATAATGTAGCAGATAATCCAATAAATTTAATATTAGGATTTATAAGTTTCATTACAGCTAAAAAATTCTGATACATAGAATTTTCGTCTTGATTAACCATATGGACTTCATCAATAAATATTAAATCGCGGTGCCCAAACTGCATTGCATTCTTAACTGCACTTTGAATACCAGCAAAAATAATTGGGTGTGCTGTATCTTTGCGACCAATTCCAGCCGAATAAATTCCGACCGGCGCTTCTGGCCAAACTTTCATCATATTTACATAAGCTTGTTCGAGTAATTCTTTTATGTGAGAAACGACCATAAATTTTTGGTTAGGCCATTCTTTAATCACTCTCTGAATAAATACATTTGGAATAGCCGTCTTGCCGCTACCTGTGGGCAAACCAATGACCGGATTTCCATTCTTTGATAAAAAGTAATGGTAAATAGAATTTATAGCTTCCTCTTGATACCAGCGAAGTTTAAAGGTCATGCGTCCTCGCAGTAAAGAGCAGCAGCGCGTAATATTTTAGGATTATGTTTTAAAAATCTAATGCCAACATTACATGCGTAACCAGCCATTTTAAACAATTCCCTTCCATTCTCCACAACCAACCTTTAAAAAGTCTTTAGGTATTTCTCCAAACTTTGCACAAACCCACTTATCCTCTAAAGCTGGCGAAGCATTAATACAACTCCTACAATTTTTTTCTACAGGCTCGCCTTGGTGACAAATACCTTTATGATCACAATATTTACAATCAAAGTAAGCAGGGTCTTCATTTATTTTAGCTGGTGGAGTTTGGCTATAAATTATATCCGCTGCTTTCTTCTCTAATTCAATAGCCTCATCCCAATCAAGTTCTACAAATTCAAAATACCATTCATCGGTATTTTTATTTACTGCACAATACAACCCATGTTTAATTTCAAATCCCCGCCCATACCCGCACATTTGTTTATAATGTTGAGGTTTGGCTAACTTTAATTTTTTATCTTTTAATTCATTAAAACTCTTTTCCCCATGAGTTTTATATTCACAAACAACAGGCAAATCCTCGCACCAAGCTATTAAAGCTAAATCGTCTGTAGAACCTCCATAGTGGCCATTAACAGCCGATAGGCGGAATTGTTTACCATTTTTATCTACGCCGCGTAATCTAAAACCCGCCCACAATAAAAAGCCTTGAAAGCTTTTTTCCTCATTATGACCACGCTGAAATAATCTTCGTATCCTTGGATCATGCTGAATAAGCTTAACCCAACGGAACCCATACCAAATATCACGGCTACATTTTTTACCAATTACTGAAATACCTAGATGGTCACGATGCTCAGATGGATATTGTTCGATGCTATATTCTGCTGCATATTCGTATAACCGCGATTGAATTTCAAAGGCATTTAAAATAGGCATCCTATCGTCTATATCCCTTGGTTGCCATCTACCTTGCTGATAATCGAGAAAGCGGAACAAAACTAATCCCTTTAATTTAAAAATGGGGAGGAATTTAACCCTCCCCATTAGTTTTNAATATTAGTTTTAATTATTTTCCCCAAGGCGGAGAAGCTGCAGGAGCATTACCTTGAGGTGCCCAAGCGGGCTGCTGAGGTGCTTGCTGAGCAGGTTGAGCAGTAGGAGCGCCACCCCAAGCCGGTTGAGACGGCTGCTGAGGCTGTTGTGGCGCTTGCTGAGGCTGCTGAACAGGCTGAACCTGAGGAGCAGCACCACCTTTACCCGGTTCATTACCAGAAGCATCAAACACCTTGCGGACTTCTACATAACCGCCTTCAGGCTTTTCTGCTGATGGTTCGTGGCCCTTCTGGAAAGCAACCTCCATGATACCACGACCACCGCGCAATTCACGCGCAGCTTGATCCGCAAGAGGCATGCCCTGAGCATCTTTAGGGAATGTCAATCTAAAGATACCCGTAGCATGGCAAAGCGCAGAGAGTTCTTTCTGAGCAATCTCAACAGCCTTTTCAGACTTATTCCAAAGATTATAACGGTTCTCAATACGACCAACATCAGAAGTCATTTCGACAACCAACATTCCACCATCCTTGTTACGATTTTCCGCAACATGAGTGTTGGTAATGGCGAATGGGAAGCGACCGGGAGGATGACCGCCGACACCTTGAGACGGTTGAACTTTAGAAGCATCAAAAAAATCCATAGAGNAGTTCCTTTCTAGTGATAGATGGCGGTTGTAAGTTTGCTATCAGCTTCATATGAAGCTGCTTTAGCAAGAGCCAAAGCAACGGCAAGCCTCTTGCGTTCCTTTGGGTCATCAGAACGACCAATAGATTGTAATGCTTCCAAATGCTCTTTCTTTTTAAAAGCATCTAAAGCAAGTTCTTCAATAATTTTAGTTTTTAAGTTCATTAAAAGCTCTCCGGTCTGGCGATTGCACGAACAAGGCTCATAAAACCTTTTTGTAAATCTGTCTTAGCAATAGCAAGCCAACGCTTGTCAATGCCAACACTTTCAATTTTTTCTAGTTCCTCAATGAAAGAGCCAGTTGATGCACTTTTTTCTTTAGCCGCATTCATTAAATCAATTTCGTATTGTGATAAATCACGGTATCCTTTGATTTGTTTATGCTGATTATCCATCACTTCCATCCTTTGTTTGCTTCGGTTGTATCCTTTTTTCCATCCATACACCAATTAAAAATATGGTTAGCTATATCTAAAAATTCTTCTGATGTATCCTTAGCAGAATTTTTAAATACTTCAGAAGCAGCCATTAAACAATTTTGCCTAATGGCTACCATCCTGAAATCGTGAGGAGGCATAAGAGCAGTACCCTTTTCAATTTGAAGTGGGGCACCGTCATTTATTTCCTTGCCTTGCTGAGTGAGTAATACTTTTAATTCATTATATGTAGGTAGAGAGACGGAAAGTTTGGTCATTACANAGCCTCAATTTCTTTAAGAATTTCTATGACTTTAGAATAGTTTTTACAAGATCGTAAACGGGAAGTGGCATACTATAAAAATTAGCGCCACATAACATACGAATTTTATAGGTAGCTCTAGCTTGAGCGGCTTCAATTTTAGTTTTAAAAATTTGATCGTTCCAGATATAACCGACTACATATTTAATTTCATTATATACTTCTACTATTTCTTGCTTATGCGTTTCAAATTTCATGTTGTCATTGCCTTTTGAACAAGTTTGCCAAAGTGAGGTTCTTCATAATCTAAAAGATTACCAGTGCGATTACGGCATAAAAAATCAAAACTCTCATTACATTGGAAAGCTTTTACTTGTCCTACGCCGGGAACATTTTTAATTCCAAGATGCAAAATAAAATCATACATATGGGGTATATCAACATTTAATTGATTACCGGGAAACCAAGGACGAGCCATCCCATTTTCAATATTTTGTTTACAAATTAAATAAGTATGCTTTTGAGGAGTAAAGAACAATGGGCGCATATGATCCATTACAGCAGTAGCCATTGCACCATAAGCTTGTAGGCCGTGCTTTAATTTCTTTAAGGATGCTTGAAGATATATATCAGCTAGTTGGCTCACGCTATCAATAGCAAGCGTATCGTAATTTTTAACTTCTGCTGAATTAAAAAACCATTTAAAGAAATCATCACAAGCTTCAGGAGTGAAAGCTTGGCATGTAGGTACATTAGAGCCACGCATAGATAACATACCCGGTTCACAAGCAAGCAAAACAGGTCTAGGCGCAGTATTTACTAATGGAGTTTTAGCTGAACCGGGGGCACCATAAATTATAGCTTTACAACCATAAAGCTGAGCAAATTCTGAAGCCGGTTTTAGATTACGTTGATCCATTTAATTCTTTCTAACGCCTTTTAAAACTTCAATTGNGCTTTCTATTTCAATTAAATCTTGGTCTGCTTCATTTATCAAAATACGACATTCATGCGCTGTATTTTGAGCATTCATTAAAGCATGTTGATTGGCCTGTCTTTGATTTATGACAGTTTCCCTTCTGTAATTTAAAAGCTTTAAAATTTTATTCATTTCTTAGGCTCTTTAATTGTCAATGTAGGAGCGGCCTCGGTAATTGTAAGCATCACCTCAGTCAACCTTAAAATTTTTTTAGCTGTCTCATTACCTTTTCCAGCATCTTCCTGAAGCTTTATATATTCAGTTTTCAAAAAATTAGGGGTCCAGCTAACAAGACGGTCCGCAATAAACGGCCCCTCGTTACCACACGCTGCAATTTCATCTAAAACTTTTTGTACAATTTCGTTGTCGGCGAGTTTATAATTATATTTTACAACAGCCTTCAACTCATATCCGTTACCCAATTCTTTTGTATTGGTGCCTTCAGTCTTAGCAGGAAAAGCACGGCTCCCAATATATTTACGTAGCTCAAGCTCTTTAGCTTTGAGAGAAGCCAAATCATCTTGAAGCTTTTTATGCTCCATCAATAGGGCATCTTCGGATAAGCTATCCCATGAAGGGATGCGTACAACTGAAAAACTTTCTTCTGATTTTTTTTCAGGATGTACAGGAGGAGTACCCCAAGTGGTTGACCAGTTATTCATTTTTATTCATCCATTTAAAATTAAAAAGCGTCTAGTGAAATTAGGATACCTTAAGGGCCTATCTCTTATTCGTCCCTATGCTTCTAGGTTTTTCACTAGACAATTCGCACCCTATCACGCAAAAAGTCATTGTCAACCCCATTGACAGAGTATTTTTTGCTCGCTATGCCTTGAAGGCTCACAAAAATAATAAGGTTTTATTCCCAAATGGATTTTTATACAATTACCCACAATCTTTTAAAAAATAGGCCACCGGGCTTATCTCTACAAACTATAGCTGATGATTTAAAATTATCTTATAGTTGGGTATGTAAATTCTCAGGCGGTAGTTTAGAAAATCCATCTTATAAAAAGCTTCAATCTTTACATGATTATTTAGTCAAGCTCAAATAAAGCTTGCGAGGGGGGCTATCCTGTCTAATAATTTTAATAATATTCCAGCAGAATTGCGCGCTCTAAAGCAATGGTGTCTCTGGCGCTCTGAGGATATTGGAGCAGCCAAGCCTTCAAAAATTCCATACCAAATTAACGGTTATAAAGCTTCTGTTACAAATCCAAATCATTGGAGCAGCTTTGATGAAGTGGTGGCAAAATTTAGCAATGCTAATTATTCTGGTATTGGCTTTGTATTTGCCGTCAATGATCCTTTTACTTTTATAGATTTAGATCAAACTAATGATCCGATAATTTTAGAACGCCAAAAAAAGATATACTCTGTTTTTAATTCTTACTCTGAGCTTTCACCATCGGGTCAAGGCTTGCATATTATTGTTAAAGGGAATGTACCGCAGGGACGTAGGCGTAGCTGTATAGAAATTTATTCAAGTGAACGCTATGCAACTTTCACAGGGAATGTTTATAATTCAGAACCTATAAAAGATTGTCAAAGCGATTTGATGAGCTTGTGGGAACAAATGGGGGATGCTCCTACCCAACAATTAATTTATAAAGGCGAGGCTCAAGAGACGATACCAGATAATGAAATTTTAAGAATTGCTGCTGAAGCTGTTAATGGTGATAAATTTCAAAGACTTTATGTTGGAGATTGGGGAGGCTTATATCCTTCCCAATCTGAGGCAGACTTATCTTTAATTAATATGTTTGCTTTTTATACAAAGAATAAACCTCAAATTATGAGGCTTTTTAGAATGTCTGCTTTGGGCCAACGTCCTAAAGCAAAACGTAATGATTATGTTGATTGGATGATTAATAAATCATTTGATAATGAGCTAGCTCCTATTGACATGGACGGTTTAAAGATTGAAGTTGAAAAAGAAATTGGGAATGTAGCTCAACGGTTAGAGCCGACCGCTCATAACGGTCTAGTTGGAGGTTCAAATCCTCCCGTTCCCACCATTTATAATGTAAATCATAATGCTGAGGCGGTATCGTCCAATGGTAAGACCGCGCCCTTTGAAGGCGCTAATCTTGGTTCAAATCCAAGTGCCGCTACCAATATCTTTAAAAATCCACCTCCGGGCCTTTTAGGCGAAATCGCNCAATTTATTTATCAAGCCGCCCCTAGACCTGTGCCTGAAATAGCAATTGCAGCGGCAATAGGTTTGATGGCTGGAATTTGTGGTCGTGCCTACAATGTATCCTCCACTGGACTAAATCAATACATTTTACTTTTAGCTAAAACTGGACGCGGCAAAGAAGCCATTCAATCTGGTATATCTAAACTTATTTACGCTGTACGCCAGCAAGTTCCTTCTATTGAAGAATGTATTGGGCCAGATGAAATAGCTTCAGGTCCAGCACTTTATAAGTATCTCGCAAAAAATCCCGGCTTTGTGTCTGTTCTTTCTGAGTTTGGTTTACGTTTAGCAAGCATGTCTGATGGTCATGGTAATGGGGCAAATGTTTCATTGCGCCGCATGATCCTACAGCTTTATGCTAAATCTGGATTTAATGATGTAGCCCACCCTTCAATCTATTCAGATAAAGATAAAAATATTGCAGCTATAACTTCGCCCGCATTCAGCATTTTAGGTGAAAGTACCCCTCATACTTTTTATAAAAATTTAAATGAGGAAATGATTAGTGAAGGTCTACTACCTCGTTTTCTTTTAATTGAATATGATGGCGAACGTGTTGAAGAAAATGTCAATCATGCTCAAGCAAAGCCATCAAATGAATTGGTTGATAAGCTTGCACAGATAGCGGCTAACGCAATGACAGTACAAGCTGCTTCTCCCCGTAGGGTCATTACAGTAAACTTTTCAAAAGAAGCCGCTGCTATGTCTACCACTTATTCAAAGCGTTGCGATAAATTTATTAATGATAAAAATAATAATGAAGTTGTGATAGAACTTTGGAACCGTGCCCATTTAAAGGTATTAAAACTGGCGGCTATAGTTAGTGTGGGTATTAATATGTGGAACCCTACTATAGAAAAAGAAGCTATGGAATGGGCGATAGGGATGGTGGANGATGATATTAAAACATTAACAGGTAAATTTGAAAGTGGGAAAATTGGAGCTAATACTCAGGAAATTAAACAAATTGACGAAGTGAGCAGAATTATAAAAGAATATGCTACAGGTAATTGGTCTGATTTATTAAAATATTGTACAGCTAAAGATAAGCAGCTTCATTCTGATAAAGTAATACCCTATGGATATATAAGTAAAAGATTAATAGGAGTGGCTGCTTTTAGAGTTGACAAAATGGGAGCTACTTTTGCAATTCAAAGAACTTTGAAAATTCTTTTAGATCGTGATCATATTCAGGAATTGTCAAGAGAACAATTAAAACAAAAATTTGGCACTACTCAAAAAAGTTATATGATAACTAATGTCAGTTTATTAAAAGATGATAGGTGATGGCGTTAACGTAGGCGATACNACTTCATGCCCTGACAGGACGGCCAAAACTGCCGTTGCTTTGTCGAGACGATCAGACCGCGCCTTTCCATGAGCCAGAGCCGCAGACGGCGGAACCAAGCCGCCTGATTATTTCAGCGTGCTCTACTTCCCGTTCCATGCCGTCAGTCAAGGCCATTTGCCACCCCTTAAAGCTGTGCACGCTTGGAAAGAATCCAAAGCCTCAAACCAAAAAGCCCGGCACCAATAACGATTTGCGCATACCCGATAATTGGATTGTGAGTAGACACCTTGACGCCAAGGGCGATCACCAACAGATAAAGAGAAAACATCGTTGCGTCGTGACCTGAAACTTTCATGCTNTTTACCTCTCCTAAATAAACTACTTTTTCAAACTATCATACAATCCATATCTATTATNATATTCTTTTTGAGCTATATCAACATAAATCAAAACAGTAGCTACAAAAGCAGCTAAAATACAAGCTTCAAAAATAGCTACTGCATACATTATAAAAGTTTTCATGTTATACCTATATATTTAAAAATCCTTGCCGCTACGGTGTAGGCTTAGGCTCCTACAGACTATTGTTGCTTTTCATCGCAACTTATGGCCTTTTTATTTTAATATCCGTAACTGCNAATTTATTCGAGCGACAAGGTACTTATTTTAAACTCCTACCTGCTGAGCCACTTCAACATTACGACGAACATATTTACGCGGTGCGGCCTTCNTTCATCAGGTAATACTACTCCATCTATTAGAATAATACAAGATAATAATTTACGAATTTCTATTTCTTCTAATCTTAATTTTCTCAGTATTTCTTTATGAGCTTGACTTATAATTCTTTTAGTTTTGNCTTTAACTGGTTTTTCTTTAGGCGGATTAGTACGTCGTCTGCTTTCAACTCTATTCTTAACCCATTCTTCAGTCTGAGTTCTGCCGCTTCTAGTAATTGACATTTTTAATTTAGTTTTATTTGAAGCAGTTTTTCCTATTTGAATTTTAGAAATTAATGCTTTTGTTTGATTTGAATGTTTAAAACCTAATTGGCTAATAGCAAATGGAGCCAAATTATAACCATTAGGAACAACACAATTATAAAAATCTATCCAATATTGCTCACGCGAAACTAAATTATTAATATTTTCTACAACTTCTAAAATTTTAAATTCAAAATTAGTTTCTTTATATTTATTAAAAGCAAATTGTAAATAACGATTGGCATGTTTATTGTTACGTAAATCCCAAAGGTGTTTACCTTTACGTTGCTGTAAGATTACAGAACTTCCGACATACATTTTATCATTAATTTTATTAACGATAGCATATATGCCGGAAGATTTATCTGTATATCTACTGGCTGATTTGGACTTCATTAATTTTCTTTACATAGGGGCGAGCAGGTTTAAACAAAGCTTGCTTTACTGGTTTATTAGCGCGTATCCTCATATAGCTACGCATGTAAACTTTCATCACATCTTCACCATTAGCAGCAGCCACAACCTTAGCAGCTTCCATGATGGACTTGTAAGACTTCTTCTTAGTTCCTAGTGAGATTTGCTTAGACATTTTAAGGTTCCTTTTACAATTGAGGCCATTCCACGGTACATCTTATTTTCAGATAGTAGCGGATTGTTTTAGAAGCGTCAAGCTACTTTTTGCTTGGATTAAACCCATAAGTCTTGATGCAAAACTGTATGAATTTAAACCTTTTAACATGGTCATCAGCTTGAATACCACCAAACATAGCATTAACAAAAGCTTCTGTATTGGTGCAAGTGACTAACATTTTCTCTATCTCCCGTT
>JGI26470J50227_1000468_pt1 | contig 16665 bp, 14 predicted proteins | sample FreactTroBogLake_FD_50227 | JGI IMG/M metagenome (IMG submission 50227) | reverse complement strand
CATGGAGCCGGTTACCTTTTCTGAAAGCGGCGGCGTACGTTATCTGCACTTTGGTAGCGAATTAATTCAGGGTGCAATGCGCATTCGCGATCCTGACGAAATCTACCTAGAGTACAACCAGCAGATGATGGCTTGGTTACTATTTCTAGAAACTCGGCCTGGTATGCGTGTAGCTCAACTGGGTCTTGGTACCGGTGCATTAACTAAATTCCAACATCATTATTGCCCAGCGGTAAAAACAACTGTTGTTGAGCTCAATCCATCTGTCATTATTTCAGCAAGAAGTATGTTCTTTACCCCAGATGATGATCGTCGCCTAGAAACGCTACAAACTGATGCGAAAGCATTTGTACAGAGCGCAAGGCAACAAAAACAATATGATGCTGTACAGGTAGATCTCTATGACGCTATTTGCGATGGACCTGCTGCGAGTTCGCTTGATTTTTATAAGGGCTGCTACAGCATCCTGAAAAGTACCGGTGTCATGACGGTCAATTTATTTTCACGTCATAAGAGTTTTGATATCAACTTACAAAATATCTGCGAGGCATTTGACAATAGAGTCCTACTGTTTCCGGAGTCGCATGATTGCAATGTGGTGGCTATTGGTTTTAAAGGACCCAAACTCGAGGTTGAGTGGAAGGAAGTTTCGAAGAGGGCAAAGCTGATTCTAGAAAAGACTGGTTTGCCAACCAATAAATGGGTATCAGGCATCGCCCGTGAAAACGCACGCCAAGAAAGTAAATTATCAATCTAAAGTAGCTATTTAGGCTCGGCTGCTAAGAAAAAAGGCGATCAATTGATCGCCTTTTTTGTTCCCCAATACATCTGAGGGTTTTGGACTTTAGATTGTTACGGTATCGGCTACATCACTAAATGACTTTAGCTTATCGAAGCTCATATATCTATAAACCTCAGCAGACTTAGCATTGAGTGCCTGAACTTGCTCCAAGTACTCGGCGGGAGTTGGCAAGCGTCCAAGCAAGGCTGCTACTGAAGCAAGTTCAGCAGAGGCCAAGAAAACGCGTGTATCAATACCTAGGCGATTAGGGAAGTTACGGGTTGATGTAGAAACTGCTGTAGAGCCTTTACGGATCTGAGCTTGGTTACCCATGCATAAAGAGCAACCAGGGCTCTCCATACGCGCGCCAGCAGCACCCAACATGCCGTAGTAGCCTTCTTCCATCAAGACCATGGCGTCCATCTTGGTAGGAGGAGCAACCCATAAGCGTGTTGGCATATCTTTCTTGCCCTGCAAGACTTGACCAGCAGCACGGAAGTGGCCAATGTTCGTCATGCAAGAACCGATAAAGACTTCATCGATTTTTTCACCAGCAACTTCAGACAATACTTTTACATCATCTGGGTCATTAGGGCAGGCAAGAATAGGCTCTTTGATTTCATCGATATTGATTTCAATGATTTCAGCGTAATCAGCATTCTCATCAGCTTTAAGGAGTTGTGGATTTGCAATCCAAGCCTGCATGGCTTTAATGCGGCGACCTAATGTACGCTTGTCTTCGTAACCATTGGCAATCATCCACTTCATTAAAGTGATATTAGATTGCATGTACTCAATGATCGGCTCTTTGTTGAGGTGCACTGTACAACCACCAGCAGAGCGTTCTGCTGAAGCGTCAGACAATTCAAATGCTTGCTCAACTTTGAGATCAGGCAAACCTTCTATTTCCAAGATACGGCCAGAGAAAATATTCTTCTTGCCTTGCTTTTCAACAGTGAGCAAACCTTTTTTGATTGCATACAAAGGAATGGCATTCACAAGATCACGCAAGGTGATGCCGGGCTGCATCTTGCCTTTGAAGCGAATCAATACAGACTCCGGCATATCCAATGGCATCACGCCAGTAGCAGCAGCAAAGGCAACCAAGCCTGAACCCGCTGGGAATGAAATACCGATTGGGAAGCGAGTATGGCTATCACCACCAGTACCGCAGGTATCTGGTAACAAGAGGCGGTTTAACCAACTATGAATCACACCATCACCTGGACGCAAAGCGACGCCACCACGATTTGTCATAAACGGTGGCAATTCATGCTGAGTGCGAATATCTACTGGTTTTGGATAAGCAGAGGTGTGACAGAACGATTGCATTACGAGATCAGAAGAGAACCCTAGGCAAGCCAAGTCCTTTAACTCGTCACGAGTCATTGGACCAGTTGTGTCTTGAGATCCAACAGTTGTCATGTGGGGCTCACAATAAGTCCCCGGACGAACGCCTTGACCTTCAGGAAGGCCACAAGCACGGCCAACCATCTTTTGAGCCAAGCTGAACCCTTTTTTATTGTCTGGAGGGCTCACAGGTACACGGAACTCCGTAGAGGCAGGTAATCCCAATGCTGCACGTGCTTTAGCTGTTAAGCCGCGACCAACAATCAATGGAATACGCCCGCCAGCACGTACTTCATCCAAAATCACTGGTGATTTGAGGGAGAAGCTAGTGATCTCACTTCCGTTCTTAAATACTTTTCCTTCGTATGGACGCAGTTCAATCTCATCGCCCATATTCATTTGAGAAACATCTAACTCGATTGGCAATGCACCAGAGTCTTCCATGGTGTTGAAGAAGATCGGTGCAATGTTAGTACCAAGGCAAACACCCCCAAAGCGCTTATTTGGGACAAATGGAATATCTTGACCTGTCCACCAAAGAACTGAGTTCGTTGCGGATTTGCGTGAAGAACCTGTACCAACAACATCACCAACATAAGCAATTTGATTGCCTTTTTTCTTTAGCGTTGCGATTTGTTTCATTGGACCGCGAACGCCTGTCTCATCGGGCTCAATGCCTGGACGTGGGTTCTTCAGCATGATCGTTGCGTGCAATGGAATGTCTGGACGGCTCCAAGCATCAGGTGCTGGAGAGAGATCGTCGGTATTAGTTTCCCCAGTGACCTTAAATACTGTGAGCTTCATATTCTCTGGAACGACAGGGCGGCTAGTAAACCACTCAGCATCAGCCCAGCTTTTCATAACCGCTTTTGCATTAGCGTTGCCTTTTTCAGCAAGCTCTTGCACATCATTAAAGTAATCAAACATCAAGAGGGTTTTCTTGAGCGCTTCTGCAGCTACTGTACCGCATTCAGAATCAACCAAGAGCTCTACTAAGGGCTTGATGTTGTAGCCGCCCAGCATGGTACCCAGCAACTCCGTCGCTTTCAATTTGGAGAGCAGCGGGGATTTAACAGCGCCTTTTGCAATTGCATCCAAAAACTCGGCCTTAACCTTAGCGGCATCATCCACGCCAGCTGGAACGCGATTGGTGATGAGTTCTACAAGCTCAGCCTCTTTACCCTTTGGCGGGTTCTTGAGTAGCTCAACCAGCTGAGCTGTTTGATCCTTGGTTAAAGGGAGGGCTGGGATGCCAAGGGCTGCGCGTTCGGCAACTTGGGCGTTGTAGGCTTCTAACATCGTGTTTCCTATGAGGTAAGTGTTGTCAACAGAAAATGGCAAGCGGGAAAGTTGACCCCGATCAAATCTATTGTAGTGGGTTGGGCTTGCTCTGAGTATGGGTTTAACTACTGATTTTGGCCCAAAATGTGCTAAAAAAGGGCCTATATCACTTGCTCTTCTTTGAGTGCCCAAACCAAGGCTACGACCCAGCCAATCAAAGACCAGCCTAAGAAGAGATTGAGAGCGAAAATCGCCCCTGTATTAGCCCGTTTTCTATTAAATGCTACCGCGAAAGGTAGGAAGTAGAAAAGTGACAGAATGGCAATGAGAATGGCGAAAAAGAGGCGCATATTCAAAAACCTACCTTTCTCTTACCCAGGTTTGAGTCCTGCCTAGCAAAGGAATACCAATATAGGCACGAACCTCCAATTTGCTGCCTTGATCTTTGAGCTTCATCTCTGTACGGTAGATCTCTCCGTCATCTGGATCCAAAATTCGGCCATCACCATAGGATTCCCCAGACTTTTTCAATCCAGTCAGGATTTCCATGCCTAGTACCGGCTTACCTTTACGAGAATCGGTGCATTTTTCACAAGTGGATAGGGCGCTTGGATCTAGGAGTTTTTTAATGATGCCGCTATAAACCCCATCTTTAACGGTGATTTCAACCAAAGCTGCAGGCTGGTTTGTATCGTCATCAAAAGTCTTCCAGATCCCTATAATCAAGCTCGAATCTTGGGCGAATAAGGGCTGCAGCCCAAATAGGGCAATTAGCAGAAGGCCTGAGAAGATCTGAATTAGGAATTTCTTCATTTTTGAGCCATTTAAACATGGTGATGGGCAGATATTAACGCCTAGAAAATTTCTTAGGTTGGTATCGCTATCGTTATAATTACTTTTTCCAACAGAGCCTAAGCGATGACCAAATACGTTTTTGTCACTGGTGGTGTGGTTTCTTCCTTAGGGAAAGGAATCGCAGCTGCCTCGCTTGCCGCGATTCTTGAATCCCGCGGTCTGAAAGTCACCCTCCTAAAATTAGACCCTTATATTAACGTTGACCCCGGAACAATGAGTCCGCTTCAACATGGTGAGGTTTTCGTTACAGAGGATGGCGCGGAAACTGACCTTGATTTAGGCCATTACGAGCGTTTTGTTTCTGCCAAGATGCGCAAGAGCAATAACTTCACAACGGGTCAAATTTACGAATCGGTTATTAGTAAAGAGCGCCGCGGTGAATACCTTGGCAAAACAGTTCAAGTTATTCCGCATATCACCAACGAAATTCAGGCCTTTGTAGAGCGGGGCGCTAAAGCGAGTCATGATGGCCATGCTGACATAGCCATCTGCGAAATCGGCGGAACTGTAGGCGATATCGAGTCGCTACCGTTCCTTGAGGCTGCAAGGCAAATGAGTCTGCGCTTACCGCTCCATAGCTGTGCCTTTGTTCATTTAACCTTAGTTCCATATATCAGCAGCGCTGGTGAATTAAAAACCAAACCCACTCAACATTCCGTCCAGAAACTGCGCGAGATTGGCATCATGCCAACTGCTCTGCTTTGTCGTGCAGATCGCCCTATTCCCGAGGATGAACGCGCGAAGATTTCTTTATTCTCAAACGTACGTGAAGATGCTGTGATCTCTGTTTGGGATGTCGATACGATCTATAAGATTCCCGAAATGTTGCATGCCCAAGGCATGGATGACTTGATTTGCCGCGAACTGCAAATTGAAGCTAAACCAGCCGACTTATCTGTTTGGGCTAATCTTGTTTATCAGATGGCCAACCCGCAGCATGAAGTCACTATCGGCATGGTTGGTAAATATGTTGAGCTGACGGAATCTTACAAATCTTTAATTGAAGCATTGCGTCATGCTGGTATCCACACACAAACGCGTGTCAACATTACCTACATTGACTCAGAGCAAATTGAAAAAGACGGTATTGACTGCCTCAATAATCTGGATGCGATTTTAGTTCCAGGTGGATTTGGCAAAAGAGGTACTGAAGGCAAGATTGCAGCCATTCGCTTTGCCCGTGAGAACAAAATTCCTTATCTCGGTATTTGCTTAGGAATGCAGTTAGCGGTCATTGAATTTGCAAGGCATGTTGCCAATATTGCGAAGGCCAATAGCACTGAGTTTGATCCTGAAACCGACAATCCAGTGGTAGCTTTAATCACTGAATGGCTTGACCGCGAAGGCCGCGTTGAGAAACGCAGCAATGATTCCGATATGGGCGGAACCATGAGGCTCGGCTCACAACGCTGCCCTGTAAAAGAAGGTACTCTGGCCCGTCGTATTTATGGTGCTGAGGTGAATGAGCGCCACCGTCACCGCTATGAAGTCAATAATGCTTATGTAGAGCGTCTTCAGAAGTCTGGTTTGATTATTTCAGCAAGAACGCCTAATGAGTCCTTGCCAGAGATGATGGAGCTTCCTAGCACCATGCATCCATGGTTCTTTGGTGTGCAGTTCCATCCGGAATTCACATCTACTCCACGTGATGGACATCCCTTATTCTCCGCGTTTATTACAGCTGCACTCACACATCAAGATGCCGACCTCAAAGAGTCTGCATAAGGGAGGAGAGATGAGTACATTTAAGCTTTGTGGATTTGATGTTGGCTTACAGCATCGCTTCTTTCTAATTGCTGGCCCATGTGTAATCGAGTCAGAGGAGTCTGCGATTGACATTGCTGGTGAGCTCAAGGAGATTACGAGCGCGCTTCAAATACCCTTTATTTACAAGTCGTCATTCGACAAAGCCAATCGCTCCTCTGGTACTTCGTTTCGTGGCCTAGGGATGGAAAGAGGTTTAGAGATTCTTGCTAAAGTCAAACGTGAGATCGGCGTTCCAGTGCTGACCGATATCCATGACATCAGCGAGATTGAATCAGTCGCCAAGGTAGTCGATGTTCTTCAAACGCCTGCTTTTCTCTGCAGACAAACGGATTTCATTCGCGCTTGCGCGCAGAGCGGTAAACCTGTGAACTTTAAAAAAGGTCAGTTCTTATCTCCGCACGAGATGTTAAATGTGATTGAAAAAGCAAGGGTAGCGGCTGCAGAAAAAAATCTGCCCGATCAATTTATGGTATGTGAACGTGGCGCATCATTTGGTTACAACAATTTAGTGTCGGATATGCGCAGCTTAGCCATCTTGCGTGAATCTCATGCGCCAGTTGTATTTGATGCGACCCATTCTGTACAGTTACCTGGTGGCCAAGGGAATTCAAGTGGTGGACAGCGAGAATTTGTACCTGTTTTGGCTCGAGCTGCAGTTGCAGTAGGGATTAGCGGCCTCTTTATGGAAACCCATCCAGACCCGGCCAAAGCGCTTTCAGATGGCCCAAATGCAGTGCCATTAAATCGTATGCGTGAACTATTGGAATCTTTAGTAGCCATTGATTCCGTAGTTAAGAAAACTGGCTCATTCTTAGAAGACAGTTTTCAGTAATTTTTATTTTATTTTGGAATTAGGAGATTTAGATGAGCGCCATTGTTGACATCATCGGTAGAGAGATTTTAGATTCACGTGGTAATCCAACTGTGGAGTGCGATGTCTTGCTGGAGTCTGGCGTTATGGGTCGTGCCGCCGTTCCTTCTGGCGCCTCTACAGGCTCACGTGAAGCGATTGAGCTTCGCGATGGTGACAAAGCGCGCTACCTTGGCAAAGGCGTTCTCAAAGCTGTCCAGAACATTAATATTGAAATTGCGGAATCAATTCTGGGTCTAGATGCAAGCGAGCAAGCTTTCTTAGACCACACACTCAATGAGCTCGATGGTACTCATAACAAAGCTCGCTTAGGTGCCAATGCAACTTTAGCTGTTTCTATGGCTGTAGCAAGAGCAGCAGCAGAAGAGGCTGGCCTGCCTTTGTATCGTTATTTCGGTGGCTCTGGCTCGATGCAATTGCCCGTGCCAATGATGAATATCGTGAATGGTGGTGCACATGCCAACAATAGTTTGGATATTCAAGAATTTATGATTATGCCGATTGGTGCGCAAAGCTTCCGCGAAGCCTTGCGTTGTGGTGCTGAAATTTTTCATGAACTGAAGAAGATTCTTGGCGCTCAAGGCATGCCAACGACTGTTGGTGATGAAGGTGGTTTTGCGCCTAACTTTAAGAGCAATCATGAGTGCTTGCAAACGATTATGAAAGCCATTGAAGGTGCTGGCTACCATGCTGGTGACGATGTCTTGTTGGCCCTAGATTGTGCTGCTAGTGAGTTCTATAAAGATGGCAAATATCACCTATCCGGTGAAGACCTCCAACTGACATCGAGTGAGTTTTCTGATTATCTCGGGAACTTAGCAGATCAATTTCCGATCGTATCTATAGAAGATGGAATGCATGAGAGTGATTGGGATGGTTGGGCTGACATCACTAGGAAGCTTGGTAAAAAAATTCAGCTAGTTGGCGACGATCTTTTTGTTACCAATACACGCATTCTGAAAGAGGGCATTGAAAAGGGTGTTGCAAATTCGATTCTGATCAAGATTAATCAAATCGGTACATTAACTGAGACGTTTGCAGCTATCGAAATGGCGAAGCGCGCTAATTACACGGCAGTGATTTCACATCGCTCTGGTGAAACTGAAGACAGCACCATTGCTGATATTGCTGTTGGTACTAACGCTGGTCAAATCAAAACAGGTTCGCTATCACGTTCCGACCGTATTGCTAAATACAACCAGCTCTTGCGTATTGAAGAAGACTTAGGTGATGTCGCTAGCTACCCTGGCAAGTCTGTTTTCTATAACCTCAAGCGCTAATCAAGCAATACTGCTTTTCAATAGACTATGCGGATTGTCATCTACTCAATGCTGTTATTGCTGATGGCAATCCAATACCCCTTGTGGCTGGGTAAGGGTGGATGGCTTAAAGTATATGAGATGGAGCGACAACTAGAGCTTCAAGAAGCTAAAAACAGCGCGCTAAGCTTAAGAAACGCCAAACTATCAGGCGATGTTAAAGATTTAAAAGACGGCACGCGGGCAATTGAAGAGCGGGCCAGAGTTGAGCACGGGATGATTAAAGACGGCGAGTTTTTTGTACAAATTCTGCCTAACGATAAGCCACAACAACCTGCCACCATCAAACAGTAGATTTAATGACCGCTTGAGGGTGGCCTTGTTGCATCACTTAGCAAATCTGTTTTAAAAACTTGTCGGCAATCTACCGCATCAAATTGATAGATCTTGCCGCAGAACTCACAGGCAGTCTCTACTTTGCCTTGCTCAACAATGATGTCTTCTACCTCTTCTTCTCCTAACATTCTTAAAATATCGGCAACCTTAGCGCGAGAGCAACGGCAGGAAAATTGTATTTTTCGGGTCGGAAAGCTGCGAACACCGCTGTTAACTGACTCCTCTAAAAAGAGACGGCGCAGAATCACTTCAGGAGTAAGAGTAAGAAGCTCTTCATCTGTAATTGTTTCACCAAGCGCCTGGATGCGGCTCCATCCTTCGGCAGCCTCTTGGGGATCTAGGTGTGCATGCCCTCCAGAATCCGGTAGCCGCTGTAGCAATAAACCACCAACGTGCGTTTCATTCGAGCTTAACCAGATCCGGGTATCAAGCTGCTCAGAATTCTGCATGTATAAAGCAATGGCTTCAGCAGCGCTCGTAACAGGCCTGATAACCGTTCCAACATACTCCTGAAGGGCAACTATGCCCTGGTAGGGCGCTTGCCCTGGCTCACGGTTTGCTGGGTCCAACGTAATAACCAGTCTGCCTGAATGACTGGCATCCAAGAGTTCGCCCAGCGTTGCGTTTGAAACAATCTCAGAAGGGTCAACGGATAGTTTGACGGTGGCCCGCATCGATAAGTCAGATTTACACTCTACTACTAGGAGTTGAATGGGGCCCTTGCTCTGTGCCTGAATAATCAAAGTGCCGTCAAACTTGAGGCTGGCGCTTAAGAGTGTGGCCGCGCCAACAAAGTCACCTAGGATTTTACGGATAGCAGGGGGGTCATTACGGCGCTCTAAAACGGCCTGCCAAGCACTTCCAATTGAGACAATCTCTCCTCGAACAGGGGCGCCATCACACATAAATACAAGTAGTTCGTTCATAGGATGAAAGTATCCACGTTTTTCATAAATTCAGCTGGTATTTGACTGACCTGAGATAATGGGCTTTATGCATATTCGTACACGTTTCGCCCCCAGTCCAACGGGCTTTATACATTTGGGCAATCTTCGCAGCGCTTTATATCCTTGGGCATTTGCTCGTCACAATAAAGGTGATTTCATTCTCAGGATTGAAGACACTGATTTAGAGCGCTCAACGCAAGAAGCGGTTGATGTGATTATTGAAGGAATGGCGTGGTTGGGTCTAGATATAGATGAAGGGCCCATCTACCAGATGCAACGCATCGAGCGCTATCGGGAAGTTGTAAAGCAACTGCTTGATTCTGGTTTAGCTTACCCCTGCTATATGAGTGAAGATGAGCTCAATAAGTTACGCGACCAGCAAATGGCTAATAAAGAAAAGCCGCGCTACAACGGCTTATGGCGCCCTGAGTCAGGCAAAACTTTGCCAGCAATACCGGCGGGGGTGGAGCCAGTGATTCGCTTTAAAAATCCCATTGGGGGCTCTGTCATTTGGACGGATGCCGTTAAGGGATCAATTGAAATCAGTAATGACGAACTAGATGATCTGGTGATCGCAAGGCCTGATGGAACGCCTACTTACAACTTCTGCGTGGTAGTAGATGATCTGGATATGAATATCACTCACGTGATTCGTGGTGACGACCATGTGAATAACACGCCACGTCAAATTAATATCATGAAAGCTCTGGGAGGTACACCTCCTGTGTATGCCCATTTACCAACGGTTCTAAATGATTCTGGCGAGAAAATGAGTAAGCGCAATGGGGCTATGAGCGTGCGCGACTATCAAAAAGCAGGTTACTTGCCAGAAGCAATCCTCAATTATTTAGCTCGCCTTGGCTGGTCTCATGGTGATGCAGAGGTCTTTACCAAAGAGCAGTTTGTAGATTGGTTTGATTTAGATAACTTAGGGCGTTCACCCGCACAGCATAATCCTGAAAAATTATTGTGGTTGAATCATCAATATATTCAGAATGCTGATCCTGTTAAATTGGCTGAGGCCACAAAGCCATTTGCACATGCATTGGGTATTGATACTGAAAATGGCCCCGATTTTGTACAAGTAGTTGCCTTGCTAAAAGATCGTGCCAATACCTTGATTGAAATAGCTGAAGGTGCAAAACTTTTCTATCTCCCGGCACCATCGCATAGCGCTCAACAGTTGGCAGACAATATTTCCGATGCCATTAAGCCTGCTCTGGTGGATCTGATCAAAGCAATCGAATTAGCCGAACCAAAAAAAGAGTCTTATGGTGCCGCTTTTAAGCAGGTACTAGCCCAATACCAACTGAAGATGCCAGCTTTAGCTATGCCCGTGCGCTATGCTTTATTTGCCACAACTCAGACACCAGCAATTGATTCTGTCTTGGTGGTGCTGGGTAAAGATGAATCTCTGAAACGCCTATCAAAGGTGCTCCTGTAGGCAATTTGCGCATTCGCAGCAAAATAGGATAAAATCTTGGATTGTTTTGAGTGTCTTGTAGTTTTATCGCGAGATTTAGGGGGTATAGCTCAGCTGGGAGAGCGCTTGCATGGCATGCAAGAGGTCAGCGGTTCGATCCCGCTTATCTCCACCAAGGTTTAAAATAAGCTTTGCAGTAGTAGTACTAGGTCCCCATCGTCTAGAGGCCTAGGACATCACCCTTTCACGGTGAGTACGGGGGTTCGAATCCCCCTGGGGACGCCAAAGATTTTTGGCTAGTAGTTCTAGTAAGTGACGTAAGTAGTGCGCGTTGTAATTTGGAGCGGTAGTTCAGTTGGTTAGAATATCGGCCTGTCACGCCGAGGGTCGCGGGTTCGAGTCCCGTCCGCTCCGCCAAATACAAAAAAGGTCCGTACCGGACACATGGTTTACATCCGGTACCGACCACATAGTTTACAGTTGCCGTTCACCCCAATACTTTGGGACCAAATGGATTCTCTAGGGCGCTAACCTGATGAGATTCCATATCAAAGTAAGCCATATCGTAATCCATAAAGCTGACTAACCACACATCGTCTTCGACTTGACGCAGTCCCACATCATGGCCAGCGAACACGGTACTAAAGTGGATCTTTTGATTGCCCAGACAGATCCTGCCGCATTTCGTCACAGTGACTGTTTTATCGTGGAAGGGGTAACTGACGTCTGGCAATCCTTCATATTTTCGACTTGATGGGGTATAGAGCTGCGCCGGTTTTTTCATCTCCAAGGCTTGATGGGGTCGCTCAAAGTTGTACTCATAGATAAAGTCTTCAAACTTATCTTGTTGTTGTAACAGTGTTTTGGCAGGGGGTTTAGTCGTCGCTTGCTTGAGCGTTAAATGCATGCGCTCATGCCGGCCATTTTGCTGGGGATTGCCTGGTTTAATACGCTCAATCCCAATCCCTAAGCGCAGCCACCAGACTGACAAACTCGACAGACCATAAATCGCATTGGGGCTAGCAAAGGGTACTCCATTGTCTGAGCGAATACTGCCTGGCAAGCCATATTCTTTAAAGAGTTGCTCAAAGACGGTAAAGGCTCCAGCTTCTTTGGTACTCTCTAAGCCCTCACAGCAAATCAAAAAGCGCGAGGCATAGTCGGTGACCGTTAAGGGATAGCAGTATTTGCGGTTACCGAGCATAAACTCCCCTTTGTAATCCACGCACCACAGGGCATTGGGGGTTTGTGTATTGCTTAATGCGGTACCTTCAAGCTTGCCATGCCGGCGCCGTTTCTTTTTGACTAAACCATGGCGATCCAGTACAGCGTGTACGGTGCTCTTAGCTGGCAAAACTAGCCCGGGATAGTGGGTATGGATNCGGTCNCGCAGTTTAGGAGCGCCCCAGGTNGGNAACTCTTTTTTCAGNTTCACAATCAATTGCTCGACTTGGAAGGGTAGCCGATTAGCTTGCCGAAATGGTCGTCGAGATCGATCCGTAAAAGCTTCTAAACCACTATCTTTGTAGCGATCAATGATCTTATGGCCAGTCACCCGAGAGATACCGAACTCCTGGCACAGGGTAGCAATCTTCTCGCCATCGAGGTAACGAGACACAAATTTGAGCTTTTCGTCCATCTTCGTACTTTCATTCCACGGCATAGAGTGGTCCCTCCTATGCCTAAAACTGTAAAGTATGTGTCCGGTATAAAACGTAAACTATGTCTCGGGTAGCACAAAACCCTCATCAGCAATGGTGGGGGTTTTGTCTTTCGAGCGTTACTTTAAGTAACGCTTAGCTGAAGGTTTTCGCGACCAACAGATCAAGGGGTATGTGCCCATAGAGCGCTAAACAGACTGAGCACCATTTCGAGCGTAGCCTCGCTCTAAAAAGGTTGTCAAATTATCAAAAATAATTCCGCGAAGCCAAGTGTTACCAGTGTCATTCGTAACGCTTTTATGCCAATAAACATTTACCTGGAAAGTGGGGGGCATAAAGGGAAGTTTTTTTTGCACGATATTAGAATTTTCAGAACTATGATCAGCCAATGCTTGAGGAACTGTGGCAATTAAATTCGTTTCTGAAACAATAATAGGGGCGCTCATAAAGTGAGGGGTATGCAAAGCTATATCTCTTTTTATTTTTTTTGACTTTAAAAACTTTTCAAATACCTCTATACTCCTTCCAGGGGCTTGAATGGAAATATGCCTTAACTCTTGAAATCGTTTAAGTGTTAATTTTTCTTGTGACATCGGATTATTTTTACTCATGATGCAGGCAAAAGAGTGCAGCCCTACTCTACGGTGTAAAAACTGACCTGTTTTGATATCAGGAAAATAGCCAGCAACGAAATCAATTTCACCGTGGATCATTGCCTCTTCTAATTCTTTGGGATTTAGAGATTTTGATCTTAGCCTAACTTGTGGTGCCTGCCTTTCTATATTTTGAATCAGAATAGGGAGGTAAATACATTCCCCTATATCTGAAAGTCCAATATTAAATTCTCGGGTGGAAGTATGCGGATCAAAATGAGGCTGAACCTTTAATTCAGAATTTATTTGCACCAAGATTTTACAAATTGGATCAAATAAATCATGCGCCCTTGAAGTTGGTTGCATTCCGGATGAGGCTTTAATGAATAGAGGATCGTTCAGATTGGCTCGAAGTCTATTTAGTGCAGAGCTAATACCTGGTTGGCTCATTTTTAGTAAACGTGCCGCCTCTCCAACGCTTCGTGTTTGGTAGATGGCGATAAAAATTTCTAAGAGTCGAAAGTCAAGGTTCATGACATTATTCTAAATCACAATAATGGTTATTAAAAAAATTGTATTGAACAATAAAGAATGATTGAGTATATTGGCCAATAACGAAACTTAGAGAGTTATCTATGTCGACATCCGAAGCCATCATGCAACAATCATTTTCACCAGCTCATGCACGTATCTCATGGCCAGAAAATAATGGAATAACAAAAATTCCATACTCTATTTTTTCTGATAAAGGAGTTTACGAAGAAGAGCAGGAGAAGATTTTTAAGGGTCCGGTATGGAGCTATCTTTGTCTTGAGGAAGAGATTTCAAATCCAGGTGATATTCGAACAACTTGGGTTGGCGAAACTCCTGTAATCGTCACTCGCGACCATGACGATCAATTACATGCCATGGTTAATAGATGCGCCCATAAGGGAGCACTGGTGTGTTTAAAAGAAAAAGATAATAGAAAATCATTAACCTGTATTTATCATGCTTGGAATTATGATTTAAGCGGGCAGCTTAAAAGCATTGCATTTGAAAAAGGCGTTGCAGGTAAGGGCGGTATGCCCTCAAACTTTGACGTTTCTGAGCATCGTCTTCAGCCGCTTCGCATTACTTCAATATACGGCTTAATTTTTGGAACATTTTCGGATGAAACAAAGCCAATAGAAGAATATCTTGGACCAAAAATGTCTGCATTCATGAAGCGGAACCTGGATCGGCCATTAAAGATTCTGGGCAGACATAGTCAAGTGATTCATAATAATTGGAAGCTATATGCTGAAAATGTTCGCGATTCCTATCATGCTACATTGCTTCACACCTTTTACACTGCTTTTAAAGTAAACAGGTTGGATATGGATGGTGGCATCATTTTAGCTGATGAAAAGTGGCACCATATTAGTTATTCAAAAAGAAATTCATACAAGCTCGATGCAGAATATTCCTCTGCAGATGTTCATTCGGCTAAATACACCTCAACCCTAGCTGCGCCAGAATTGATTGCCTCTTGGGAGGAGTTTGATGATGGCATTACCCATAGTATTCAGACCATATTTCCAAATTTAGTTATTCAGTACACATTGAATTCATTGGCAATTAGACATTTTGTGCCAAGAGGAGTCGATGAAACTGAGTTATTTTGGTTATTCCTGGGCGATAAAGGTGATACAGATGAGCAGGAGAATATGAGAGTCATGCAGAGTAATTTGACTGGTGCTGCTGGCCTAGTTGCGCTCGAGGACGGTTGTATTAATTCATTTGTGCAAAGGGGTACAAAGACTAGCCCCAAAGAATCTTCATTTGTTGAGATGGGGGGCACGGTAGCCGAGTCAAATGAGTCGTCTCGTGCTACAGAAACTTCTGTTCGGGGATTTTGGTATGGGTATAGAAATATTATGGGATTCAATCAAAGCTTATGAATACGTTTAAGACCTCAGGTGTATTAAGTACCTACGTTTCAAATAATGATGTCAATAATACGATTGAAAGTTTTTTGACGAATTATGCGTATACATTAGACGATGGATTGGTTAAGGAGTGGGATAGCTTTTTTTGTGATGATGGCCTCTATTTTGTTACGACAGTCCAGAATGAGAACGAAGGACTTCCTATTGGGATTATTCATTGCAAGGGGCGAGGAATGATGAGCGATAGAATTATTGCGCTTGGAACTGCGAATATTTATGAATCTCATCGGTATTGCCATATTGTCACTAAACCTTTAATTAGGTCAATTGAAAGCAATCTTTTTAGTGCGCGCTCTAATTTTTCAGTGTATAGAACCATGGAGAATGGATATACAGATTTATTCGCAACAGGAAAATATTTAGACCAAGTTCTTTTAGTGGACGATATTCCTAAGTTTAAAGAGCGCCGAGTTATTTTGGATTCGAGAAGAGTCGATACCCTAATGGTTTTTCCAATTTAAAGGAGCTAAGTGTGAGTAGATTCAGTTTAAATATTGTGAAACCGATTCTTATATTTTTTGGACTACTTTTAGCGTCTGGAGGAGTAGTTGCCCAAAAAGATTGGCCTAATAAGCCAATTCGAATCATTATTCCCTATGCCCCTGGTGGTATAGCCGATACCGTTGCTAGAATCATTGCGCCAATGTTTCAGGATGCGTTGAATCAAACAGTGATTATTGAAAGTAAGACTGGAGCTAGTGGAACTGTTGGAACTGCATTTGTAGCAAAAAGTCCACCTGATGGTTACACACTGCTCTTGGGGCTGGCTGCGCCACAAACTCTAAGCCAGTATTTGGGCAAGATTGAGTATGACGGGGTAAAGGATTTTGCACCCATCACCTTGATTAATACTAATCCTTTAGTGCTTTTAGTTAATCCTAATCTGCCTATTAATTCTGTCTCTGACCTTATTAAATACGCTAAGGCCAATCCTGGAAAATTAAACTTTTCTGGAGCGGGTGGCTTAACCCAGTTCGCAGGTGAGATTTTCAAAGCTCGAGCGGGTATTAACATGGTTCATGTACCTTATCGAGGTGGGGCGCCAGCAGTAACTGCGGCGGTAGCTGGAGAATCCCAATTAACCTTTGCTAATTATTCTGATGCAATTCCTTGGATTGAGTCTGGGAAGCTACGAGCGTTGGCTGTAACTAGCGCGTCGCGCTTTCCATTGGCTCCGAAGATTCCGGCAATTTCTGAAACAATACCTGGTTTTGCTGTTGAGGGTTGGAGTGGGTTGTTTGCGCCAGCAGGTACTTCACCTGAAATAGTTAATCGATTGGCGTCCATAGTGCGCGATGGATTTAAGGATCAAGCTTTACGCAAACGCATGGAATCTATCGGAGCAATTCCTGGAGGCGATACACCTGAAGAATTTAGAGCATTTGTAAGGGCGGAATCCGTAAAGTGGGGAAATTTTGTGACCCAGACCGGCATTAAAGGGGATTAATCACGTCTATGGATGCAATGAATACCGGGTCTTTAGTAAGCTCCGAATGGCTTGCNTTNCATTT
>JGI26470J50227_1000467_pt1 | contig 16681 bp, 15 predicted proteins | sample FreactTroBogLake_FD_50227 | JGI IMG/M metagenome (IMG submission 50227) | reverse complement strand
TAGTTTATAATTAGATATTAAAGGATTCTCAAGGATGACAATAAAAGTTAATTACTTAAACAACAAGGATATGTTGTTAGAAATACATAGGTCAAAATCATCTTATTGTAGTTTTACCAGTCCAGAATATCATCAATATGATTTAATTTTACCCAGTATTGATAAAATTAACATTCGAACAATAGCAGAAGCTAAACGAGTTCGGGCAAAAAGATTAGGGCAACAAGAATTTGAACGCAGAAAGCAAGCAGGCGAAAAAATTAAAGTTGCAGATTGTGAAGTAGATTACAAAAAAATAGCAAAAACAGATGTTATATTTAGAGTAATGACTTTTGATCATATTCCGTTAAACGGAACAAGAAAAAAGAACCCTAAGAGCCTTGCAGATCACAGAGATAAAGTAAATTTTCCTCCTTTCCAGCATTGGAAATTCGATGATAAAGACGAGTTAATATGCGTGGGTAAAAGTCATTGGAAAGGCGATCTAATTAAAGGCAAATTTGATCGAGATGCAGGACAAATCACCGATACTCTTGCTCGCATGATGATCAAATTATGCGAACGATATGCTACTAGAGGTAATGTTCGTGGTTACACTTATAACGACGAAATGAAAGGCATGGCTATTTTACAATTAACACAAATAGGTTTACAATTTGATGAAAGCAAAAGTGATAACCCATTTGCTTATTTTACTGCCGCAGTTACAAATAGTTTTGTTAGAGTTATTAATACTGAAAAGCGTAATCAAAATATAAGAGATGATATTTTAGAAATCAATGGAATGAATCCTAGTTACAGTCGTACTGGTGCAGGTGAGCATGAAGCAGCTATAAAACGATTTGATGAGAGTAGCGAATGACAAATTTATTTAAAAAAGTTGCGTGTATGACCGATATTCATTTCGGTCTCAAGAGCAACAGTTCAACACATAATCAAGATTGTGAAGATTTTGTAGACTGGTATATTGCAAAAGCAAAAGAGGAAGGCTGTGATACAGGTATCTTTATGGGCGATTGGCATCACAATCGTAATAGTCTCAACATTACTACTATGGATTATAGCCTCAGGGCCTTGGAAAAACTTGGAAAGGCTTTTAATAACTTTTATTTTTTTCCTGGAAATCACGATCTTTACTATAAAGATAAACGAGACATTCATAGTGTCGAATTTGGCAAATACATTCCTGGTGTTACTGTTGTACATGAGCCTACTACTATTGGCGATGTTACCTTATGTCCATGGTTGGTCGGCGAAGAATGGAAATCAGTAAGCAATAAAAGTGGCAAATACATTTTTGGTCATTTCGAATTACCTAATTTCTTTATGAACGCTATGGTACAGATGCCTGATCATGGTGAAATTACTTTAGAAAATTTTAAAAACTATGAATTAGGATTTAGCGGACACTTTCACAAGCGTCAGCGACAAAAGAATATGATTTATATTGGTAATTCTTTCCCGCACAACTATGCAGATGCATGGGACGATGAGCGTGGTATGATGATACTAGAGTGGGGAGGACAACCAGAATACCATGCATGGCCCGATCAGCCTACTTATAGAACCCTGCCATTAAGTCGGCTAATCGATGAAGCAGACTCAATCATCTTGCCCAAGAGTCATTTGCGTGTTACACTAGACATTGATATTAGTTTTGAAGAAGCTAGTTTTGTCAAAGAAGATTTTATGAAAAGATATGATATTCGAGAATTAACTTTGATTGCCGAGAAAAAAGAAATTGAAATTAATACTAATATAGATATCCAGTCATTTGAAAGCGTTGATCAAATTGTATCTAGTCAGATTATTAATATTGAAAGTGACACTTATGACAAGAATATCTTGTTAGAAATTTACAGTAGCCTATGAAAATTAAAGAATTAACAGTTAAAAATTTTATGAGTGTGGGTAACCAAACTCAAGCAGTCAATTTTGCACAAGAAAATCTAACACTAGTGCTAGGTGAAAATTTAGATCAAGGCGGGGATGATGCTGGAAGTCGTAATGGTACTGGAAAAACTACTATTGTTAACGCACTAAGCTATGCACTATTTGGAAACGCACTAACTAATATTAAAAAAGATAATCTTATTAATAAGATTAACAACAAAGGCATGTTAGTTACACTTTCTTTTGAAAAAAATGGAGTAGAGTATCGAATCGAACGAGGTCGTAAACCAAACATATTAAAATTTTATGTTAATGACATCGAACAAGAAGGCGGGGAAACTGATGACGCACAAGGCGATGTTCGAGAAACACAAAAAGATTTAGATGATTTAATTGGAATGAGTCATGATATGTTTAAACATATTGTGGCACTAAACACTTATACAGAACCTTTTTTAAGTATGAGAGCGAATGATCAAAGAATAATCATCGAACAACTACTAGGAGTTACTTTATTAAGCGAAAAAGCTGAATCTCTTAAAGATTTAATTAAAGAAATTAAAGATAAAATCTTACAAGAAAGCGCAAATATAGAAGCTACAAAAAAATCTAATGAAAGTATTCAAAAAAGCATAGATAATTTGTTGACAAAACAAAGTGCATGGCGTAATCAGCACAATAATGAACTAGAAAAAATTGGTCGTAGCATTGTAGAACTCGAAAGTGTTGATATAGAAGCAGAACTTGCTAAACATGCAGAGTTAAAAGTGTATGATGAAAAAACAGCCTTGTTGAAAAGCCTTAATAAAGAACGAGCAACGCTAGAATCTGCGCTATCGCAGGCAGAAAGAAGCGTAAAAAAATATGCAGGAGAGCTTGTTAAGTTGCAGGATAAAAAATGTCATGCTTGTGAACAAGACTTACACGACCATAAACATGGGGAAATGACAGCAGCAGCAACAAAACACTTAGAAGAAGCTGATCAATACCAGAATAAACTTACAGCAGATCTAGAAAAAATAACCAAAGAAATTGGTCTCATTGGCGAGATCAATGGCTGTCCTAGTACTTACTATGATACATTAGAACAGGCGTTAAAACATCAAAATAACTTAGCAACATTAGAAAACCAATTGATTTCTAAAAGCAATGAAACAGATCCTTATCAAGAACAAATTGATGAATTAACTGATACAGCATTGGTTGAAATTTCTTGGGATACAGTAAATGCATTAAACTTAATCAAAGAACATCAAGAATTTTTATTAAAACTGTTAACTAGCAAGGATAGTTTTATTCGTAAAAAAATTATTGATCAAAATTTATCCTACTTGAACAATAGATTAACCTATTATCTTGATAAAATGGGTTTACCGCACAGTGTGTTATTCCAAAATGACTTATCAGTTATAATTACACAGCTAGGTCAAGACTTAGATTTTGATAATCTCAGTCGTGGAGAACGCAATAGACTCATTATTAGTTTAAGTTTTGCCTTTAGAGATGTATGGGAAAGTCTATATCAACAGATCAATCTGTTATTTGTAGATGAATTAATAGATAACGGCTTAGATTCTAGTGGTGTTGAAGGTGCATTAGGCATACTAAAGAAAATGAGTCGAGAAAGAAAGAAGAATATTTTCTTAATTTCCCATAAGGATGAACTAATAGGCCGGGTAAACAATGTACTTAGAGTTATAAAAGAAAACGGCTATACTAGTTATGCTAATGATTTAGAAGTAAATGAGTAAACACGTTGAGCCTAGTCCATATCAAAACGAAGAATCACATGATAGACTCATGGCTGCTTTTAGAGAATATTTTAAGGAAAATCAAAAATGGCAGGAAAAAGGAACTAGGTCTGCAGGAGAAAACATGCGTTATTGGCTAGCACAGATCAGAATTATAGCTCGTGAGCGTAGAGAACATGTGCAACAATATCGTGTCTGGTTAGATAGAACAAAAAGAGAAAAAAAATTAGATCAAAATCAAGAGGCTAAGGACTAAGATAACACTAACTAGTGTATGTCTTGGTACTACAACAATGAATTAATAACATCATTACCTGAAGATTGTGTAGGATTTGTATATCTTATAACAAACATACAGTCAGGTCGTATGTACATAGGCAAAAAACTAGCAAAATTTTCTAAAACTACTTATAAAACAGTAAAATTAAAAAACGGCACTAAGAAAAAAAAGAAAATCCGTAGCAAAATTGACAGCGATTGGCAAGACTATTATGGTTCTAGCCCGGAGTTGAGCAAGGATGTTACGCAGTTAGGTCAAGAAAACTTTCGGCGAGAGATACTATTTTATTGTAAATCCAAGGCTGAAACGTCATACATAGAGGCACGAGAACAATTCACACGCAGAGTTTTAGAATCTGACGAATATTATAACGGTCAGATCTCAGTTCGTGTTCATGGCTCCCATATTAAAGGCAAACAAATTAACGGGTAATAGCTAGCGCAGGCCAATTTCATGCGCCCAGAGACAACCGGATAATAACGGGGACGGAATTCTCTAGCCCGAGGAGTACTCAACCACTATCCTTAACAGGACGAGGATCGCAAATCTGCCGCGGTTTGGTTGTTTTAAAAGTTAAAAAGGCAAAAAGAGGAGCTGTAGCTCCACGTTTACACTTATGTTAGCGTATATTTGTAAACCGCCGTCATATAAAGACTCTGCTCGTGGTACCGGATGACCGCCACTGTAATGCAGTAACGCTAAGTGATCATGTTCAACTCGGATAATGTTTTTCACTTTGCCCTGCCTGGGCAAAGTGTGACTGAACAATCTGGATAATATCTTAACGCTTCGCGTTTAATCATTGAAATTGTATAACAAGTTCGAGCGAAAGCGAAGAACAGAAGAACGCAAGTTCTTCTTAAAGCAATGGCATTTTAGTTTCTTTAGTTAATTCAATATTGTCATTGATCACGTTGTAGATCATATCACGATCTTCGTAACTGTAACTATGCAAGAGATCATTTACAGTTACTCCTCCTCGCATATACCAAGATATTTTAAAAAGTTCTTGTTTAAAATTTTTAACTTCGTTATCTAGCCTAACTAACTTCTGCTCAATTTCATCTGCTGATAAGCTAATTAGGCTCTGACGAAAAAATTTGCTTGGTCTAATTCCACAGTTATATTGGTTTCAGTTCCGCAAGTATCACACTTCACTGGAAATTTAGGCATAGTCCAAGTATCATTATTTTTAGCATTCAATTCCTTAATAGCTTCAAATACTGAACGATCCGCGTTATCTATCCATTCTAAAATAAATGCTCTCTCAGTAACAACTTGAGTGCCAGTGTTTACACTTTCAATAGTGACTTTGTAAATTTCATTTTGTACTCTAGCTAGGTCTTTAAACAGTTTTGATACTAGTGCCTGTCGTTCTGTTTCATCTTCTACTACTTCTGCTTGAGCAACTTGTTGTTGTAGTCTGAAATTTTTAAGATTAAACTCGGTGCTTTGTCTATAATTCATTGGAACCAGCGTAATTGTAAGATCGTTCAAGACAATTTTGTTGTCATAATTGCAATTCATGTAGTGTTCAATAACACGATTTAGGTCTAAATCGTAGTCATTTTCTGTTTTACAGTTAGTACAAACATGTGTTACAGCCATGATATTGCCATAAGTTGCAACTCGAATTGCGGCCAATAGCATAGTTAAATCAATGATACTCAATTCCCAAGGATCTTTAATATTAGGACAACAGCTAGAAATAATTGCGGCAGTACTTTCTCCTGACAGGAGCGCATCGGGAGTTTTGTTAATGATTTCATCCATGCCAGTCATACCATAAACGGGCATATGAGTTACATCTCCTTGAATTGTTCCTGGTTTACTGTAAATGCCTCCTGACGGCAATTTAACAAAGACTTTTGGTTGCCTAAAATATTTTTGTAACGGATTATTAACCATGTTGCTTACTCCTTATAGTGTATTTATATACGCACTTTTTAAGGTTTTTTTAATTGATTAGACTAAATGGTAAATATCTATTATGAAAGTCTACGAAATTATCGCCAATAAACAGGCTCTGAACGAATTTAGTCTAAATCCATTAACATGGTTTGGAGGCAGTCAAGCCAAAACTGCTGCTCAAACAGCTGCAGATGCTCAAGCAGCTAAAGCAGCCGCCGATGCTGCTAAATCAACAGGTGCCAGTGCAGAGCTGATAAAATTATATGACAATATTGCCAAAGATGGTAATGTAGCCGCAAGAAAAGCCGCTACAGCTGCTTGGGATGCAAAAATTGGTCGCTGGAGTATCTTTCTTAAAGTATTAACCTTGTATGCTGTCTGTGCTGAACTAGTATATCATCTTTATGTCACAGACAAGATGTATGAAAACAATCAGATTAAAACTGAAAAAGAGTTTAAAGATGCAAGGGCTGCCTTCTGGGGTATATGGGAAGTACAGGCTTTTGCACCTTGGTTAGTGACTGCGTTGGCCAACACTAAAATAGTAAGAATACTAGCTCAAATTATATTTGGTGTAGCTACATTAGGTGTAGGTTTTTTTGCCGGAGGAGTAGGTGCTATAACAGGAATTGTGTTAGAAACTGCGGTGTTTGAAGCACTAGAAGCATTTTTACACAGCGATACTTTTAAAAAATGGTTGTTAAGTCCAAACATGTTGCAATCATTGATATTTTTTGGGTCTATTCCAGACGAGGCTTGGAATCAATTAAGGAAATTACTGAGTCAGATTCCTATTATTAATAAATTTATGGATAATCCTGGAATGGGAGTCTATGACAGTGAAAAAGAAAACAAAAGAAAAATTAATCCAGCCGCTGTGGCTGCGGACGAATTAGGTCAGATAGGTAAAATTAATAATGTTAACACAGCTCCAAACGCAGTTTTAATCAACAACATTAATATTACTAACCCTGACGGCACATTAGATGATTGGGCGTTTATGAAACCCGAAGTGCAGACTTATATAAAAGCGTTTCCTAACGATCCTGCTGTCAAAAAGATAGCCAGTATACCTAGAGCAGCCAATTCAATTTATAAAAAATAACATAAACTAGTCACTTTTTGAATCCTATAAATATAAGACATATTTGTAGGATTTTTTTATGGCTGATAAAGTTGATTTAAGCGATGACACACTGGACAGATTAGCTAAAAGACTTCAAAGTTCTGGCGGTGGCTCTGGTGGTAGTAGTGGCGGAGCTGGTAAAGCTACCGGAGAATTTGCTGAATCGTTGGACAAAATTCGTAGTGGCGGATTCAATCCATTAAACACAGCATTAGAAGGTACTAGCGCAGCTGCCGGCGCGGCCCAAAAAGCATATTCAAGTTTAGAAGGAGTAATTAAACCTGGTATGCAAACTTGGCAAAAGCTAAGTGATACTGGGGCAAGTTTCAGCAACGACATAGTTGGTATGAGTGCAGCCGCATCTGGCGCTAGATTGAATCTAGGCGAGTTTGCAGATCTAATGAAAAAGAACGCTGGAAACTTTAATGCGTTAGGTGGAAGCGCTACTAAAGGCGCAGAAAATTTTGCCAAGTTAAGCAAAGAAATGCAAGATAACGGAGCTAGTGATGGTCTTCGTAAACTGGGCATGACTACTTCAGATATAAATGATGTATTAGCACTGCAAGCAAGTTTGCAACAAGGTGTTAATATGGACAACGAACAATCCAGAAAAAAAGCCATTGCTAGTGCTGTTGCTTTAGCTACTGAAATGGATGGCATGGCCAAATTAACTGGCATCAGTCGCAAAGAACAAGAAGAAATAATGCAAAAAGCCCGGACTGACATGCAGGTCGAATCAAAACTTCGTTTATTGACCATGGGTAAAAGCGAAGACGAAGCTAAAGCTATTCGTGACAACTACTATAAACAACAGAAAGAAGCTGAACTGCGTGGCCAAGGCCAGATGTTTAAAGAAGTATTTGCTACCGGTACGATACAAAGTAAAGAAGCGCAAATGCAAGTAGCCATTAGTGGAAAAGAAGCACAAGCTACAATATCAGCCGCTGTGGCTAGTCAAAAAGGTGATATAGAAGCTGCAAATAAATTTGCTGAAGAAGCTAGGATACAAAACAGTCTAAATCAAAGAGATGCTAATAAATTGCAATTAGGTACTTTAGGCGCTACTTATGAAGCCGGTAAATCTCAAATGGACAGCATGTCTAAGAATCAAAAGTATTATGAAGCAGAACAAGGTACTTTGTTGAGATTAGAACGCGAAGGTAAATTGAAAGGCATGACTGAAGAGCAAAAACTCAGAGCTGTTCATGCAGATCAACAGCATCAGATTGAATTAGAACAATTGAATAAGACAGAAGATGAAAAAGGAAAAGTAACTGATAAAGCTGGAAGTAAAAGCACTGAAGCATTGGTAGCTGTTGCTACAGCCGCAGGGTCAGCTGAAAGTGCATTGATGAATAGCTTGGCTAAACCTTTAAATGAAAAAGTAGGCCCAGTGCTTAATCACATAGCACAACAGATAGTTCCTTCACAAGTGGTGAGAAATAAAGAAGGCGGTGGCACAGAAAAATTAGGTCTTGGTGCTGCAATGGAAAAAGATGTTGCCGCTGGACGCGATAAAAGCCAAACTGCAGGCAACACAGCAGATGTTTACAAAGCTGTGAAAAGTGCTCCAGACACTGGTTATGCTCTTGGAAATTCAGCTCAGGCACTTGGAGGGTTAGGAGGTGGTGGAACTCAATTAATCGTCGATGGGCTGAACAAAATTGACACAACATTGCAAGGATTGAGTAAGCATGCAGAAGGTACAACTACATCAGGACCTGAACTAGCAATAATAGGCGAAGCTGGTAAAGAATATGTCGTACCTGATGATAAAATGCAAAATCTCATGCAGAATATTAAGTTAGATGGGTTAGCAACAGCCACGGAAGCATTAACTAAAGATAAAGGTGACAGTGGAATTGATATAAACGCCATGAGTAAGATGGTAACCACTTCTATAAGTTCAGCATCAAATCCAGGTACTTCACCTGCAGCACCATCGGGTCAAAATACTAAATCATCAGTTACAGAAGATGATACTAAACAATATACAGAGATATGGAAGAAAAACTACGCTGAACAAAATGTTATAAAGATTGGCGAAGAAAAAAGACAAGCTAAAGAAGATATTGCATTTGATCAGCAGACTATAGCTAACAAATCTCAAATAATTCAAGATTTAAAAACTATACAAGCCACACGAGAATTAACTGACGAAGAACAAAAAGAACTTACCAAAGCTGAAAAACGAAAAGCTCGAGCTGAACAACATTTAGCCAGTGATCAAGCTCGTCTCGATGTATTAAATGACATTGATAAAAACGGTCTTGCTAATCAAGCCAAGATGGCAGAAGATTTTCAAACAGCACAATCTAGGCTTGCCGATATTCAAGCTGCATCTTCAGAAGAAGAACAAGCAGCCAAAGAACAAGCTATTAATGATCTAAACAAATTATCAATAGCGGCATACGGTGACTCTTCTAATGAACAAACTGACAAAATTAAAGAAATAAAAAACATTTCTGCAGGCGAATTATTAGCTCATGAAATGGCCAACAATCAAAAAATAACTGGAAAAGTTAAAGATGTTAAAGACATGTCAACGGCTGAATTGATAGCTCGTGATATGGCAAATGTTCAGAACATGACAGGCAAAGTTAAAGATGTTAAAGACATGTCAACGGATGAATTAATCAAGCGTGATATGCAGAACATTCAAAATTCTACTTTGATTAAAACTAAAGAATTATCCGATGAAGAAAAGTTATCTGCTAAAAAAGCTGAATATACTAAAATGTCTACAGCATTAGATGCTGACCCTAAAAAATTAGAATCTCTAAAGAAAGAAATTGAACTAGGCGATAAAAAAGCTGAATATACTAAAATGTCTACAGCATTAGATGCTGACCCTAAAAAATTAGCAGATTTAAAGAAACAAATATCTTCAGCAGAAAATGAAGCAGCTCCTAAAAATGTTAAGAGTGCAGATATGTGGAGCGAAATATTTGCAAATATTAAAACGCCTGATGCAAAAGCAATTAGTGCTACTGCTACTAAATTAAAACCTGAAGAAGATGTTAAAAAAGAAGAAGAAGCTAAAAAGAAAGCAGAACTTAAAAAAGCCCAAGAGCATGATGTTAAGGAGACAATGAAAAAACCTGTTCCTGCTACCGGAGAAGTTACCTTAAAAGAAGTACACAAGAGCCTAGAACACTTAAATAGTACTATGACGCAATTGTTATCAGCGGCTAGAGAAACTGTAAGTGTTGCCCAAGCACAAGTTAAAGCAGTTAAAGCAGCAAGCGGTAACAGATTAGCATAAGGATAATTCATGAGTTGGAAAAAATACTTTTCTCCGGTGCCTGTAAATGGTTCTATCAGCACTATTAGCGGGCAAAATAACGGCAATCGCCCTGGACCCGCGCGAAGTAACTACTCAAGTTATTTGCCAGATGTTTATAGCGGTAGTCCAAATCGTATCGAGCGTTATCAACAATATGAAGTTATGGATAGTGACCCAGAAGTCAATGCGGCTTTAGATATTCTTGCTGAATTTTGTACACAAAAACTTAAAGACAGTAAAAATCCCTTTGCTATTAGATGGCGTCAAAAAGCTACTAATAGCGAAGTAAAAATTCTAAGCGAATATTTGCAACAATGGAATGCTTTACAAAAATTTGATACTAGAATATTTCGTATAGTTCGTAATACATTTAAATTCGGTGACAGTTTTTTTATTCGTGATCCAGAAAATCAAAAATGGAACTACATTGATGCTAGTAAAATTGTCAAAGTAATTGTTAACGAAAGCGAAGGTAAAAAACCAGAGCAATTTGTAATCAAAGACATAGCTCCTAATTTTATGAATTTGATTGCCACACAGATTACACCTAATATAAATCCTCGCAATCATGGAGGTGCAGCACCAGGTGGTGGCGGAGGAACAGGACCACAAACTTATGCAGGTAGCGGTTCAAGTGGTGGAAGTAGTTCAAGCAATCGTTTTGGTCTTCAACAAACTGAAAATGCTATTAATAGTGAACATATTGTACATTTAAGTCTAAGTGAAGGACTTGATCAAAACTATCCATTTGGTAATAGCCTGCTTGAAAATATTTTTAAAGTTTATAAACAAAAAGAATTATTAGAAGATGCTATTCTAATATATCGCATACAGAGAGCTCCAGAGCGCCGTGTATTCCATATTGATGTTGGCAATATGCCCAGTCATTTGGCTATGGCATTTGTTGAGCGTGTTAAAAACGAAATCCACCAACGCCGTATTCCGTCACAAACAGGAGGCGGACAGAATGTCATAGACTCTGCATACAACCCTCTAAGCATTAACGAAGATTATTTCTTTCCTAAAACAGCAGACGGCAAAGGTTCCGATGTAACAATGCTAGAAGGCGGTAAGAATATTGGCGAAATTGATGACTTAAAGTACTTTACTAACAAGTTATTCCGCGGATTGCGTATACCAAGTAGCTATTTGCCTACTGGACAAGATGACAGTCAAAGTAATTTTAATGATGGTCGAGTGGGTACAGCTTATATTCAAGAATTGCGTTTTAACAAATACTGTGAACGTTTACAGGCCTTAATGACTGGCGTGTTTGACGAAGAATTTAAAATGTTCTTGCACAGTAAAGGATTGAATATCGATTCTAGTTTGTTTGAATTGAATTTTAATCCTCCTATGAATTTTGCCAGTAGTCGTCAAGCGGCCATTGACGCTGAGCGCATTAATACTTTTAATACCATTCAACAGGTTCCTTTTATGAGCAAGCGTTTTGCTCTTAAACGCTTTTTAAGTCTAACAGACGAAGAAGTAGCAGAAAATGAACGCATGTGGGCAGAAGAAAATGGTAAAGGTGAACCGACTACAACAGATGCTGCTGGTGAATTGCGTAGCGCAGGTATAAGTGCAAGCGGAATTGGTGGAGATATGGATGCTGCAGGTGATTTATCCGCACCCGATGATATGCAGTCAGAAACTGAAGAAGGTGCTCCTCCAGGAGGAGCAGCACCAGGACCTGGAGGAGCTGCACCAGCACCAGGAGCATAAATACCATATGATCTTAAGAGAATTATTTTATATTGACCCCGATACTAGGCATGTAGCGAATGATTTACGCTACGAGCCTAAACGCGATTCTAGTGTATTACATAGAGATGATACTAGAAAAACGAGATTAACTTTAAGACAAATAAATGAATTAAGAAAAAGTACTGAGGCACATATTCTAGAACAAGAAAGTGAACTAGCTTTTATTCATTCAATGTATGCTGCNCCACCTGCCGCACCACCTGCCGCATAATAAAAATTGCTAAATCGGCTAATTTTTGCCTATATTAACCCATTTATTACATTATAGTGTAAATAATACACAGCCTTGAATCACATAATTTAGGAGATTAAACATGACTGACCGCGCTCAATTTGAAGCTATGCTTGAAGCTTTGATCAATGAAGATCAGGCAACAGCTAAAGAAATTTTCCACAATATCGTAGTAGGAAAATCTCGTGAAATCTACGAAGAATTATTAGCAGAAGATTTTAGCCAAGATACTGGCAATCCATACAATAAAAACGAAGGTATGGAAGAAGAAGAAGAGGAAGAAGAATCTGCAGGTGAAGAAGAGGAAGAGGACGGTGATGACGCTGAAGACGACAGCGAAGAACCAGAAGACGACGAAGAAGATCCATTTGGCGCTGAAGAAGAACCAGAAGACGACGGTGAAGGCGAAGGCGATATCGAAGATCGCGTTATGGACTTAGAAGACGCACTAGAAGACCTAAAAGCAGAGTTTGAACAACTATTGCAAGGCGAAGAACACGAAGAAGAAAATGAGCCAGGAATACACGGCGACGGCATGCCAATGCATGACATCGAAGCAGATATGATGGGCGCGGATGAGCACGAAGAACAAGAAGAAGAAGGTGTAATGCACCATGTTCACCACCACATGAACGAGTATGTTAACAAAGTTCCACTACCAAAACACGGTGATAATGGCGTTAACACAAAGTCCACAATCGACAACATGAAAAACGATATGGGCGGTTCTGCAAAGAACATTGCACAAAGTTTTTCAACAGAAAAAGGTGGCACACAAGGTGGTTTGGCCAAACCAAATGCTACAGTAAATGATTTTGGTAATATCAATAAACCAGGTGGAAACGCAGGAAAAACAGCGTTTAAAAAGAAAGAACCTGGACATGGCCCAGAGAAGAAAGGTCACGGCGAAGGCGGAGCAGTANGTAGTACAGCACACAATAAAGAAGGTGGCCGTAATACCAAGAGCTTGATTAGTTCTAGAGTTCGTTAATATATGTTATACCTCCGAGAGAATCTCAGTTTCAACGAAGCAAAAATGATCGTTGAGTCTGATGACAAAGATGGGAAGAGTTTATACATGTCCGGGATTTGTATCCAGGGCGGTATACGCAACGCTAACCAGCGTGTTTACCCTGTTAATGAGATTGGCAAGGCTGTTAAGACCCTTAACGATCAGATTCAGAACGGTTATTCAGTTCTCGGAGAAGTGGATCATCCAGATGATCTAAAAATTAACCTGGACCGTGTAAGCCACATGATAACAAATATGTGGATGGACGGTCCAAACGGTTACGGGAAGTTGAAAATACTTCCAACACCAATGGGACAACTAATTCGTACAATGCTGGAAAGCGGAGTCAAGTTAGGTGTTTCAAGTCGCGGATCTGGAAATGTCAAAGATGACGGATCCGGTGAAGTATCAGATTTTGAGATTATCACAGTAGATATGGTAGCTCAACCTAGTGCTCCTGGAGCATATCCTACACCAATTTATGAACACTTGATGAATAATCGTGGTGGATTAAATAGCTTGCGCATAGCGCAAGAGGTGAAAGGTGACCCTAAAGCACAGAAATATCTCAAAGAAAGTTTATTAGCAATAATAAACCGACTCCAATAATAAGGAGAATCACATGTTGGATGCACTAAAAAGTTTATTTGAAAACAATGTGATTTCAGAAGAGATCAAAGAGTCAATTGAGCAAGCGTTCGAAGCTCGCATCAGCGAAGCTAAAGAAGTAGCTGCTCAACAACTACGCGAAGAATTTGCGCAAAAATATGAACACGACAAAAACACAATGGTTGAAGCAGTAGATCGTATGATCTCTGAACAACTAGCTGCTGAAATTGTTGAGTTTGCCGATGATCGTCGTCAGCTAGATGAAATGAAAGTCAAACTAGCTAAAGAAAAGAAAGCAGTTAGCAAAGTAATGAAGGAATTTGTTACTCGTCAGCTAGCTTCTGAAGTTCGTGAATTACACGAAGATCAAGTAGTAATGGCAAGTAAATTTGCAAAATTAGAACACTTTGTAGTTGAGGCTCTAGCTCAAGAAATCACAGAGTTTACGCAAGATAAAAAGGATCTAGCTGAAACTAAGGTACGCTTAGTTCGTGAAGGTCGTCAAGAAATCAAGAAGGTAAAACAAGAGTTCATCACTCGTGCAGCTAAGATGGTCGAAGGTGTAGTAAGTCAGAATTTACATTCTGAAATACATGCCTTAAAAGAAGACATCGAAGCAGCTCGTAGAGCAGACTTTGGTCGCAAGTTATTCGAAGCGTTTGCTACAGAATATCAAGCGTCATACCTAAATGAAAAATCGGAAACAGCAAAATTACTCAAAGTCATAGACCTGAAAGATCAAGCAATGAAAGAAGCCGCACAGGCAGTTGTCAAAGCTGAAGAACTCTTAGAAAGTAAAGAAGCTCAAGTCCGTGCTCTTAAAGAGAGTCAAGAAAGAAAAACAATCATGAATGAATTACTTGCTCCTCTAAACAAGGAACAACGAGACATCATGGCTGAATTAATGGAGACTGTGAAAACAGAACGTCTAAACGAAAGTTTTGAAAAGTATTTGCCAAGCGTTATCAACGGTAATGTTAGCAAGACTCCGCAGAAAAAACAGGCACTAGTAGAGGCTAAAGAAATAACCGGAAATAAGATTTCCAACAACCAAAATAGCAGTGAGTCAGCAGATATCATCGATATTCGTAAACTTGCCGGACTAAAATTTTAAGGAGAAATTTAAATGTCAGAACTATTAAACGGACGTTGGGCAGAAACCAAGGAAGCCCTATTAGAAGGCTTGTCAGGCACTAAAAAATCAGTAATGGGAGTTACACTAGAAAATACTCGTAAGTATTTGATGGAAAGTCCTACAGCTGGTGCCACTTCTGCCGGTAACGTTGCAACACTAAACCGCGTGATTCTTCCAGTAATCCGTCGTGTTATGCCAACCGTTATTGCTAACGAGTTGGTTGGCGTTCAGCCAATGACTGGTCCAGTCGGACAGATCCACACATTGCGTGTGCGTTATGCTGATACATCTGCAGGAGCCAATGTGCTAGCAGGTGAAGAGGCATTGAGCCCATTCAAGATTGCGTCTTCTTATTCTGGTAATACCAACGATGGTGCCGCTAAAGCAGCTTCAACAGCTACTTTAGAAGGTCAAGCTGGTAACAGAATGAGCATACAAATCTTGAAACAAACAGTTGAAGCGAAAACTCGTAAATTGAGTGCTCGTTGGACTTTTGAATCAGCTCAAGACGCTCAAGCACAACAAGGTATTGATGTAGAAGCAGAAGTAATGGCAGCTTTAGCTCAAGAAATTACAGCTGAAATTGACCAAGAAATCATTGCTTCATTAACAGCATTAGCTGGTACAGCAACACAAACTTATGATCAATCACAAGTAAGTGGTACTGCTACATTCGTTGGTGATGAGCATGCTGCTCTTGCAGTTCAAATCAATCGCGTAAGCAACTTGATCGCTCAAAGAACTCGTCGTGGCGCAGGTAACTACGCTGTCGTTAGCCCATTTGCTTTAACAATCCTTCAATCTGCTACTACTAGCGCATTTGCTCGTACAACAGAAGGTACATTCGAAGCTCCTACAAACACTAAGTTTGTTGGTACATTGAACGGTGCTATGAAGATTTATGTTAACAGCTATGCTCAAGATTCTGCAAGTATCCTAATTGGTTACAAAGGATCTAGCGAGTCTGATGCTCCAGCATTCTATTGCCCATACATTCCATTGATGAGCAGTGGTGTTGTATTGGATCCATCAACATTTGAACCAGTCGTATCATTCATGACACGCTATGGTTATGTTGAGTTGTCAAATACAGCAAGTTCTTTAGGTAATGCTGCTGACTATTTAGGTTTAGTTGCTATTACTAACGCTAACGTTAAGTTTAGTTAATTTGTTTACTTAAAAGTTAGACAAAATTAAAAGAGCACTTCGGTGCTCTTTTTTTTGTTAAATAAAAGATGACAACCACAAGATTTTATAATCCTACTACTTTAACAAATGTAAATGTACCTAATCCCATAGTGCCACAAAACCCTAGTATTGATTGGAAATATAATCCAACTGCTTTACTACCAGGTGCTTATGCGGTAAGCGGCCAACCTTTATACACTATAAGTGGATTATGGATGGAAAAATTTCTTAGCAATACTAGTCAATTATGGTGCACTGGCTATAAAATTCCAAATGTTGGAACTACCATTTTAGGTATAGAATTACAGTTAAATATTTTGCGACAGGCTCGAATACAAGATCTATTGATACAATTAACTCTAAACGGCAGTTTAATTGGTGAAAATATGGCTAGCGGAATTAATTCAGTACAAAGCGATATGTATACTGGAGATTTTACCACACCTCTATTTCCTGTTGGGGATTTAAACATCTACGGTGGAGCAAATACT
>JGI26470J50227_1000466_pt1 | contig 16698 bp, 16 predicted proteins | sample FreactTroBogLake_FD_50227 | JGI IMG/M metagenome (IMG submission 50227) | reverse complement strand
TAAATATCGGTGTGTGAGCTTTTGTGTGACTAGATTTATAAGATCACAAGAAATGCTAGCTCACTCTTTGGTTTTCAAAACCAAAGGATTTTTGGAGCCACCATCTAACACTTCGTTGCTCCTAAGAGGTTTTAGGAAATAAGCGTTACTTTAAGTAGCGCTTAAGGCAACTAAACATTCTTTTCGTATGCCGCTAGCTTCTCTCTCAATCGACGTTCTTCTTGAAATCGCTCAGTTTCATCGCGAATGATGGCAGCAATCGCCATAGGCTGATCCTGATCATCAAAAATCATTGTGACTGAAAAGGCAATTGAAATTGATCTACCATCTTTATGAAGCGCAGGAACTCTAAGTAAGGTATTGCCATACTTAGTTTGGCCAGTTTCCATCGTATGAAAATAGCCCTTAGAGTGACGCTCTCTAAATCGTTCAGGGGTAATAATGCTGAGCGTCTTTCCTAAAGCTTCTAGTTCGCTATAGCCAAAAATACGCTCAGCAGACGCATTCCAAAATAAAATATTCTCGTCTCGATCAGAAATAATCACTGCTTCGCCAATATGACTCATCAGTGTTTTGAAATTGATGCTATCTGACATGATTAATCTCTATTGTTTAGTCATTAATGACTAAGAATACTCCAAAAAAAAGCCACCCGAAGGTGGCTCGCTGAGAAGTTAGTTTAATTAATAAGTCTTATAAGCAAGGTATTTCCCTGAGAGAACTACTTGAACACGGTCTCCTTTTGGATCTGGTTCGCGCTGGATATCCATTGAGAAATCAATCGCACTCATAATGCCATCGCCAAACTCTTCATGAATCAGTTCTTTGATAGTAGTGCCATACACGTTAACAATCTCATACCAACGATAGATCAATGGATCTGTTGGCACCGCTGTTGGCAAAGAGCCTTTATAAGGAACAATTTGTAACCAAGCCATTTCTTCATCAGTTAAGTCAAATAACTTTCCAGCGGCTTCAGCCTGGGCTTTTGTAAAAGTCATTTGACCTAAGCAGCCTGCAGTAACCCACTCCTTAGACTCGCCAATGGCTTTGGCAATATCACTCCACTTCATGCCTTTGCGAACTTTGGCTTCGATAATTTTCTGTGTAACTACTGAACGATCCATCTTCTTCTCCTGATTTAATTTATTAAGCTACAGCTGCATCAACACCCGGAAGGACTATGACCGGCTTATAACCATCCAACTCACCCTTTGCACCCTTTATCTGTAAATCTTTTGATCGATTGACTAAGAAGTCAACTAAGTGATTGCGCATTGGATAGTACATTGGGTCATGATGTAAGCTTGCTCTTTGGCGACCTTTAGGCAGGGTATTAACTACAATTTCAGCGATGCGTGCATTAGGACCATTGCTCATCAACATGATTTTGTCTGAAAGTAAGATTGCCTCATCAACATCATGGGTGATCATAAAGACAGTTTGATTAGTTTCTTTGCAGATTTTGAGGAGCTCATCCTGAATCACTCCACGGGTTAATGCATCCAAAGCGCCGAATGGCTCATCTAGAAGCAGCATCTTTGGCTCAATCGCAAAGGCTCTAGCAATACCAACCCTTTGCTTCATACCGCCAGATAATTCTGATGGTTTTTTAGTTTCAGCGTTTACCAATCCAACCATCGCTAAATATTTTTTAGAATGTTCAGTAATTTGCTCTTTTGACCAATCTGGATATTTTGATTTAACAGCGAAGGCTACATTCTGCAAAACCGTCATCCAAGGCATCAATGCATGGCCTTGGAAAACAACACCACGCTCTAATCCGGGACCCTGAATATGCTTACCAAGCATGATTGCATCGCCACCAGTTGCATCCTCTAGACCTGCAAGCACGTTCAAAATAGTGGTTTTGCCACATCCCGAGTGTCCAATGATGCAAACGAATTCCCCTTTTTCGATTTCAAAATCAATTCCTTCGAATACTGGAGGCGCATCAGCTTTATAAGACTTGCTAAGATTTGAAACTTTAAGGAATGTATTTTCAATCTGCATATGAAACCGCCTTTTGTAACTTGCCAAATGCAGTATCAAGCAGCATTCCAACAATACCAATTAAAAGAATTGCAAAAATAACACTAGAAAGGGATAAATTGTTCCACTCATTCCATAGGAAGTAACCAATACCCGTTCCACCAACAAGCATCTCAGCAGCAACGATCACCAACCATGCAATCCCCATGGAGATACGCATACCAGTTAGGATCGTTGGCGCGGCAGCAGGAAGAATCACCAAGAATGCCTTACGCAGAGGAGAAACTTCCAAGGTTTTGGCAACGTTTAATAATTCTTTGCGGACATTAGCAACTCCAAAAGCAGTGTTTAAAAGCATTGGCCAAACAGAACAAATAAAGATGACAAAGATTCCAGAAATTGAAGAATCTTTAATGGTGTAAAGCGCAATAGGCATCCAGGCCAAAGGAGAGATTGGCTTGAGAATTTGAATAAATGGATTAAATGCCTCATAAGCTAATGGGGACATTCCAATCCAAAATCCAAATGGGATTGCCACAATCATTGCCAATAAAAATCCCAGCCCTACACGGGCTAAGGAATAAGCAAGCTGAATGCCAATACCTTTGTCGTTTGGCCCATTATCATAAAAAGGATGTGACAGTTGCTTATAAATGGTTTGCCCCATCTGCGTTAAGGTTGGAAACCCTGTTTTCTGAACCGGCTCACTACCACCCTGACCCATAAGACTGTTGTAGTCACTGGAGTTCGTTGATATGCCCGGTGGGGGCGTAACCTTTTGGGTTGTTGCCATGTGCCAGATCGACAAACACAGGAGCAAAATCACAACCGATAGGATTGCGCCTTTTACCTTAATTGATAACGTTTTCATTCATTTACCTTAAATTCACGCTTTACTAGTTTGAAAAGATTTCAGATAGGCTGCTGGCTGACTAGGATCAAATTCTTTGCCCATAATCTTGTCTTTTTTGTATCCCACTTTAGCCAATGGTGGAACTGCAATGCCAGTCTCACCCATATACTTTTTAGCGTCGGTTAGCAGGAATACTTTTTCGGAGATGTCATTGTAATTCACATCACCTTTGACATAACCCCAGCGCTGCATCTGCGTCAGCATCCAAGTGGCCATGGAATACCAAGGAATTGGATTGAAATCGATGCGATCTGGCACGTTTTGAACATTACCTAAACCATCTGCAAACTTACCAGTAAGAACTTGCATAACAACTGTTTCAGGCTGATTAAGATAGTTTGGCGCAGAAATCACTTTGGCAATTAAAGGTCTATTAGCCGGATCACGAGCCATAGTTGAGGCATTCAATACTGCGCGATACAAGGCGGCAAAAGTATTTGGATTTTTTCTAATGAACTCTTCTGACGTTCCAAATGCGCAGCATGGATGACCGTCCCATATCTGCTTAGTCAGGATATGAATAAATCCAACTTCATCGTAGACTGCACGCTGATTAAATGGATCGGGCCCTAAGAAACCATCAATATTGCCTGCACGTAAATTAGCAACCATCTCCGGTGGTGGTGTCACGCGAATCTGAATATCTTTATCTGGATCCAAGCCAGCTTGTGCAACGTAATAACGCAATAAGAAGTTATGCATTGAATATTCAAACGGTACAGCAAACTTCATACCCTTCCAGTTTTTAGGATCACGGTTATCTTTGTGTTTATTGGCTAAAGTGATTGCTTGGCCATTCACGTTTTGAATGGTTGCTACCCGCATTTGAGTCGGATCTGAGCCCAAGCCCATAGACATCGATATCGGCATTGGTGACAAGAAGTGAGACGCATCGTGTTCTTTATTGAGCATCTTGTCACGAATTAAAGCCCAACCCGCTGTTTTATTTAATGTGACATTGAGACCCTGCTTTTTATAAAAGCCCAAGGGGTCTGACATGATCAAAGGGGTTGCACAAGTGATCGCAATAAAACCAATCTTCAGATCTGGTTTTTCAAGGGGTGCTTTTTCTTGAGCCATTGCCTGTAATGACCCCACTGGCAGGAAACCAGATAAGGCACTCATGGCACCGCCAGCACCTACAGCCTTTAAGAACGCACGTCTACGTGCCTCTTGAGGAAACAATGCTTTTACTAAACTAGCCTCAACAAAATCTGCACTCTCTTGCTCAACATCCATTTTTGCGGAAAGAGAATTTGTATGATCCAACTCAGATGCATGCTGGCCACAGCTACAGCGGTTACTAAATAGCGGTCTATCTGGGTCAAATGGGCGATATGAATTCATTTATAGCTCCTAGTAATTAATTAAGATACTGCTTGCAATAGATTGAAATAAGTTTGTGACTCAATCAATGGAGTAAGGGTCTCAAGTTTTTCTCTATAAACCTCTCCGACCATCACCACGACTGGCTGCTTTTCCAAAAAATAATGATGGACATCACCTAGGCGCAATTCATCCAATGTGCAACCAAAGCTGCGCTGCGTTGGCAGGCTTACTGACTCCATCAAGCAAACAGGGGTATCTTTTGAATAGCCTTGAGCAATCAAGGTTGTGGCAACCTCAGATAACTGGTCGCGCGCCATATAGTAGATTGCGGTTTTATGATCAAAATGTGCGCAACGCCCAGGCAAAGTAGTTAGAGTCAAGGTCCGACTTAATTCTCTTGTCGTTGGGGGCTGCTTTAATTCTGCTGAAGCTGCTAGGGCAGTAGTAATTCCTGGGACGATTTCATAATGCACGCTTGCTTTCTCAAGGGCATCAATCTCCTCTTGTGCACGCCCAAAAATCAGGGGATCCCCACCTTTCAAGCGCACCACGATTCCGTACTTACTAGCAGCATCAACTAATTGCTTATTAATAAAGTGTTGGGAGCTCGAATGTGCTCCACATCTTTTTCCTACTTGCACCAATATAGCGCCAAGACACCACTCCAACATTGAAATATCAATGAGGGCATCATAAAAAACAATGTCTGCCTGAGCCAAAATTCTCGAACCGCGAACAGTAATGAGATCTGCAGCTCCAGGCCCCGCACCAATGAGGTAGACGCCAGGTATTACACCATTTGCTTTGGGTGATTTGTCTGTTGTCGGTGCAATTTGTTCCATGCATCATTTGTAACAGCCCTAAATACCCACAAAACTAGATCATGAACCAAAAATGTTCATGCATTAGTTTGGTGCACCAATACTGAGCCATCACCCTAACCGCGGCCAATACAACTTCTTTATTGTTAGTTATCGACTAAAGGAGCTCATCATGAAAGAAAAAGCGAATGTTAGTGGCTTAGTACCAGAAGCCACCATCCCCACTGTTGCGGCTGCAAATCCTACGCGACGCAAGCTCATTCAAGGTATTGGCTCTGCCAGCATTCTCTCTCTAATAGATCCAATGGTTAAAGCAGGGGCATGGGCTGCAGGCTCTGATGCTCCGGAGAAAACTGATGTGAAAGTGAGTTTTATTGCACTGACTGACTGCTCCTCAGTGGTAATGGCCAATCATCTTGGTCTAGATAAAAAGTACGGCGTCAAGATTATCCCAACCAAAGAAGCCTCATGGGCTGCAATTCGAGACAAGCTGGTCAATGGTGAGAATGACATGTCTCATATTTTGTATGGCTTGGTATATGGCTTGCAGATGGGCATTGGTGGTCAACAAAAAGATATGTCGGTATTAATGAGTATTAACAATAATGGTCAAGCAATCAGTCTCTCTAAAGCGCTGTACAAGAAAGGGGTTACTGATGGTGCCAGCCTTAAAGCTCTAATGGATAAAGAAAAGCGTGACTACACTTTTGCGCAAACCTTTCCAACAGGTACTCACGCAATGTGGCTATATTACTGGCTAGCAAATTATGGAATTAATCCCTTTAAGGATGCGAAGATCACAACGGTTCCGCCTCCACAAATGGTTGCCAATATGCGCAGCGGTAATATGGACGGATTTTGTGTAGGAGAACCTTGGAACGCTCGTGCCATTATTGATGATGTTGGCTTCACAGCCATTACCACTCAAGCTATTTGGCAAGATCACCCCGAAAAAGTTCTCGGATCAACCGGAGATTTTGCAAAGCGCTATCCAAATACATGCCGGGCTGTTGTTTCAGCGATGCTAGAGGCTAGTAAGTACATTGATGCTTCAACCAGCAATAAACATGCGACAGCTGAAGTGGTCTCAGCGCCTTCATTCATTAATACTGACATCAACGTTATTCAGGATCGGATGATGGGTCGTTATAACAACGGTATTGGTAAAACCTGGGATGACCCACATGCTATGAAGTTTTACAATGAAGGTTCAGTTAATTTCCCGTATCTTTCAGATGGCATGTGGTTTATGACTCAGCATAAGCGCTGGGGTCTATTAAAAGAACATCCTGATTATTTGGCTGTCGCAAAAAAAGTTAATAACATTACTCTTTATAAAGAGGCGGCAACAGCCACTAAAACGCCCCTACCTAAGAGTGATATGCGCACAAGCAAATTATTCGATGGTGTTGTATGGAATGGGTCCAATCCTGCAGCCTATGCAGATAGCTTCAAGATCAAAGCATGAAAAAACAAAAACTTGTCATGATTGGCAATGGGATGGCCGGTGTTCGGACCATCGAAGAATTATTAAAGCTCGACCCAGAGCTTTATGACATCACTATCTTTGGTGCCGAACCGCATCCCAACTACAACCGCATTCTGCTTTCTCCTGTATTAGCTGGGGAACAGACTCTTGAGCAAATTGTTCTCAATGACCTAGATTGGTATAAGAGCAATGGCATTCATCTTCATCTTGGCAAGACCATAACTAAGATTGATCGCAAAGAGCGTACTGTTATTGCTGATGATGGCACCGTTGAAAGCTACGATCGATTGTTGCTAGCTACAGGCTCACTACCATTTATTCTGCCTGTCCCAGGCAATGATTTGCCTGGCGTCATTGCCTACCGCGATATCAAAGATACCAATGAGATGATTGATGTAGCGACCCGCTTCAAAAATGCTGTTGTAATTGGTGGTGGGTTACTTGGTTTAGAGGCAGCAAATGGTTTAGCTCTCAGAGGCATGAGTGTGACCGTAGTCCACCTGGCCGACTGGCTGATGGAAAGGCAGTTAGATAAAACAGCCGCTGATTTACTACAAAAATCCCTGGAAGAAAAAGGTCTCAAGTTTTTACTCAAGACCTCTACTGAAGCAATCAGCCCTAATGCTGCTGGTGATCGCGTAGGCTCTATTCGCTTTAAAGGTGGTCTTGAGATTCCTGCAGATTTAGTTGTCATGGCTGCAGGAATTAAACCCAATACAGCCTTAGCTGAATCCGCAGGCTTACATTGCAGCAGAGGCATTGTTGTTAACGACACCTTACAAACATTTGATCCAAGAGTTTATGCCGTTGGTGAGTGTGCAAGTCACCGCGGTACAGCCTATGGTTTAGTTGCCCCCTTATTTGAACAAGCTAAAGTTTGTGCAAATCATTTAGCTGAACATGGTATTGGGCGCTATGAGGGTTCTGTAACCTCAACAAAACTTAAGGTTACTGGGGTTGATCTCTTCTCTGCTGGTAACTTTATGGGTGGTGAAGGTACCGAAGAAATTACCCTAGCTGATCCTATTGGCGGCGTGTATAAAAAATTAGTTCTGAAAGATGATCGTTTGATTGGCGCTTGCATGTTTGGCGATACCGCAGATAGCACTTGGTATTTCAAACTCATGCGTGACGCACAAAGTATTGCAGAAATTCGTGACACGTTAATGTTTGGTGAATCCAATATTGGTGACGTTGGCCATCAAGGTCATAATAAAGCTGCGGGCATGACTGATGCAGACGAAGTCTGCGGATGCAATGGTGTTACTAAGGGTACTATTGTGAAGGCCATTCGTGAGCAAGGCCTCTTTACCCTTGATGAAGTCAAGAAATGTACGAAGGCCAGTAGCTCGTGCGGATCATGCACGGGCTTAGTTGAGCAAGTCTTGATGAATGTCTTAGGAACAGACTATTCAGCGACCCCTAGAAAGAAATCGATTTGCGGATGCTCTGAACTTTCTCATGATGAAATCCGTCAAGCTATACGCTCAGGCCACTTAATTTCTCAAGAACAAGTTCGCACTGAATTGAACTGGAGAACGCCTAATGGTTGCGCGACTTGTCGCCCTGCCCTGAACTACTATCTGATTTCTACTTGGCCACATGAAGCAAAAGATGATCCACAGTCTCGCTTTATTAATGAACGTGCTCATGCCAATATTCAAAAAGACGGCACCTACTCTGTAATTCCACGCATGTTTGGTGGATTAACTACCCCCTCTGAGCTCCGCAGAATTGCTGACGTTGCTGAGAAATACCAAGTACCAACAGTTAAAGTTACCGGTGGTCAACGTATTGATCTGCTTGGCATCAAGAAGGATGATCTTCCAGCAGTTTGGAAAGAGTTGGATATGCCATCAGGCCATGCCTATGGAAAATCGATTCGTACAGTGAAAACTTGTGTTGGTGATGAGCACTGTCGTTTTGGCACCCAATCTTCCATGAAGATGGGCGTTGAACTTGAGCGCATGCTCTTTGGTATGTACGCCCCTCATAAAGTCAAGCTTGCAGTTTCAGGTTGTCCTAGAAACTGCGCGGAGGCCGGCATTAAAGACGTCGGCATTATTGGCGTTGAGTCTGGCTGGGAGCTCTACATTGGTGGTAACGGCGGCATTAAGACTGAAGTTGCTGAATTTCTTTGCAAAGTGAAAACAGATGAGGAAGTGCGTGAGTATTCAGGCGCCTTCTTACAGCTCTATCGCGAGGAAGCTTGGTATCTCGATCGCACAGTTCACTACTTAGCCCGCGTTGGCATGGAATACATCAAGCAAAAGGTGGTTGATGATGCTGAAAGTCGTAAAGCTCTTTATGAGAGACTGCTCTTTGATCTGAAAGATGCCCCAGACCCTTGGAAGGACTTCGAACGTGCCGGTGTAGATGTTCGTCAATTTAAAACCATTCCTATTGTCGAGGTTGGAAATGTCTAATACCGCCCAACTTGATCAATGGCAAAAAATTACCACGGTTGAAGATATCCCCGTCTTAGGAGCTCGAGTGATTGCAGCACCAGCCGGTCAAATAGCGATTTTCAGAAACTCAGAAGATGAAGTATTTGCCGTATTGGATAAGTGCCCGCATAAAGGAGGCCCCCTTTCACAAGGTATTGTTCATGGTAAATCCGTGACCTGTCCTTTGCACTCCTGGAATATCGATCTTTCCACCGGCTGTGCGGTTGCTCCGGATGAGGGCTGCGCAAAATCTTTTGCAGTTAAAGTTGAGTCTGGTGTAGTTTGGTTGAGTCGCGAGGAATTGCAAGCTACTCATGGCTGAAGTTAAAAGCACCTGTTGCTATTGTGGTGTTGGCTGTGGCGTCATCATTGAAACTACGCCCAATAGCAATGGAAAGCTAGAAGTAACTGGGGTTCGTGGTGACCCTGATCACCCCGCAAACTTCGGCCGACTTTGCAGCAAAGGCTCGACCCTTCAACTTACTGCAAACCCAAGCCTGCAGATACAAGCGCGGCTCGGCTCTCCAGCAATCCGCAAAGCGAGAGGTCAAGAGCCGATCGATATTTATTGGCCTGAAGCAATTCAAACCGTTGCCCAGAAATTTACCGACATCATTAAAGAGCATGGCCCAGAATCCGTTGGTATTTATGTCTCTGGTCAGCTTCTAACCGAAGATTATTACGTCTTCAATAAGTTAATGAAGGGCTTAATTGGTTCAAACAATATTGATACCAATTCACGCCTATGTATGTCTAGCGCAGTAGCTGGCTATAAGCAAACTTTAGGAATGGATGCTCCGCCTTGCTGCTATGAAGATATTGATTCAGCATCGACTATTTTTATTACAGGATCAAATACCGCTTTTGCCCATCCAATTTTGTATAGGCGCCTTGAAGATGCCCGTAAAAATAATCCAGACCTGAAAGTCATTGTTGTTGACCCCAGAAAAACAGATACTGCCAAAGAAGCTGATCTATATTTACAAATTCAACCGGGTACTGATGTAGCCCTTTACCATGGCATGCTTTACATCATGCTTTGGGAGAAATGGATTGATGAGTCTTATATCAACTCCTACACAGTAGGTTTTGATGGGCTGCGTGATCTGGTGAGGGACTTCACCCCTAAGGCAGTGAGCCAGATCTGCGGTATTAGCGAAAAAGACTTATTCCAAGCGGCACAATGGTTTGCCACCTCTCCTGCAACGCTATCCATGTACTGCCAAGGACTTAATCAGTCTGCGTCAGGCACCGCCAAGAATGCTGCTTTAGTAAATCTACATTTGGCCACTGGTCAAATTGGTAAAGCTGGTGCAGGCCCCTTCTCTTTAACTGGGCAACCGAATGCAATGGGTGGCCGAGAGGTTGGAGGATTGGCCAATCTACTTTCAGCACACCGTGATCTTGCTAACCCAGAACATCGCGCAGAAGTCGCTAACTTGTGGGGCGTCCACTCCGTTCCTGAAAAACCAGGGCTTAGCGCCATTCCTATGTTTGAGGCATTGCGCACTGAAAAGCTTAAGGCTATTTGGATCGTTTGCACAAACCCTGCGCAATCCATGCCTGATCTCAATGCGGTGCATGAAGGGCTAAGCAAAGCGGAGTTTGTTGTCGTGCAGGAAGCCTATGCACACACAGCCACTACCTTATATGCAGATGTGTTATTGCCAGCCACTACCTGGGCAGAAAAGGTGGGGACCGTTACCAATTCAGAACGTCGTATCTCCAAAGTCAATCCTGCAATTGCCCCCTATGAGTCTGCCAGACATGATTGGCAGATCGCTTTAGATGTTGCACGGGCCCTAGAGGCGCTAATACCTGGCAATAGAAAAGAGGGAATTTCTACCCTCTTTCCTTATGACGGTCCGGAAGATATTTGGAATGAACATCGCGAAAGTACCGCTGGTCGCGATCTCGATATTACTGGCCTGAGCTATCAAATTCTCGAAGAGCGTGGGCCACAACAATGGCCAATGCCCAAAGGGGATTTCTTTGGCAAAAAGCGGCTTTATGAAAATGGTGTCTTCCCAACCAAAGATAAAAAGGCTCACTTTATAGCCGCACCCTATAAAGCCACTGCAGAATCCGTTGATGCTCGCTACCCATTTGCTCTAAATACCGGACGCCTGCGAGATCAATGGCACGGCATGAGCAGAACTGGAACCATTGGAACGCTTTATGGTCACTCACCTGAGCCTTGCGTGGAGATGTCGCCCAAAGATGCTGGCAGAATGAACTTAGAAAATGGTGATTTAGTTCATGTCACCAGTCGTAGGGGGAGCGAGATCTTTCCAATCAAAGTCTCGGAGGATATTGCCTCCTCACAAGCATTTATTGCTATGCACTGGGGTTCTGAGTTTATTTCAGGCGCTGCTGGCAAAACACCAGGCCGCGGGGTTAACGGACTCACCTGCAACATGATTGACCCTGTATCGGGTCAGCCAGAATTAAAACATTCAGCAGTTAAAATTTTGCCTGCAAATCTACCTTGGCAATTAGTAGCCTTTGGTTTATTTCCAAAAGAAGAAGTATTTAATGTGCAAAACAGCTTACGCAGTATCTTGCCTCACTTTGACTCGGCCCAATGCGTCTTATTTGGTAGAGAGCAGGATGGCGACCTTATTGGTGTTTCATTCAAAGCTGCCCACCACGATGACCCTCTTGAAGAATCTGACTCTCTTGCCGCCCAAGCTTTAAAGCAGGTAATACTGAAATTTAAATTAGATGAGGCATCTGGTGAGCCTGTGATGCGTTATAGCGATAAGCGCAGAGGCGTCGTACGGCTCGTGCGTGCTCATGAGAAGGTTCTGTCTGCAATGCTTACTGGCCCTATTGATAGTCTAGCCAGTACTGCCTGGCTGAGGGAGTACCTAGAAAGCGGCTTAGATGCAAAAACGCTCGGTCGATCTCTATTGATGCCCGTCAGCAAGCCTCCAGTAGAGATCAAACCTAAAGGTAAAGCAATTTGTAACTGCTTTAATGTATCCGCTGACACAATGACGCAATGCCTGAGCAAAATGCCGGCAGGAATTACTCCTGATGATGCTATGAACTCACTTCAAGCTGAAACACAATGCGGAACGAATTGTGGCTCCTGTAAGCCAGAGGTTAAGCAAATCATTGGCCAATTCTTCATGAAAGCCCAAGTAGCTGCATAATCAAGCAATGGGTATTAGTTCATTCTTAAAGGTCATTGGTCGAGGTAGCAAGGGAGCCGGCGATCTTGATCGAGATCAGGCTAAAGAGGTATTTAGACAGATCCTAGATGACAAGGTCAGTGACCTTGAGTTGGGTGCGTTTTGTATTGCCATGCGCATTAAAGGTGAGTCTATATCTGAGTTAATGGGCTTTATGGATGCCATAGAACCGCATTTGAATTTGCTCAACCTAGGGTCGCGTCCAACCATCATTCTGCCAAGCTATAACGGAGCTAGAAAACAAGCAAATCTCACACCGCTGCTTGCAGGCATGCTTTCTAGTTATGGCTTTACCGTTCTTGTTCAGGGGGTTGAAAAAGATCAGACCAGGGTAACGAGCCATGACATTTTTAAATCACTCAGTTGGCCAATTCTAAACACTAAGAGTGAATTTGCTACCCTCATAACATCCAATAAGCCGATCTTTTACCCTCTCAAAGTCATTTCCCCAACACTTCAAAAATTATTGGATGTCAGAGAGAGAATAGGCTTACGTAATACTGGTCATGTCCTAGCAAAACTCATCAATCCAACCCTTCAGAACCCTTGGCAAGTTTCTAATTACACCCATCCAGAATATCCAGAAAAGTTGAGAGAATTTTTTCAACTCCGGGCAGCGAATGCTATTTTGATGAGGGGTAGCGAGGGCGAGCCAACAGCCTCATTACAAAGATTGCCTGAAATGCATTTTCTTTTTTCTAGCAAACAAGAAAGTACTAGCCCAGAAGAGCGCTTTGAAGAATCCAGTCCATTTTTCGAAATTGATGCCCAATCAACAGCCTCCGTTACTCAGCAAATTCTCTCTGGGCAAGTCAGATGTCCAGGCTCAATCCTAAGACAAGCCATTCAAATATCTACGATGGCTGGATTACACTAAGCCATGCTCAGAACAATTAAACGCTTGGTATGGGTTTCATTGGGTGCAATAATTGCACTGGGATTGACATTGATTGCTACTAAACCACCGACATCACCATTACTTCTTGCATCGCTAGGTGGTTCGACAATATTTTTATTTGGCTTAACTGGCGCCCCTGCAGCACAGCCAAGAGCTTTATTTGGTGGACATCTCATCAGTGCACTCATTGGCATTATTTGTTACCAGCTCTTTGATGATGCTTTGTGGGTTTATTTACTCGCAGAAGTAATTACTTTAGCGGTCTTATTACTTACTCAAACTGTGCACCCGCCAGCTGGCGCTAATCCACTCATCATGATCCAAGCTCATGCTGGATTTGGTCATCTCATAACAGTGGTCTTGGTTGGCGTTACGATTCTTGCTGTTGTCGCAGCCCTCTGGAGTCGCTTGACTCCAGGAAAGACTCTTCATTACCCAGTGAAATGGAATGAGCCCTCACCGCCATCGAAGGACTGGAGTGTTTGGGGGTAGCTGAAATCAGTCTGCTGAGTGGTTGATAAAGGCTTGGTTTAAATAACCCGCCAATCCTAAAACGATAGAGTCTGCTAAAACAGGATGTAAGGCAAACTCGTAGCTACTCGTTCCAGCTAAGACTATAAAAATGCTTAAGAAAACTGCCGGTGGATGAATGCAGCCTAATAAATACATCCCAATTAATGTTCCAATAACAGCAAATAGAATGCCTATTGAAGCCCACGGGAAAATATAGACGCAAATAAAAGCTACGCAGACAGCCATCAGATTTGCCTCTATCAAAACCAAAGGTGAAAAAAACTTACTGTCAGGAAATAAAAAAATGCATAAGGCAGTTACACCAAATACTGCAGTAATCATATTTTCATCCTGAGTCATATCGCCCCATAGATGATTCATAAAAGCTATTACAAGGATAGTGACCCCAACCCCAAGCGATACTCTAATTCTTTCAGACCAAGAATATTTATCTTGAGGTGGGGCAATCTTGTTAAAGAAATTAATTAATTTATTAAATAATTTTTTCATCTAATATCAATAGACTGGTCAATAGCTTTTACAAAGTCGGATTGGGTAATCATTCCAACCAACTGCCTATCATCGTTAATTACTGGGATATGATGATGGCCGTCGCCACAAAATATCTCGGCTAAGTCAAGCATATTTCGATCTTCACTAATAACTCTCACAGGCTTACTCATCACCTGCCCAACAGCATTTGGTAGACTGCCCAAGCCTGGAACAGTTGTCCGCATAAATCCTCTGATACGCTGTCCAAAGGTTTGGTGAAAATCAACAGCAGCACTTTTCAGAAAATCCTCAAGGGTAATAATTCCGAGAACCCTTCTTGCACCATCTATTACTGGTAAAGCTTTAACGTGACGCGTACGCAGTAAATTCCATGCCTGATCCAAGGGTGAGTCCATATTCACATACATGACATCTCTAGTCATGATATTTCTACACAACATACTTTGTAATTTCTTTTGATATGCACCATGCTCAACTTGAGAGATCAAATTAGCCAAGTCATCCTTACTAATATCAATTACTTGGTTATATCTTTCTAAAACGGCGCTAATTTCTTCATCTTCAATTTGACGATCGCGCTTTTGTATCAAGGATGATCCTACAGAGGCTTTTGATCGATGTGGATATGGTTTACCTGTAAGAGAATTGTAAATAACTGCACATAAAACCAGCAAAACTGCGTTACCTAATACCGGAAAGAGGACAAAAGAAAATTCCACCAATCCGTTAAGAGGAATTAAAAGAGCTAAGGCTGCTGCAGGTGCGTGTAAACAACGTAAAGCAAACATTGATAAGATTGCAAGCCCAACAGACAGGGGAATTAAGAGTATCAATTCATGCACAAAGTGTGTGCAAATAATACCCACTAAAGCAGAAATACAACTACCTCCTATAACCGCCCATGGCTGTGCCATTGGACTTGAAGGCAACACAAATAATAAACATGCACTAGCGCCCATTGAAGCAACAATCCATGGAGATACACTGCCATATCTTTCAAGCAATAAACCAAAGCTAATCATGGCTAGCAATCCCAACGTAACTCCAAAAACTGCTCTTAACCGCTCTGACCAAGAAACTGAGCTAGCTTCCGGCAATAAGATAGCGATTAAATAGTTGTATAAATGTTTCAAAGTGGTCCAAAAGGGGCTAGTTTAAATGCACCAAAACTGGTGATACTTGGCCTATTGTATGCAAATCTCCGTATATTCTTATGATTCAGAAAGATTAACTACAAAGCGCTATGGAACAAAAACTACCTTTACCTCCCTTTACTAAAGAAACCGCTATCCAGAAGATTCGAATGGCTGAAGATGCTTGGAATACCCGAGATCCAGAAAAAGTCTCCTTGGTTTACACGGAGGATACGATCTGGAGAAATCGAGCTGAATTTCCTAAGGGTCGAGAACAAGTTAAAGAGTTTCTCCAACGTAAATGGGCTAAGGAACTTGACTACCGGCTGATTAAGGAATTATGGGCTTTTACAGATAACCGTATTGCAGTTCGTTTTGCTTATGAATGTCACGATGACTCTGGTAACTGGAGTCGCAGCTTTGGCAATGAGAATTGGGAATTTAATGAAAATGGTTTCATGATGAGACGTTTTGCCAGCATCAATGATTTGCCCATTAAAGAATCAGATCGTAAATTCTTTTGGCCGCTCGGCAGAAGACCAGATGATCATCCCGGACTAAGCGATTTTGGCTTCTAATAACTCAGATCAACTTGAAGGCTTTGCAAATGCGCTTATTCATAGTCGCCAGCATGTATCGCCTAAACGGCTAATTGCACCTGGCCCTAACCTATCCCAGAAATTAGAAATTCTCAATGCGGCAGGAGCCGCTCCTGATCACGGAAAAGTAACGCCTTGGCACTTTTATGAAGTCAGTCAAGAAAGCCGCAATTTACTTGGAGATCTATTTGCAGATGCCCTCATTACAAGGGATCCCAGCGCAACATCAACTCAAATTGATGAAGCAAAACAGAAAGCATTCCGTGGCCCCTTACTTCTATTAGTAACTGCAAGATTAAATAATGAACTAGACAATATTCCTGAACAAGAAAAACTTATCTCAGCCGGATGTGCAATTCAAAATGTATTACTGATGTCTAACGCTCTAGGATTTGGCTCGGGACTTTCAAGTGGGAAGGCTCTATATAGTCAGGAAATGAGGGAGTTATTTTTACTTAAGGATAAAGAGCAGCCCCTCTGCTTTATTACTATCGGCACTATCTCAGTTCATAAACCAAATAAACAAAGACCTGATGCAAGTTTCTATAGCTCAGTTTTCTAATTACAAACTATCAATGCATAATTAAATAACTGCAAGGCTTATTAGGATTGCCATAGAAATTGTGTAGTGCCGCCTACACACTTTCCTAATCTCACAAGCGTTACTTAAAGTGACGCTCACTTGACCAAACCTCACCAATACTTTCTAAACCCTACTTTTTATGAGTTTTAGGGTATGTTTAGGTTCTCAGGTTATGAGAGCAGACATCCAAAGAAAACCACTAGGATTTCAAGAGGTTACGTTGCCTAATTATCGGTGTGTAGCGTTTTGTGTAGTGGATTTAATGGAATCA
>JGI26470J50227_1000465_pt1 | contig 16705 bp, 14 predicted proteins | sample FreactTroBogLake_FD_50227 | JGI IMG/M metagenome (IMG submission 50227) | reverse complement strand
CCCCCGTGCTCCAGGGGTGACCTGCCCACTCGGTACTTTCGACCAGGGCCCGATCGGGGGTGAACCCGCTGATGATCAGGCCTGCGGCTTCCAGGGCCTCCCGGTACCGGTTCGAGAATTCGTACCGGTGCCGATGCCGCTCCCACACGATCTCGGAACCGTAGGCTTCCCGGATCTTGGTGTTGGGCAGGGTGTGGGTGGCACTCTTGCCCAGGCGCATGGTGCCGCCCATTTTCGTGACACCCTCTTGCTCTTCCAGAAGGCTGACCACGGGGTCGCCGCACTGGGGGTTGAACTCGGTGGAGTTGGCACCTTCCAGGCCCAGGACATGGCGGGCGTACTCGATGACCATGATTTGCATTCCCAGACAGATGCCGAAGTAGGGCTTCTTCTTTTCCCGGGCGTACTGGGCCGCCAGGATCATCCCTTCGATGCCCCGGGCGCCAAACCCTCCGGGGACGAGGATGCCGTCCACTCCCCCCAGGAGTTCCTCCACCGACGAACCCTTTTCGAGCTTTTCCGCGTCGATCTTCAGAACCCGAACCCGGACGGCGTTCCCCATCCCCGCGTGGACCAGGGCCTCGTCGATGCTCTTGTAGGTGTCATGGAGGTCGACGTACTTGCCCACCATCGCAATGGTCACGGTCTTTTTTGCGTTTTTGTACCCTTCCACCCGGGCCGCCAGGGAGTCCACCCGGGCGGGTTTGAGCTCGAGGCCCAACTTTTTCAACACAATCTCGTCGAGCTTCTGCTGATGGTAGATCAAGGGGATCTCATAGATCGTGGTGTTCACGTCGATGGCGGACAGGACGGAGCTGACGTCCACGTTGGTGAAGTTCGCAATCTTCTTGCGCATCCCATCGTCGAGTTCCCGCTTCGCCCGGCACAGCAGGATGTCGGGCTGGATGCCGATCTCCCGAAGTTCTTTCACCGAGTGTTGGGTGGGCTTGGTCTTCATTTCGTCCCCTGAAACCGTGGGGACCAGGGTCAGGTGCACCGAGAGGACGTTCTCGTGGCCCAATTCGTGGATACACTGCCGGGCCGTTTCCAGGAAGGGAACCGATTCAATGTCACCGACCGTCCCCCCCACCTCGACGATGGTGATGTCGGTGTCGGGGCCGTTGCCGATCTTGAGGATTTGAGCCTTGATCTCGTCGGTGATGTGGGGGATGACCTGGACAGTCTTCCCCAGGTACTTGCCCTCGCGCTCTTTGTTGATGACGGTCTGGTACACCTGGCCCGTCGTGATGGAGTTGGCCTTGCTGAGGGGAGACGAAGTGAACCGAGCGTAGTTTCCGAGGTCGAGATCAGTCTCGGCACCGTCGTCGGTGACGTACACTTCGCCGTGCTGGTAGGGGCTCATGGTCCCCGCATCGACATTAAGGTACGGGTCGATCTTGATCATGCTGACCCGGAATCCACGACTCTCCAGAAGGGTTCCGATCGACGCTGCTGCGATGCCTTTTCCGAGGCTTGAACATACCCCGCCCGTGACGAAAATGTATTTCTTCATGGGATTTCATTGTCCTTCTTTCGACCAGGCTTGTCAACAAACCTTTCCTTGACGGATCACCCAGCGAAAACTAGACTTCTACCGGGAGTCAATCCATGTCCGAGTTTCTGACTGATCAGCATTTTGAAAAGTTCCGGGCCCTGATCTACGACTCGAGTGGAATCACGTTCTCCAATTCCAACCGCCCCATCTTGGAAAGTCGGCTCAGGGAGCGGCTCCGGCTGGCGAAGNTGGATGATGTTGGTGCCTACTTTGATTTGATCAAGCGGGACACCGAAGAGATGAAGACGTTTCTAGATTCGATCACGACCAACCTGACGCGATTCTTTCGCAATCAGGCGCATTTTGACGCGATGGAGAACTATGTTCTCCCCGAGTTGGTCAAGAACAAGAGGGCCAAGGGGCAAGAGAAGCGGATTCGGGTGTGGAGTGCGGGCTGTTCCACCGGCGAAGAGCCCTACACCATCGCCATGATCCTCAAGGACAAGTTGCCCCCGGACTTTGTGTACGAAGTGACCGCCTCGGACCTCAGTCTCAAATCGCTGATGACGGCAAGCCAGGGGTTTTACCCCGAAGCCCGGATGCAGGGAGTCCCCGAGGCCTACCTGGGTAAGTTTTTCACCAAGGCCGGGGATGGGTATCAGGTCAAGGACGAGATCAAGTCCAAGATCAAGTTTGACTACCACAACTTGAAGTTCGACTCGGGCCTTCGGAACCTGGACATCATCTTCTGCCGCAATGTTCTCATCTACTTTGACGAGGCAGCCCAGAAGAACGTGATTGACCGATTTTGGACATCCATGAATGATCATGCCTATCTGTACATTGGACACTCGGAGTCTTTGTTCGGGATGAACACGCAGTTTAAGTTCCTCAAAACCGAGTGGGCCGTNTTATACAGTAAACTTCAGGACTGATGAGGCCCCATGACGTTCTCTCCTATTAACGTATTGATTGTTGACGACAGCGCGCTGATGCGCAATCTCATCGGACGGATCGTCGAGTCAGACCCCGGCTTGGCCCTGGTCGGCAAGGCGATGAACGGTGTGTTTGCTCTGAAGAAGCTCGAGACCCTGTCCGTCGACATCATCGTTCTTGACCTTGAGATGCCCGAGATGAACGGCATCGAGTTCCTCAAGCGACGCAAGGAACTGAAGCTCGAAATCCCCGTGATCATCTTGTCCAGCGTGGCTCGGAAAGGCGCCGAGGTCACCATGGAGGCCCTGGCCCTGGGGGCTTCCGATTTCATCAAGAANCCCTCGGGGTCGGTCAGCGAAGACATTCATTTGGTGGGAGAGCACCTGATCGCCCTGATCAAGGCCTATGGCGGCCGCAAGAACGCCGGGCTCCAGGCCCCGATTCGGATCGAGACGCCCGGTGCCCCGGCCGCCCCCGCTCCCGTGCCCCATCCGGTTCCAGCGGCGAAGCCCCTCGTCCTTCCCACCGGGACCCTGAGACCCCATGCAGGACTTCAGATTTGCGTGATTGGGATCAGCACCGGGGGACCGAACGCCCTGAGGCAGGTCTTTGCGGCCCTGGAGGAGGATTTCCCGCTCCCCATTGTGGTGGTGCAGCACATGCCGGCGGGGTTTACGGCGGAGTTTGCGAAGTCGTTGGACAAGAGTTGCCCCCTGGAAGTCAAGGAAGCAGAAGAAGGCGACCTGGTGAAGAAGGGCAGAATTCTGATCGCCCCCGGGGACTGGCACGTGGAACTGGAAAAGCGGTCCCTGGCGGCCACCGTTCACCTCAACCAGAACGAGCAAACCAACGGCCATCGGCCGTCCGCAGGGGTTCTGTTCAAGTCGGCCGCTAAGCACTTCGGGGCATCGGTCTTGGCCGTGATCATGACGGGGATGGGACGAGACGGGGCCGCCGAGATCGGTGAAATTTACCGAAGCGGGGGCCTCACCCTGGCCCAGGACGAGGCGTCGAGCATTGTCTTCGGCATGCCCAAGGTGGCCATCGAGCTGGGAAACGTGGAACGCGTGGTTTCCCTGGCGGAAATGGCGGGCACCTTGAACAAGTTGGCGAAGGAGTTCGCCCGGTAGTTAGGCCCGGGCGGTGAAGGGAGNGAAATCCCCGACCGGCACGAGCTTTTCCACCTTGGGGAACCCTGAGTCGGGGTTCTGGGGGAAGAGGAGGCTGAAGCCCAACCCCGCCGCCGCAGCGACCACACCGCCCCAGACGCCCAAGGCAATCCAGCCCAGGGCCAACAAGGCCCCGGGGACGACCACCAGCCGAAGAATGCCACCCAGGGCTGCGCCCGAAGGGGTGCTGACTTCGACGAAGTCGCCAATGGAAAGCGACAGGTTTTGCTGGTTGAGCGCTTTGAACTCGACCTGGGCGGTCGAGTCAGCGCAATGGCAGACGGCGCTGTCGCTACCGCTGCAGCAGGCCAGGGGCGCAAAGCTCACCCAGACGTAGCGGCCTTCAATCCTCTTGATCGTTCCCTGTTGGTTCATGGGGTACCTCCTTGCAGGTCCGTTGAAAAGGTTGTACCGACCGGGCACGGCCCGAATCGTCGGTTTCAATATAAATTCCCTGGACGGTCAGGTCATCCCNCCCGGCCTCACTCCGGTCAGGCACTCCGGTGAGGAATCGCTCGATCTCTTTGGCCGGGGCAAAGCCGGCCACCGATTGGCGGGCCCCGGTTCTGCCGGCATCGGTGATGACGGCCGTACCCCCCGGCAGGATCCGGGCGTCGGCGGTGGGGACCTTTTGGTGACTTCCAATGACCGCACTCACTTTGCCGTCCGCCCAGTGGAAGAACGTCCCCTTCTCGGCCGTGGTCGCGGCGTGGAAGTCCACCAGGACGTGGGCGGTTTCCTGACGGAGCCGGTCGAGGACGCCTTCGAGGGTGAAGAAGGGACTCGGCAGATGGGTCTTCGGGTAGCCGCTCTGACCGAGGAGGGAGACGACCGCCACTGTCCCCGCCGGAGTTCGGTAGAGGCGAACCCCCTTCCCCGGGGCTGACTCGGGGAAGTTAGCAGGCCGAAGGACGAAGTTGAGGGTGGGCAACATCGGGTGAAGGTCCTTCTTGTAGAAGGCACACTCCCCCAGGGTCACCGCTTGGAGTCCTAACTTATGAAGGTAGAACGCATGGTTCTTCCCCAGGCCGAACCCGCCCGTGGCTCCATCGCCGCTTCCAAACACAAAATCCGGCTGAAACTCATTTCTGAGGGCCCCCAGGGTGTGGCGAAGAGTAAACAGGCCTGGCTTACCGACCGGCTCGGCGACATACAGGATACGCATCCACTCAACAATCTACTCGACTTTGAGCCCAAAAGAAAGCGCAGTATATTGAGCCGGGGAAGGTTCTTCCCGCCGGTCGCCGTCAGGGGCCGGAATGTACCTGCCTTTGAGGAGGTTGTCATGAGTCAGGACAACAAGTTTCCGTTCATGGATTTGAACAAGTTTTTGGACGAGGTGTTCGGTCAGGTCGAGGGCCTGAGTGAAAAACTCCAGAATGAAGTGGAGAAGACCTTTCAGGTCCGCAGTCCGTGGACGGAAGGCTTCGATTTTTACCCCGGCTACGCCTACCCCCCGATGAATGTTTATCTCACGGCCACCAAGGACTTGGTCATCGAAATGGCCCTGGCTGGCTTTCACCAAGAAGACCTGCAATTGCAGTTCACCGGAGACTACCTGCTGTTCAGCGCCCGGGCCCAGGTGTTGGACGAGGCCGAAGGCGTGCGGTATCTCAAGCGCCGGCTCAAGCTAAAGCCCGTGGACCAGCAGAAGTACTACGTGCCCGCCGACAAGTTCGACCAGGCCAAGGTCAGCGCCACCTTCAAAAATGGGTTGCTCCGTATCCTGGTTCCCTCGAGAACGGTGGTGACACCCAAGGAAGGCTTCAAGGTGGACATCACGGGCTGAGGCTTCGCAGCCCCGAGATCCCGCCCCTTCCCTTGACAGCCCCCCGGGGCTTTCGTTAGAGTGGCGGGACACCTGCCCAGGTGGTGAAATTGGTATACACGCTAGTTTCAGGTACTAGTGCCGCGAGGCGTGAAGGTTCGAGTCCTTTCCTGGGCAACGTAAGGAAAACCCGGTCATTTGGCCGGGTTTTTTCTTTTAGCGCAAGAAGTTAGTGAGATCGCCTGTCTGCTCCTTGTATTTCGGCCTCGGGTTCAAAAAGCTTTCTTCGGTCTCCCCAAGGACAATGCGGACCATCTAAATCCCACCAATTGGGAAAGGTAGTCTTCCCGAATCCTGGAGGGCTATAGGCGGTTTAAGCAACCGTGTGCAGTAGTCCGCCGGACCACGTTACGTGGAACGGCGGTTTCTTTTACGGGGTCTACCACCCCCAAACGGGGAAGTGTCCCTACTGCCCATCGCAGGAAGCCTGAGAACGCAAGCTTTCCCGTTCCTACCAGTCCATCAACGCCCTGCGGCTGAGGCCGAGCGACGGGGACTGATTTCCAGTAACCCCGCCAGGAGGGTCCGCCCGATGGCGGAAAAGACCAAGACTCGAGATGTTTTCAGCCCGCAAGAAATTCAGAGGCTGTTTGCCATCGAGTCGGCGGACGAGGTCTGGTCCCACGAGGTCAAATCGTACCTCGCCTGCGTGCTTGCTGCTAACACCGCAATGCGCGCCGGAGAAATCCTGGGTCTCCAGGTGGGGAGTCTCCACCTGGGGGGCGATTTGCCTTGGGTGGCTGTTGAGGCGTCTTGGGACCGGAAGGAACTCAAGGGGACCAAGAGAGGGGTCAATCGGAAGGTTCCCATCCCAGAATGGTTGGGTAGGAGACTAATAGCGATCACCCCGGCCGCTGGCTTTGTTTGTACAGATGATGCAGGTAAAACTCCCATCCCTTATTTCCGGCTGAGAAAAACCCTGCAGAAAGCCCTAGTGTCGATTGGCATCTCCCTCGAGGACCAGAGGGCACGGGGGTTGGGGGGAAGACCTAATCGGTGTTCGGGCATTGAAGCGATCTCAAATAGCGAAATATAATGAACGTGTGACCACCCTCGAAGCCCAAATTGAGCACGATCTGATCGAGAAGTTGGTCGACCTTAAGTATCGCTACCGGCCCGACATCCGCGACCGGGCGGCCCTCGAGGCCAACTTCCGCCAAAAATTCGAGGCCCTCAACCGGGTGAACCTGACCGACGCCGAGTTCCAGCGGCTCATCGACAGCGTGGTCACCCCCGACGTGTACACCGCCTCCCAGACCCTCCGGAACATGGGTAGCTTCGAGCGCGAAGACGGCACTCCGTTGAATTACTCGCTTGTAAACCTCAAAGACTGGTGCAAGAACGACTTCGAGGTGGTCAACCAGCTGCGGATGAACACCGACAACAGCCACCACCGGTACGACGTGATCCTGCTGATCAACGGGGTACCGGTGGTCCAGATCGAGCTGAAGGGTCTGAAGGTCAGCCCCCGGCGGGCCATGCAACAGATCGTCGACTACAAGGGTGACCCGGGGAACGGGTACACCAAGAGCCTGCTTTGCTTCGTCCAGCTGTTCATCGTGAGCAACCGGTACGAGACCCACTACTTTGCCAACAACAACCCCCGGCACTTCAACTTCCACGCCGACGAACGGTTCTTGCCCGTGTACCAGTTCGCCGCCGAAGACAACAAGAAGGTGTCCCAACTCGACGACTTTGCCGACCAGTTTTTGCCCAAGTGCACCCTGGCCCAGATGGTCAACCGGTACATGGTTCTGGTGGCCAGCGAACAGAAGCTGCTCATGATGCGGCCCTACCAGATCTACGCGGTGAAGGCCATCGTCGAGTGCATCCGGCAGAACAACGGCAACGGTTACGTGTGGCACACCACCGGAAGCGGCAAGACCCTCACCTCGTTCAAGGCCTCGACCCTCCTGAAGGACGACCCCGACGTCGACAAGTGCCTGTTCGTCGTCGACCGCAAGGACCTCGACCGCCAGACCCGGGAGGAGTTCAATCGCTTTCAGGAAGGGTGCGTCGAAGAGAACACGAACACCGAGACCCTGGTTCGGCGCCTGCTGTCGGACAACAAGGCCGACAAGGTCATTGTCACGACCATCCAAAAGCTGGGACTGGCCCTCGACGCGTCGAGCCCCCGGAACTACCACGCCCGCCTCGAGCCCCTGCGCCAACAGCACATCGTGTTCATTTTCGACGAGTGCCACCGCAGTCAGTTCGGCGACAACCACCAGGCCATCAAGGACTTCTTCCCCAAGGCCCAGCTGTTCGGGTTCACCGGCACCCCCATTTTTGACAAGAACGCCACCCAAAAGCGGGCCACCCAGACCGGCGGAGAACAAGACGAGGTGGTGATGCGCACCACCGACGACCTGTTCCAGAGGTGCCTCCACCAGTACACCATCACCCACGCCATCGAAGACCAAAACGTGCTGAAATTCCACGTCGACTACTTCCAGCCCGAGGGCAAGAACCCGCCGAAGCCCGGGGAACCGATGGTCAAGGCCAAGGTGGTGGCGCGGATCGTCGAGAAGCACGACGCGTCGACCAACCAGCGCAAGTTCAACGCCCTGCTGGCCACCGCCAGCATCAACGACGCCATCGAGTACTTTGACCTGCTGCGCNCCACCGGCCTGAACGTCGCCTGCGTGTTCTCGCCCCCCGCCGAGGGGAACCAAGACGTGTTGCAGATTCAGGAAGACCTGCCCCAGGAACGCCAAGACAACCAGGTCGACCCGGCGGGCAAGAAGGCCGCCCTGGCCCGGATCATGGCCGACTACAACGCCCGATTCGGTACCAACCACCGGGTGGCCGAATTCGACCTGTACTACCAAGACGTGCAAAAGCGGATCAAGGACCACCAGTTCCCCAACGCCGACCACCCGGCCAGCCAGAAAATCGACGTGACCATCGTGGTCGACATGCTGTTGACCGGCTTCGACTCGAAGTACCTGAACACCCTCTACGTCGACAAAAACCTCAAGTACCACGGCCTGATCCAGGCGTTCTCGAGGACCAACCGGGTGCTCAACGACACCAAGCCCTACGGCAACATCCTCGACTTCCGCCAGCAGAAAGACGCCGTCGAGGCCGCCATCGCCCTGTTCTCGGGCGAAAAGACCGGCGCGCGGGAGATCTGGCTGGTCGACGCGGCCCCGGTGGTCATCGCCAAGTACGAGGCCGCCGTGGCCTCCCTGGAGAAGTTCCTCGTCGACCGTGACCTGTTGGCCGAGCCCGACCAGGTGTGGAACCTGCAGGGNGACGCGGCACGCATCGAGTTCGTCACCAAGTTCAAAGAGGTGCAGCGCCTCAAGACCCAGCTCGACCAGTACACCGACCTGAAGGCCGACCAGCAGGCCCAGATCGAGGCCATCTTGCCCACCGACCAGCTCCAAGGCTTCCGGAGCACCTACCTCGAAACCGCCAAGCGCCTGCGGGAAGAGCAGAACGAAAAAGACGCGCCCCCCCAGGTGGACCAGCTCGACTTCGAGTTTGTGCTCTTCGCCTCGGCGGTCATCGACTACGACTACATCGTGGGTCTCATCGCCAAAATGACCCAGGAAAAGCCCGGCAAGGAGACCATGAGCCGCAGCCAGCTCATCGCCCTCATCCAGGGCGACGCCAAGTTCCTCGACGAGCGCGACGACATCGCCGAGTACATCCGTGGTCTTCCGGTGGGCCAGGGCCTCGACGAGGCCGCCATCCGCCGGGGCTACCACGACTTCAAGAACCAGAAGAAGGCCCAGGAGCTGGGCCGGATCGCCGGCCACCACGGCCTCGACGCCGGGGCCCTCGGGGCCTTCGTCGACGACGTGTTGCGCCGCCGGGTCTTCGACGGCGAGGCCCTGGGCGACCTGCTGGCGCCCCTGAACCTGGGCTGGAAGGCCCGGACCCAAAAGGAGTTGGCCTTGGTCGACGAATTGACGCCCTTGCTGAACAAACTGGCCCAGGGACGGGCGATCTCGGGGTTGGATGCGTATGAGCAACGATAGTCAGCCCTTGGTGCCGAGGTTGAGGTTTCCGGAGTTTGAGGGGACGAAGGGGNGGCAAGAAGCATCCCTCGGTGAACTATTTCGTGAGCGCCAAGAATCTGGCTTTCAGAATATTCCTCTTCTTTCACTCATGGACAGAGAAGGAATCATTCCCCAAGAGGAAACGAACCGGAAGAACAACTCGAGCGAGGATAAGTCTAGGTACCTCAGAGTTGCCCCTGGAGATATTGCGTACAACACAATGCGCATGTGGGAAGGTCGAAGTGCACTTGCGTACATAGAGGGAGTAATTAGCCCTGCCTATACCATCTGCGTTCCGAACGAGAACGTAAACAGCAGGTTCTTCGCCTCGTATTTCAGGACCAGCTCAATGATCCGGCAGTTCAGGATGTACTCACAGGGACTTGTAAAGGACACCCTCAATCTGAAGTTTGAAGCCTTCTCGCGGATCAAGTGTGCAGTCCCAGAGCTCTTTCAGGAGCAACAAAAAATCGCCGCCTGCATGTCGTCCCTCGACGACCTGATCGCCGCCGAGGGGCTGAAGCTCGACGCCCTCAAGAGCCACAAGAAGGGCCTGATGCAGCAGATCTTCCCCCAAGAGGGCGAAACGGTGCCGAGGTTGAGGTTCCCGGAGTTCCGGGGGGCGGGGGAGTGGACCGCGAATCCGCTCTCAAAGTACGTTGCCTCGCTCGATGCGGGGGNGAGCGTCAATTCGGGTGACCGACCCGCGGGCCCTTCAGAGTGCGGGATACTTAAGACCAGCTGTGTCACGAACGGCTACTTTGACTTCACGGAAAACAAGTTGGTCCACGACCCTGAAGAGTTGAAACGAGTCCAGGAACCGGTCACCGGAGACTCGATTATCATCAGCAGGATGAATACACCGGCACTCGTCGGTGCGAATGCCTACGTTAAGGGGGCTCNCCCCAACCTCTATCTCCCCGATCGACTTTGGGCAGCTAAGGCAGGGTCTGAGGGAAATATGCGATTCATCGCCTACATCCTCGGCTCTGAGACAGGCAGAACTGCCCTCGCGAGGCTTGCGGTCGGGACCTCAGGCTCGATGAAGAACATCGCCAAGCCAGCGGTTATGGATATGCGGATAACGGCCCCTGAAACCCCCGAGCAATCCCGCATCGCCTCCTTCCTCTCCTCCCTCGACGACGGCATCACCGCCCAGGCCCAAAAGATCGACGCCCTGAAGGCTCACAAGAAAGGACTGATGCAGGGGCTCTTCCCGAGCACCGCCGGGGATATCGGGTGATGGTGCCCCTGGCGTTTCCTGACCTGTCGGCCCTCGCCGTCCACCTGAGGCAAGAACTCGAATCCAAAAAGGTCGTCTTGCTCTACGCCTACAACGGCACCGGAAAGACCAGGCTGTCGATGGAGTTCAAACGGTGGATACGCCTCGACGGAACCAGGGACACCCTGTATTTCAATTCATACACAGAAGACCTGTTTCAGTGGAAGAACGAAGATGGCGACCTCCGACTCGCCCTCGACAAGGAGTCGCACTTCTTTGACGGTCTGTTTGACCTCGAGATGGACAACCGGATCCGCCCCCTGCTCCGGCGGTACGCCGACTTTGATTTTCGCATCGACACCCAAGAACCGGCGGTGCGGTTCTCGAGGGTCATCCACGAGTACAACAAAGCCACGGGCATCGAGGCCTCAAGCCTCGTCGACAACATCAAGGTCTCCCGGGGTGAGGAGAACCTTTTTATTTGGTGCTTCTTTCTGGCCGTGGTCGAACTGGCCATGGACCCCGACATCGAGGCCTACCGCTGGGTGAAGTACCTGTACATCGACGACCCGATCTCGTCGTTGGACGAACATAACGCCATCGCCGTGGGAAACCACTTGGCCCAGATCCTGGGACGCCCCGAAAACCGGCTCAAGGCGGTCCTTTCGTCCCACCATCCGCTGTTCTTCAACGTAATGCACAACGAGCTTGACGCCCGCAAATCGAAGGTCGTCTCGGCCCACTTCCTGGCACGCGCTGGCAACGATGGCTACACCCTCAGCCACACCGGCGCGACGCCGTTTTTTCACCACGTCGCCCTCCTGACCCAACTGTACCAGGCCGATCAGACGGGGGCGCTCTACACGTACCACTTCAGCCTGCTCCGGTCGGTCCTAGAGAAGTCGGCGAGCTTTCACGGCTATTCGAATTTCTCAGCGTGCCTCGCCCCCGACGACGACGATCCCGATGGCGTGCTGCACGCCCGGCTTATCAACATCCTCAGCCACGGTAACTACTCGCTGTTCGAACCTCAGGAAATGCTCCCCGAAAACAAAGCCTACTTCCGCAAGATCCTTCACGGCTTCTTGCGGCGGTACCCGTTCAACCCTGAGCTTGTCCCCATCCCATTGCAGGAGGCCCCCCATTGAACCAGCTCATCCTCTACACCACAGAAGATGGCGTGAGCCAAATTCAGTTGCGCGCCGAGGGTGGTACGGTTTGGCTCTCTCAGCTCGAGATGGCCGAATTGTTCGATGCGACCAAACAAAACATCTCGCTCCATCTGAAGAATCTGTTTGACGAAGGGGAACTCGACGAACCCGCAGTTGTCAAGGAATCCTTGACAACTGCCGCCGACGGCAAACAGTACCAGACCAAACTCTACAACCTCGACGCCATCCTCGCCGTCGGCTACCGGGTTCGGTCACCCCGGGGGGTTCAGTTCCGACGGTGGGCCAGCACCGTTCTCAAGGAGTACTTGGTCAAAGGCTTCGTCCTCGACGACCAAAGGCTGAAGAACCCCGACGGGCGCCCCGACTACTTCGACGAGATGCTCGAACGCATCCGCGACATTCGGGCCTCGGAGAAGCGCTTCTACCAGAAGGTCCGGGACCTGTTGGCCCTGGCCAGCGACTACAACGCCAACGACCAGGCGACCCAACAGTTCTTTGCCACCGTCCAGAACCTGCTCCTCTACGCCGTGACCCGCCAGACCGCGGCCGAGCTCATCGTCGCCCGGGCCAACCCCCACGACGCCCACTTCGGGCTGCTCACCTGGAAGGGAGCCCAGGTCCGCCGGTCCGACATCGTGGTGGCCAAAAACTACCTCACCGAAGACGAGATCGATACGTTGAACCGGCTGGTCGTGATCTTTCTCGAGACCGCCGAACTGCGGGCCAAACGGCAAACCGTCACCACCATGGACTACTGGCGCCAGAACGTCGGGGCCCTAATCACCGCCAACGGCTTTCCCCTCCTCGAAGGGGCGGGAACCGTGAGCCACGCCGCCATGGAAAACCAGGTGGAAGGACTGTTCACCGACTTTGACCAGCGGCGAAAAGGGCTCGAAGCCCAGAAGGCCGACCTCCAAGATGAGACCGAGCTTCAGGCCCTCGAAAACCAACTCAAGAACCGCAGAGGCTCTCCGTGAACGACAACCAGAACCCTAACCACGGAATCACACGGATTTTCACGGAATCGGGACGGCCCTCCGCCTCCCCCTTTCCGTGCCCTTCCGTGTTTTCCGTGGTTCCATCCCCAAAGTGAGGCAAGCATGACCGACATCGACAAGCAACAACTGGGCAAGACCCTTTGGAACATCGCCGACCAGCTCCGGGGGTCGATGAACGCCGACGACTTCCGTGACTACATGCTGGCCTTCCTCTTCTTGCGCTACCTGTCGGACAACTACGAGGCTGCGGCGAAAAAGGAACTCGGCCCCGACTNCCCCGCCCTTCCCGCCGGTGACCGACGGTCTCCCCTGGCGCTGTGGTACCAAGACAACCTCAGCGATACCGAAGAGTTCGAGAAGCTGATGCGCCGCAAAGTGCACTACGTCATCGAACCCCAGTACCTTTGGGGCCACATCACCGAACTCGCCCGCTTGCAAGACGGCGACCTGCTCAACACCTTGCAAAAGGGGTTCAAGTACATCGAGACCGAGTCGTTCGCCAGCACCTTCCGGGGGCTGTTTTCCGAAATCAACTTGTCGTCCGAGAAACTGGGTCGCGGCTACGCTGAGCGGAATGAACGCCTGTGCAAGATCATCACCGAGGTAACCCAGGGACTCACCCAATTTTCCACCAGCGCCGACACCCTCGGCGACGCCTACGAGTACCTCATCGGCCAGTTTGCCGCCGGATCGGGCAAGAAGGCCGGGGAGTTCTACACCCCCCAGCGGGTATCCGCCATCCTCTCGGCCATCGTCACCCTCGACAGCCAAGACCCTTCTGCGGGGCCCAGGAGCCACCTCGACAGCGTCCTCGACTTCGCCTGCGGCTCAGGGTCGTTGCTGTTGAACATCCGCCAGCGACTGCGCGACGCCGGGGCCACCCTGGGCAAGATCCACGGCCAGGAAAAGAACATCACCACGTACAACCTGGCCCGGATGAACATGCTCCTCCACGGCGTCAAGGACAGCGAGTTCGAGATCTACCACGGCGACACCCTGACGAACGACTGGGACCTGTTGCGCGAGACGAACCCGGCGAGGATCCCCAAGTTTGACGCGGTGGTGGCCAACCCGCCGTTCAGCTACCGCTGGGAGCCCACCGAGGCTCTGGCCGAGGACGTGCGCTTCAAGAACTACGGCCTGGCCCCCAAGTCGGCCGCCGACTTTGCCTTTTTGCTCCACGGCTTCCACTTCCTCAAAGACAGCGGTGCCATGGCGATCATCCTGCCCCACGGCGTGCTGTTCCGGGGCGGGGCCGAGGCCCGGATCCGCACCAAGCTTCTGCAAGACGGGAACATCGACACGGTCATCGGCCTGCCGGCCAACCTCTTCTTCTCCACAGGGATTCCCGTGTGCATCCTGGTGCTCAAGAAGTGCAAGAAGCCCGACGACGTGCTGTTCATCAACGCCGCCGACCACTTTGAAAAGGCCAAGAAGCAGAACGTCCTCCGGGACGCCGACATCGAGAAAATCTTGAACACGTACCAGTTCCGCCGCGAGGAGCCCCGGTACTCCCGTCGGGTGTCGATGGCCGAAATCGAAAAGAACGAGTTCAACCTCAACATTTCCCGGTACGTCAGCACTTCGGTGGACGAAGCCGAGGTCGACCTAGCCGCCGTCCACGCGCAGCTGGTCGACCTTGACCAGAAGGNGAAGGATGCGACCATCGAGCACAACAAGTACCTGCGTGAATTGGGGCTGCCGGAGCTGCCGTAACGAGAGTCAAAGGTACCTGATACCGGACGATGATTTCTTCGTGGGAATTCAGCGGCTTGGAGAAGGGTAGGTATCGGTAGCAAGAAGTTCGTGGATACAGATCGCTGGAGGTTCTGGCGATTGAAGATCCTGAACGATTCCAGGTGCCTTGCTTCCTTCAAAATTGGGGTCGCATCTTGACAGGAGTACCGCCTCACTGTTAGGCTTGCTAGCAAGCCTAACAGTGAGGCGGTACTCCTTCATGAATCGATCAAAATTAGCCGCTTCTGAGTTATCTCATTGGGCGCGATTTCAGAGTGAGCTGTTCTCACGGATGAGTCAATGTAGCGCTGAGTTTCCAACCGTAAGGTGTTGGAGTGAAACTCGCTTTGCCCAGTTGGTTCGTAGCCTCACGAGAGAAATGGGACTTGCGAATGTTATCCCTTCGGCCAAGGGNGTGATAGAGCAGTTGATCGCTTTCAACCTCGCCAAACGCGTTGATACTCACAGCGTATCATCGCCAGGGCCTTCCAAACAGTTTGTCATCGTTGATTTCTCGACTGCCGAAAACCATGACTTGGACCCCTTGGAGCTGGCCCAGGCGTCCTCACCTCAGGGNGTGCTTTGCTATTTCGGAGCGCTGAGCTTTCACGGACTGACAACCCAAGCGCCTGCCTTCTATCACATTGCCGAGCTTATTGACGCTGAGCCCCGAACCCCGGTTCCCAGATCTACGGTGGTAGCAAATCATTCAGGCCCGCAGAGAGAACCGCTTGGGTCCCTTGCTATGGTCTATGAGGGTGTTCCAATCTATCGGACAAAGCGACTCGCTCGGACGGTATCGGGTGTGAAGATCTATATGGTCGGACCTCGGACCAGCTATCGAATGACATCGGTTGAGCAGACACTTCTTGATACCCTTCACAAACCTCGATCTTCCGGGGGGCCTGCGGTAATTCACGAAGCCTGGGAAATCGGGGTATCCAAGATTGATGCTATAACACTTAGCAGGCTTCTCGAGGTTGCTGCGCCGGTACTGAGACGAAGAGCTGGGGCAATGCTGGAGCGACATGGGTATAGAATCACGCCTGAACTAGAGAGCGTTATGCTAGGTCCAAAAGAACCGATAGTCTCACTTCTGCCAGGGTATCCTTCCGTAGGTATTCGGAGTCGCTGGGGGGNGCTCGAGTGAACACCACTGAACACGAAAAGTGGAGAGAGGCGGTTCTCCAGGAGGTCTTGAAGGCACTTGCGGAGTCTGAGGAGCTTTCTGAGGTTCTTGTCTTCAAAGGTGCTTGGATTCTCAACTATCACCTTCAGACTACTCGCCATTCCCGGGACATTGACAGCAATCTCTTACGGCAGTTCGTCTTCAGGCACCCAGATGTGGCAGAACAAAAGGCATTTCTGGACCAATGGATCCGGACAGCGGTAGAGAGCTATTTCGAGAAACAGGCGATAGTGAAATACAGCTTGGCTGGAATCNCCATCGACTATAGAGACCACCCGATGGGGTGGAGTAGTTTTTCAGTAAAGTTGCGAGTCTCAGACCTGTCCAAGGCAAGAACCCGAGGGCTTCCAGCATTGGATATCGATATTGCAGCTCCCGAGGAACTCTCTGAATTTTCGATCACTGATGGAGCTTTGGGTTCAAGACTCATGAGGGTCTACAGTCTCGAACGTATCGCCGGAGAGAAGGCTAGGGCGTATCTGAGTTCACTGCCCACCTACTGTCATAAGGTCAAAAAGCCTCACTCAGCCATTCGGGTGAAGGATCTGTATGACCTTGTCCGAATCAATCGGGCTCGACCTCTTTCGGATGTCAAATTTTGGACTGCTGCTGGCCAAGAATTCGAACGCGCTTGCCGGTCTCGGTTTGTTGATTGTCTAGGCTGGGTGTCGTTTGTTGAAAGATTGGACGACGCCGAGATGTTGTTCGAGAGAGATGACACTCTACCCAAGGACGTCACCTTTCGTGAGGTGAGAGAACTTTTACCTAAGATTGTCTCGATGTGGGAAGGCATTGGAGTCATACCCAAAAGGTATGATCTTCCGGTGTGAGCCCACCAATTCCCCACCAATTGAAAAGCATTTAGGGGCAAAATGGAGCATCTCCAGGCAAGTCAACTTTTGGGGATTGTCGCGGGTCAGCATAAAACGACAGTTTTGACCGGCTAGGG
>JGI26470J50227_1000464_pt1 | contig 16765 bp, 16 predicted proteins | sample FreactTroBogLake_FD_50227 | JGI IMG/M metagenome (IMG submission 50227) | reverse complement strand
TGTAGTCTAACTTTACCCCAAGGTCTGCGTTAGTGTGTACTCTTGTACCATCAAACTTTTTATACAAGAAATCCCCTATATAGTGTTCTTGCCACTTACTTTCTACCCCATCGTACTGGAAAGTACTGTTAAGCACCGTACCCGAACCCTGCACAAATGATCCGTTGACAGATATTTGTGCAGATTCTTTAGCCAGGGCTGTTGTGGAAAAAACTAGTAGGCTTACTAGTAGTAACGGTAATTTCATTTTGTATTTATGTTAATGCATTCTCTCTAGCGGTGGTAACTATAGTGCATGCATCAGGTTTGTAACCCCTCACTACACCTTTCCACTCCTCGACCTAGAGAGACTTTCGTGTTGCTAACGCTAGTATGGCTTGACTAGAACCGTCCCATGGTGATCAAACCATTTCTCGTCGTGTGGGCACACTAGCCGCTGACTAGGCGGCACGTTCATACATAATCGTTTGGTTCGCTCTGAGACTCGGCGATGAAACTTGACGCGCATTCATCTCACCGCCGATCCCTCCGAGACCCTATAGCACTGCAATGCTACACCACAAGGTCGCTCGCTGTCTGACACGAACCGGAGTTTATCACATCACGGCTCTATGTTTCGTCCGATTTTCACGGACTCATCAGAGACATAATTGTGACCATTATCGTGATCGTCACCGTCGTGGGGATTTCACCCAAAAGCAATCAGGCTCATGACCTGCTGCCTATCCGTTTTTTGTATGCGTATTGGTTGACATACGGGACGGGCCTTCCCCTCTATCGGCTCTGAATCAACTAGTGATCCAGTTTAGCGCGAATTCTGCAAAATACTTGCGGTCTTTTTTCTGATGGTTATCCGCACGACCAGGATTCGAACCTGTCTTCCCTTACTATCTTCGGGGCGTGCTACCATTACACTAAGTGTCTACCATCTAGCATACTTATTTAAGCAGGTTATTGCCATTCCTGCTGTTGTTTTTAACGATATGCAACAATTATCGTTCGCGCAAAACGAATTGAGAGTACTGCCATTCCCGTTTAAAGATTTAATATCTTCTGTCACGCGCCTGCTACCACAGCATGGTTAATGACAGAGAGGATCACCCACGGCAGTCTGGTAGTTGGTTAAACTCCTCGCTTTCGGACTCTCAAACCTTATTAACTTTTCAAACTATGAATGTAGTTTACACACTCTCCAATCAAAAGTCAATACAATCTTTTCCCAATTTTGCAATTCTTGCCTTTCGCGCAAAGAATCACTAATTGATATACATCATACAAGAGTCGAAAGGTAAATGCAAGAACTAAATTTCCATACAAATCAAAGACTTATGAGTTTAGTTTTTGCTTTAAGTATTTTCGTAGCCTACGGTATCTATCCATAACCCTCATTCTATGAGCATGGGCTTGAAACATCAAGCCCATCACCTGACTGGTATAAATGCTTACATAAAGCATTTTATTTACCCTTAGCAGTCTCTGTCAAGCCCTTAGAGACATTGACACCAAAACTATAAAGACTCTTAACAAAATCACCTTGTGCTTCTGCTAGGTGAGATAGTTCGCGGCTAAGTGTAGCGTGAGGAATAGAATCAGCAAACGACTTGAAAGTTTTCACTCCCTGATCAACCATAAACTCAAATGTAAACATGGGTTACTCCTTTTTGTAACAGTATATATTATTGCAGTGCAACATATATATGCTATTATATTGCGTTGCAAAAATTTTGCAACTTAGAGTAACCCATATCTATCAGCCCGGAGGTGCTACTTTACCAACAGCATTGATTACAGCGGCAATCTTTGCGACTGCTTGTAATTCAGTTACAGTCATACCTTCTTTCTTTAAAAGATCGTAGTGTGACTTTACACAGAAATTGCACTTACCTACAATGCTAGCGCAAAGAGCGTACATTTCAAACTTCTTCTTTGAAACGCCACCGTGTGTAGCATATGCAGTCATACGCAAGCCTGCAGGCAAGCCCTTTAGTTGAGGATCTTCAGTCATTTCAACAAACGGGTAATAAACATTGTTCATGCCCATTAGTGATGCAGCAGTCTTTGCTGCATCACATTCTGCCGAATTGGCTGTTAAGATACTGTTGCTTTGAATCAAATATGCTAAAGGTCCATTGTTTGCACTTAGCGCGGCTGCTAGAGCGCAAGCATGGGCATCTACCTCATCTAACCCACTGCGATTAATCACAGCGTCCAAATTCAATCTAATATCCTTAGAATGATCTGGGATGCTGTTCTTAATTGTGTCTACCCAACTCATTACAGAGTTGCTCCACCAATAGCGCGATTGCATGGGCAAAGTTCACCAGTCTGAAGTGCGTCTAGTACACGCAGAGCCTCATCTGGATTACGACCAACATCTAAGTTGTTAACAGTAACATGCTGAACTACATTACTAGGATCAACAATAAATGTTGCGCGAAGTGCTGCACCTGCAGGTTCAAAGAAGATTCCCAATTGATTTGCTAGCGACAATTCTCCGCGAGCCGTATCAGCAAACGACCAAGAATTGGTCTTCTTTAGGTCTTCATGTGCGTTGCGCCAAGCCAACTTACAAAACTCGTTGTCTGTTGACCCGATTAGCAACACCGCATCACGGTCTTCAAAGTCTTTTACCAACTTATCATATGCAACAATTTCTGTTGGACATACAAAAGTAAAGTCTTTTGGATAGTAAACAATTACCTTCCACTTACCAGAGAAACTCTGATCTGTAACTGTTACAAACGCATCATCAGGAGTTAATACACCTGGCTTAACACCTGTTACTGCAAACGCTTCAATCTTATCACCTACGGTCTTCATACTTTCTCCTTGTTCTAGTGTGAATTTATTTAATTATAACTAAGTGCCGCAAAATCTTTAGTGGGTAAACTGCTCAAATACTACCCAAACAAAAATAAGAATGGGCAGGTAAACATAAAATATTCGCTTGAATCGAATGGGCTTATGTTGCTTAATAGGTATACGCTTCATTCGGGCTTTTTTGGTTTGTAGTGGGGATTCTTGAGTTTTTTGTTTTCTTCTTGCTGCTGTTTAGTCAATCGCTTTGCTGCGATTTCTTTTGCAAACTTTAAGCCAGAACCTTTCTTTTTTAAATCAATACTCATCTTCTTCAATCTCCTGTACTATCCAGCCTAATTTTAACAAGTCTTGTCTAATCTCATCGGTGACTACACCCTCAGACATATAACCCATAGTACCGTCTTCATCACCATTACCTAAGCCACCACCTATGCCAGAACAGTACCAATCAATATAGTCACCTTTTTCTTGCATGTCAGCAATGATGCCACCTGCATGCCGCCAACTACAACTCCAGGTTTCTTCTTTAAGAATAGGCCATATGTCATTTTTAGTGAATTGATTGTTGCACATAGCAGCGTAAAGATTTTGTGCATATCCATCGGATTTTCTGACCTTTTCAAGAATCCATTCAGTACTACGCAAGTCGTACTCCATGTTGTTCTTTTTCCAATCAGGATCTTTCATATTTTTTTCATCTTGTTCTTTAGCAGACTTATATAGGTTCAAATAGTCTTCGCTAGGTTCTTTACCCTCGCTTTTGCATCTTTCCAAATAACCATTTAATTGGAAAGTATTGCGATCAGGGCTTTTTGATACTTCAGTCATTTACTAATGATAGCAAATATTAATTTGCAACAGAATAGTATTTGGGCTAAGATTCCCAACATGTACAATTACATTCAACCACTTTGGCTATAGCCTGAGTTGGAGTATAGACGGCAGGTGAAAGCGTACTAGAAGTATATGCTGTATTCAATAAAATAGGTACCGTATTTGCTGCCGGCAATCCATTTACTATAGGCAGTGGTGTGGTTGTTCCAACTATGACTAAGTTCTTTGGAGCAGTATTACTGAAAGACGCAATTGGCACAGGTGGAACTGGCTGATTAGCATTAGTAGGTGTACTAAGCATTAAGTTTGCTAGTTGCGTGTTTGTGGGTGTGTTTGGAATATTGTTTGTTAATGGAATACCAACTAGTTGCAATCTAGTTTGATTTCTAGATTGTCTCATTGAGCCTATCACGCTTTGTCCACCAACCGAATTCATATCAGAAATATTTTCTAATGTCTGTGCAGACATATTGGGCTGTGTTTCGGCAGAAAGCATTGGGATAGAATCGCCGAATGTATAAAGTGATGTTGGGTATGGATTCAATTTAGTGTCGTAAGGAATCGGTACCGGTGGCACCGCAATATATCTGGCTCGCTGTTCTTGCTGTAGAGCAGTACCAGTAAGATTGTAATTTGTGTTTAACGCAGTTGCTGCATTGATATTATTTGTACTAGCAGTTGCAATATAAGCAATTTCTGTGTTGGCTTGTGTAATATAGTCTTGAACAATACTATCCATGGTTGGCCAACCTGCTGTACCATATGCATTATTAGTACCACCAGTAGCCGGAGTTCCGTCAGCATTTACCGATAAGATACCAGTCGGCGGTGCTTGAATATGTACAACAACTGGGCTAGGATCACTTGCTTGAGTTCCAGGATTAGTAATTGTAAATCCTGTTACTTTACCGTATGTTGAAATATTAGTAGGATCAGTTCCTATAACGACTGTTGCCGTAGCGGCAAATCCACCTGATCCTGTTATAGTGACAGTTGGTGCAGGTGCTGTACCTCGGCTATATCCTCCGCCAGTGTTAGTAATTGTAAACCCAGTAAGAGAATAATTACCACCTGCAAGAGTTATAGTTGCTGTTGCTGTTGCTTGCGCCCAAGTAACTGCTAGATATAATTGTTGATAAATCGTTGATAATTTTGTAGTCTGTAATTGTTGTATACCAGTCTTAACTTGTTGTAGTGGATATGGTAACCCAGACATACATCCAAAGAAATTAGACATAGTATAAGTTCCATTTGGTCCACCACCTAACGCTATGTTAGCCAGTGCTGAATTCGCCAATTCAGTATTAGTAGGAACGTCTGTGCCATTAATAAGAGGTAAGTTAGCAGTTGTTTCAGTAGAATAAACTGTTTGAGCAAATCTAGGTAAATCAACTTTATTGATATTATTTACCTGTTGCATCGTAGCCGCAAATGCACCTGCCAACACTGCTTGATTGTCTGGCAGTATCCCTTGTAAGTGAGATCCATATCCTCTAGCAGGTGGTTGAAAATTAAGTGCGTTTGACATATTAAGCCTTATTAATAAACCTATTAGTAGTTACTGATCCGCCACCCGCTGCACCACTCGTCACGCCGGCTGTAACAGCAGCAGACTGAGGAGAATAAGGAGCAGATACCGGTTTAGCAATAGTTGGCATAGCAGGTGGAGTTACCGGTGCAACTTTGGCTGCTACTGACGGCGCGGTAAGTTGTGAGTTTACTTGACCTGCTGAGAATAAAGGATAATATGTTTTACTGTTTGTAGGACCAGGTGTAGTATTATAACTAGGTACAGTCATTGAAGTGTGTGATAATGGAAACAACTTCTGCACATTTAATAAATCTGCTAATGATGTTAGACCTTTAGTTTTGCAAGATAGCGGGACTAACACTTCATCCAGCGCCGAACTGCGAACTATAGAAAATGCGCTGTATATCTGTTGCTCTTGCTGTTTAGTAGGTGTCGTGCCACCATTAGAAATGTTTTCAACATCGTCTGCGCTCAATCCAGATGATAGTAATGCTAGATTAAGATTTTTTGTTTGTGCATTATGTTGCTTGATTAGTTGCAAGACTGTTGAAGGTAAACCAAATTTATGTATTTGTGATATATTGAGTGCCTTGCCTAAGTTAATCAAATCTTGTCCGAATTCTTGCATAGAAAGAGTTACACCAGATAAGTCACCAGTAATTAAATCATTTTGATTACTAAATGTTCCTTTCTGGAAATTAGTCGAATTNGCAACAGTATTAATGTTCTTGTTTGAGTAAGTTGCAAAGTTATGGAATGTCANGAATGAAGATGTAAAATCTTTATAAGAAGGAGTAGATGCTACGCAAGCAGCANTTCCGGTACCGGCTCCTGCACCGCTAGCCGTAAAAGTGCCACCTAAGATTGGTGTGCCAGTATATCCAATCGCGCCCCAATCTGTAGTACCTAAAAACGATATACTATAAGTAGTCCTTACAACAAAAGATCCTGCACTAACTACAGTTGCACTATTCCAGTTGAATTCATTCCAAGCCTGTAATGCTAACAGTCTAACGTAGCCCCACTGAGTTACACTGTCATTTGGATTACTGGTAGAATAAGGTAACCAAGTAGCACTTTGACCTTGACCAGTATCTCCCGCTATAGGATAGCCTGAAGTCGCTTGACCACTCCAAACACCTGAAGGATCGTCTATTGTATAAGTGGGCGGCACTGAATTACCTAGTGCAGGAATAGTATTTGCACCAATAGAGATTAGATTGTTATAAGTTGCATCAGAAACTTGCGTGCCAAGATTTTGATATGCTGAATTGATTGCATTAGTCAACCAATTAAGACAAGTATCGGTTACTATACTGCCAGGAGTATAATTTGCGTTGTCAGTACTACTGCCCATTAATTCTGTTGCTGTAGGATTTATTGCAAAACCCTGACCTTGCAGTAATGAACTTACTACATTAACCCCTAATGGGCTTTGGTTACCAGTAGTACTCATGGTACGAAAACGTCCTCGCTGCCTTCTTGAATTTTATGCCCACAATCATTAGGTGAGCCAATTCTTAATACAGGTAGTCCTTCTGCAAATACAGTTGGACTACCTTCTGTAGTCTTAGCAACATGATGCTTATGACTACCATGATGTGAGGCAATTTGACTGGGGCCGTGCAGACCTACAGGAGTACCATTGCAAAACACAGTATTTGCACCTTGCTGAATTGCTCCTCCTGCATCATTCTTATCATTTAGTCTGCTTAGTCCTGGCATCTATTATCCTAGTATTACTTTCTTATCAGGTACTTTAAGACCCGTAGTAGCCTCGATATACTTGGCTTTAACTGACTCATCAGTTTCACCAATTATTGAGATACTATTATTATTTAGTCTGTAATTTGAGTGCATTTTGCCAGTAAAAAGTGAAGGCATTAGACCAACTCCGCCTTGTGATGGCATGACAGAAACTGGATCTGCTACTATAATGTTGTCATTGTTTACCGTAACTACTTTAGCGATCATTTCTATACCACCGATCACTACAAAAGTGTAAATTCCGTCGGCTTGTAAATCTTGTAAGTTCATATATTATCCTTGATTATCAAAATGCGCTTTTAATTGATCAAATCCACCAATTAATTTTCCATCTAAAAATACTTGCGGTACGGTTCGTGCGTTAGGTACAGACTCTAGCAATTGCTGCTTAGACCATCCTCCACCAACCTTACGCTCTTCGTATTGAATACCTTTTTGTGTTAGTAATGCCTTTGCTCGGTCGCAATAAGGGCACATATCCTTGCTCCAGATAACTGCTGTAGTCATGATTTCTCCTTGTTTTATATTTAGAGTTCAGGTAGTTCGTCGTAATTTAATACTTCACTCATTGCACCAATTACATAATTAGTACTTTCTGACTCTTGTAATGCTGTTTGTTTGTTGGCAGTATTTGTATGTTTGTTGAACCACGGAATTGGTGTGGTCTTGGGTGCAGGATTAAGGTACTTAATACCAATTTCTTTTAGTGCGCCTGCTGCCGTAAAGTCAACAAAGTCTTTTAAGATGTTTGCATTAAGACCAATTACCGAACCCTTTCTAAACAAATAATCTGCCCATTCTTTTTCTTCTCTGATTACATCCATGTATAGTTGATAAACTTCTTGTTCACATTCTTGCTTTGCTTGAGCAAAGCGGGTGTCTTCTTTGACAACTTGATTAATAAGGTAAGCAGTCCAGCCTTTATGTAGAAGTTCATCTTGGAGAATTAAACTGATAATGTTTCCATTACCAATAAAGATTCTGTTCTCAACCATTGCTAAGCTTGTAGCAAAACTTACCATAAAGCGGAATGCTTCCAAAGCGTAACTAGCGTGTAGAGCCATATAAATTGCTTTAATATGCTGGTGCTCTTTTACTGGCACTTCTAATTCAACTTCACAATTTACTTTGTGCAGGTGATCATAATACTTACCAACACTGCTTGCCATATCTACAATTTCTTTTGTGTCATGAATAGTATTGAATACTTCTTTTGGCACATTATAAACATTACGAATAATATGACTGTAGCTACGACTGTGGATGTTTGTTTCGAAAAATGACCAATTATAAATGAGTGCTTCTAATTCAGGCAGTGATACAACTGGCGTAAACACTTGGCTAGGTGCTCTGCCCTGCAAACTATCTAGCGCAGTTTGACGCAACAAGTTGCTAGTAAAGATATGTTTTACCGCATCACTTGCATCCTTAAAATCGTTAGCGTCTTTGCTCAAACTAATTTCTTCGGGTACCCAAAAGAAACCTCTAGCAGTTGCTTCAAAGTCTGCAATCTTACGATATTTAGTCTCCTCAAATCTCTGTATTGTGACTGGACCTGCAGGATCTAAGAACATCTTACGATTAAGATAATCAGTTGGTTTGCTTAAATCATATTGTTGTTTTGACATTTTTATTCTTTCTCAATTGAGCTTCTCTCATTTTTTGTTTTGTTTCTTCTGATCGCTTAACTCCAACTGGATTAGAATTTTTATTATGCGATAATCTTAATTTCAATTTAGTTTCTTCAGACTTTACTCGACCTTTTAGTTTTTCACTCACTAGACTTTTTCTTTTTTCCGATTGCGGCGGTCTTTTAATACCTTTTAAAGCATTACTTATTTTAGATTTATGATCTTCTGTAAAAACTATTCCAGACGTACCTTCTCCGCCGTCGGTTCTATTATGCAATATACCAGTACCTAAATCTTTTCTACCGTACCATCGAATCATTCTTCGTTCAAGTGCTAGAGCTCCGATTTCTGTTAAGTTAGATTCTAAAATAATGATATAAGATTTTTTTGGAGTATGTACACCTTTATTGTTAATTCGGTGTTGTTCCCATGCTCGATCATCTTTTCCTTTACCAATATAGTAAGGGGTGCCATCTTTTCTCAAGTAGGCATAGATGTAATAGTGTAAATACGTATGCTGTAACTCCTCACAGTTATAGAGCCGGTGGATATTGCGAGTATCGTGATCGGCAATTGTATTTATCATTACAACTTACAAGCAATGCAATCCTCTTCATTATCAAAATCAACAATTTCAAGTTGACTAGGCGGTGCATCTTCTTGTTGCTTGCTGCCAGCTTTATTCACGAGGCTATAGTAAAAAGTCTTTAGTCCGTAACTGTGTGCTAGCATTAAGTTTTTAGCAATTGTAGTTGTTGGGACTTTTCTATCTGCATAATGTGCAGGATTATAGAAAGTATTTGTACTAATGCTTTGATCGACATATGCTGCCAATACTGCTGCTGTTTTTAGATAACCAATACAGTCACGTTGTTCCCACATTAGTTGATATTTGTTCTTTAGTTTTTGATATTCTGGTACAACTTGAGTAAGTGATCCAGCTTTACTTTCTTTGACCGTAATCAAACTCATTGGCATTTCAATACCATTAGTAGAGTTAATTACAACTGAGGAACTTTCTACTGGGGCGATTGCCATAAGTGTAGCGTTTCTTACGCCATACTGTTTCATTTGTGTGCGTAGCGATTCCCAATCTAATTCAGGAGTGAAATCTGCCAATTCGTTAACTCCCTTGGCTCGCAACTCCCACGGGAACACGCCCTGACCATATCTAGTCTTGCTGCTGTGCAAGCAAGGTCCCCGCTCTTTAGCAAGTTCTACGGTTGCTTCGGTTAAATAATAGGCTTGATGTTCCATCCAACTTTTAACTTCTTGCAGTGAATCTTTTTCTCCATACTTCATACTACGCTTAGCATGCCAATATGCTAGATTAGTAACACCAATTCCTAGTGGTTGAATTTCATCATTGCTCAATTTAGACTGTATAGATAGAAAATCCTGATAGTCTAAAATATTGCATAAGCTACGCTGTAATATTCTGCAAGCCCTACGCATATCTTCCGGGTTTCTAAACGCTCCCCAATTGATAGACCCAAGTGTGCATAAAGCAATTCTGCCCTTATCATCATCTAAACGCTTAAACGACTTAGTGGGCAATAGGATCTCGCAGCATAAATTGGATTGATAAATTGTATGATATTCTGGATCGAAAGGACCTTGATTCATTGCATTATCGATGAATACTAGATAGATTCGACCAGTGTCAGTTCGCTCTTTTAAGATGCCTGACTTGAATACTTCTTCAGCACTCATGGTCTTTTTGCGTAAATCCTTACGTTTTTCATATTTGACGTAAAGTTCGGCAAATTTCTCGGAATTTCTGTAAAAAGCCTCGTATAAGTCTGGAACTTCGTTGGGGTCAAAAAAAGTGATATTTTCACGGTTTTTGAACCTTTTCCAGAAGAACGCTGATAGTACTACGCCATAGTCTAAATGACGCACTCTTGTTTCTTCTGTTCCCTGATTGTTCTTTAGTACGATTAGGTCATCAAATTGGTGATGCCATATGGGATAGAATACTGTTGCTGACGCATTTCTAATTCCACCTTGCGAGCAAGAGCGCAAATCGGCAAACCACTTCTTAAGAAAAGGAATCATCCCAGTATGTTTGATTTCGCCACCTCTGATTGGGGATCCCAATGGGCGTACTCTACCAACTTCTAAGCCTATGCCAGCTCGTTTGCTAGCATACTTTGCCATCATTTCACCTGAAGCAAATATACTATCCAAATCATCATCCGAACGAATAAGTACGCAAGAACTAAATTGCTTAGTAGGAGTACCCAATCCAGCAAGCACAGGAGTCGCGAGAGTAAAGAGTCCATCACTGGCGGCATTGTAGTATTCTTTGATAAGCTTAAGCCTTTGTGATCTATCTTCTCTATGAAAGACTGTGGCAGCAGCCACCATATACCGAATCTGGGGAGTTTCATAAATCTCCTGTGTAGCGCGATTACGCACCAAATATTTTTCAATTAATTGCTCAATAGCAGCATATGAATATTGCTCGTCTTTTTCATGGTCGAGCATGTCATTCATCTTATTCCATTCTTCTTCTGTATACCATTCTAAAAGTTCAGAAGTATACAATCCAATACCTACATTCTTCTTAACAATGTCGTAAAGATGAAGTGGTTTATAATCACCATATACATCTTTTCTCAGCATAGACAAACGCTGCTTTCCGGCAACGTATTGGTAATTAATATGTCCAATATCAGGATTACTTTCTACGTCAATCAAATCTACTATAGCCCGTAGAGTAATTCCATCAATTTCTCTAGTAGTAATACCATCGTAAAAGTGTGGTTGTGCTTTAATCTCAATCATAGATTGAGATACATCTGCTATACCCTTACATATCTTAGCTATCTGTGCTTGCCATTTTTCAATGGTCAAAGCCTCTTTATTGCCCGAACGTTTGATAACTGTAATCTTCATTTTTAACCTAATTTATTGTAGAGTGGATCAATCTTTATTGTTTTAGTGATTGCAAAATCGTGCAGTGAGTTATTTAATACCGTACCAGGCCAATAATTCAATACATATTTTACAGGGTCTACCAGGACTAATACCACGCTTTCGTTATTATGATCGGTTGCCTCACATAATGCAACGTCTTTTATACCCAATAGCAATAGGGTATAGATCATGCCCAAAGCTCGGGCATAATAACAGTATACGTTGTCAGAAAGTAACTGCCATGGATTGGGCCAGTCTGTTATCAAGTCTGCGTGTAGATAGTAAGTTTGTATTGGGGCGGCTTGCCAAAACTTATCAACCTCTACTACTTTAGTTTGTAGAGGCTTGTCTTTTAGTTCTAGTCTTAGATCAGCCCAGCTCTTTAGTCTGGTTTCATATTCAAGTAAAAATACGTTCATCGTTGTGATACTTATCACACGCTTTTATATACTATAATATTTTAGAAATATGTGAATACTACCGCTCCTCCGCTACCCGGAGATGAACTAGTGTTAATCGGACCTCCGTTTCCGCCGGCGCCAGCAGTAGCACTATTGTAATAAACACCGGCAAGGGCTACAGCGCCGGTAATACCGGTACCGGGATTACCAACTGTATTTTGCTGGTTTCCTGAAGTTCCTACTGCACCTCCATTGCCCGGGGTCGGAGCACTAGCCGCGCCGCCCGCGCCGCCATTAGTAGTCATATTAGTAATAGCCAGTGTTCCCGATGTAATCGTTGATGAGGTGCCAGATGAGCCTGCAGTAGCAGGAGCACGAACTGCGCCACCACTACCAATAGTATATGTGACTGTTTGCCCCGGTGAACAGTTATAACCAGAGCGAGCATACGCGCCTCCACCGCCACCACCGCCGGCGAGGGTAGTACCACCGCCACCACCGCTACCACCAGCTGCCCATATTTCCATTACAACAAAACTAGCCCCTGCAGGAACAGTTTCAGTCCCGGTACCCGCACTAAGAGGAACGTAGACAGATTGGCTGATTATAGCCCCGCGAGTAATCATTGTCTGCATAATCGACATTATGATAAGCCTCCACCTGATATAATAAATGTAGTAGCGTTTAGGGCGTTAGCCACGCATAATAAAGTACACACACTCTTCTGAGCCAATGTTCGGTTAGCAGCAGTACTGTTGCCCGAAAGATATAATGTAACGTTTGACAAAGCGTTTACAAACACGTTTCCTGTACCACTATTATAGATAGTAAAGATGTCGCCCGGTAAGAATGTGTTTTGTGTTAAGTTAGCCTGTATATTTGCAGTGCTCAATATAATAAATTGGCCAACATCGGTTCTTGCTAATGCATAGTTAGCAGACTTAGCAGCGCCGCTTTGCGGTACGTTTACACCAATTGCGTTGCCCGACACTGTGAGGTTACCACCAGTAATGTTGCCAGTACCTGATACTACACCAGAACCGAATAATAAGTTACCAGTAGTAATATTACCTGTTGTAGTTACGTTGCCTACATGCGTACCAATAATGTTGCCACCAGTAATATTACCTGTAGTTGTAATATTACCTGAACCCGATACTACACCAGAACCGAATAATAAGTTACCAGTAGTAATATTACCTGTTGTAGTTACGTTGCCTACATGCGTACCAATAATGTTGCCACCAGTAATATTACCTGTAGTAACAATGGTATTAGAACCAAATGATGCTAGATATGTAGCAACGCTGCTGTTGTTGTAAGTGCCGGTAGGTGCAGCAGCAAATGCACCGTTTCCGTATAGAACGTTACTTGCGTTACCATCTGATGCTCTTAATAGAGAACCAGATGATACCGTCCAGTTGCCAGTTATATTTCCGGCGTTAGAAGTAGAACCGGTTGTTATAGTTAGGTTGTTACCACTTATTGTCTGAGCGTTGGCAAATACTATGCCGCCACCTAGATATATATTACCGCTATTTACCTGCAGTGCATAGGATTGTCCTGCGGTAATTGTCATATTAGTACCGGCAGTTGGGGCACCTGCAATATAAAAAGTCGCTGCCTGAGAAGCGGTTACAGAAGTATTTGCCGCTGCTAAGCTAGGAGTGCTTAAATAGTGTATAGCAGCACTGGGGATAGTGCTACTTGCTGCTGCCGAGTTGTCGGTATATGTCGCTGATAATGCGCGAATACCCATGCTACCGGTAGAAGGCGCACTAGAAATAGCAGTAGTGTTGGCAGTACCTGTGTAAGATCCGTATGCCGTAATACTATTTGCTGCAATATAACTGTTACTATTGGTGTTGGCAATAATATTACCAGTAAACATGTTACCCGCGATATTTGTATTACCACTAACATATAATGCATAAGAGTTTGTGAATGTAACGTTTGTACCTTGTGTGGGCGCACTTTCAATAATAAATGATGCTGCATTACCCACAATACCAGTGTTAGATGCGGCGTAGGTTGGTGTTCTTATTACGTGAACGCCAAATAACCCTAAATTAGTACTGGCGACACTATTATCCGTGTATGTAGCCTGAAGTGCGCGAATTCCTATGTTGCCGGCTGCACTAGATAAGGCTAACTGACCGGTTCCACCGCCGCTAGCGACAAAACCGTTGCCGGAGAAACCGCCACCGGTAATGTTGCCAGTAGTTACAATAGTGTTTGAACCAGTATTTAAAGTACCGGCTATGTTAACGCCAGTAGTAGTGACTACCACTACGTTAGCAGTACCGCCGGCTGAAATATTAACGTTACCACCTGCTGTAGGGATAGCTACGTTTGAAGTACCGTTTGCGTGTATGCCAATAAAATTACTACCAGTTACGTTGCCTCCAAAAAACGAGTTACCACCTGCGACAAACAACGAATACGGATTCGTAATCGTCATATTTGTGCCCTGCGTCGGAGCACCTGCAATATAGAAAGTTGCTGCGTTTGTAGCAGTAACTAATGTATTCGCTGCGGCTAAACTCGGAATAGCAAGAGCATGTACCGCAGCATTTGCAATCGTGCTGCTGGCTGCTGCTGCGTTGTCGGTAAATGTTGCAGCTAAAGCTCTAATACCCAAATTAGCCGTCACAGCACTAATGTTAGCATTACCGTAAGCACCTAGACCAGCTGTTAAGCTGTTTGCATATACATATCCGTTAGCAACCGCAGCACCTACGTTGCCGGAAAAAGTATTGGCAGATATGACGTTAGCACCTGTTAAGTTTCCACCTGAACCTGATCCAATCGTTAAGTTGGGAACAATAGCGTTTCCTGTAGAAGTTAACGTGCCTGCGACAACGACTTGACCAACGCTCGCATTATTAGCAACAGTCAATATGTTAGCAACGCCGTTGGCAGTAAACAATAAGTTGCCACCAGTTGCCGAAACGTTGATGTTAGAAGTACCGCTTGTTAGCGGGAAAGAAGCGGTAGCAGACACCGCAGATGATACCCAGTTAGTGCCGTTAAATGTTAGTACGTTACCTGTAGTACCTGTTGCAGTAATGAACGTGACTGCACCTGTAGCATTTCCTACAAGTAGTGCGTTGGCAGTTAGTGTAGTAGATCCAGTACCGCCTGCGCTAACTGCTACGTTACCAGTAGAAATATTAGCTGCGTTTAAACCAGTTAAGAACTGACCGTTAGCAATGATGTTACCACCAGTAATGTTGCCAGTACCTGATACTACACCAGAACCGAATAATAAGTTGCCACCAGTAATATTACCTGTAGTTGTAATATTACCTGAACCCGATACTACACCAGAACCGAATAATAAGTTACCACCGGTAATATTGCCCGAAGTAGTAATTGTATTAGAACCGGCAGCAATGATACCAATGATGTTACCACCAGTAATGTTGCCAGTACCTGATACTACACCAGAACCGAATAATAAGTTACCACCAGTGATGTTGCCTGTAGTCGTGATTGTATTGGCGCCAGCAGCAACTGCGCCAGCAAAAGTCGTCGCAGTAATTGTATTGGTAGCCATGTTAACAAAGACGCCGGTTACCTTTTCAAGAGAAAAGTTACCATTGGCCGAGTTAGAAGTACCTGTTATGTATACTGTTGTATTAACTGATGTATTTGTTAGTACTGCTGCTGCGTTAGTGGCAGATGTCGCAACAAACGCAGTTGAATACCAGTTAGTACCGTTACTTGTTAATATATTACCTGAAGTACCCGGAGTGATAAATGTCACTGCGCCTGCGGTATTGCCAACAATTAGTGCGTTAGCAGTTAAGGTTGTAGATCCAGTACCACCATTAGCAACTGCAACGTTACCGCTTAAGTTGGCAGCGGGAATAGCCTGTAATTGCGAGGCGTTACCAATATAATAATTAGCAGTTACGTTGCCACCGAAATATGAATTTCCGGCACCTACAAAGAGTGCGTAAGTGTTTGCACCAGTAACTGTTACGTTTGTACCCCCTATTGGCGCATTAGCAATATAAAAAGTCGATAAGTTGCCCGGTGTAAGAGCACTAGTCGCAGTTAGAGTGGGCTGACCAATCGCGTGAATAGCAAGATTGGGAGATCCTGTTGATACGTTATCTGTATAGGTTGAGTTTACTGCTCTGAGACCTAAATTACCCGGTACTGCTGTTCCTATAGGACCAACGTTAGCATTACCTGATATAGGTCCTTGTACGGTATGAGAGGGGCTTAGTACCCCGATCTTTGTGGTAAAAACATTTGTCGTCACAGTTCACTTTCCCTGTTCCGTTTATTATTTAAACAGGGTGAATATAAACGAAAAACTATTCACCCTGTAATTAACACTATTAGTTTGGTGTTAAGTAAATTGGCACAACTTTCACGTTTGCTGTAGCGCCAAACGTAGCGTTTGCTGCTGCATAGAGTGTTACGTTAGCTGTTCCTCCGTTAATATTTGCTGAAATGTCAATAACATCAGCCCCCGGGGTTGCGTTTGATACTAGATCAGCAAATACTGTTATATAAGCATTTGTACCGTCTTGTAACAATAGCACTTCAGTGGCTTGATAACCATTTGCACCAGTTGCTATAACAACATATTTAGCAGCTCTGAAAGTACTTGGGCTAAATTGATCAAGTACTGTTGCTGTAGTTGTTACTGCAACGTTTGCGCGGGTAGTCGTAAATCCTGCAGGGGCTGTGTTACTGCCACCTACTATGATATTACCGGCTGAAGTAATATTACCGGTTGATGATACTAGGCCAGTAGTTAATAAGTTAGTACCAGTAATATTGCCAGTAGATGTTACTGCTGCTGCAATTACGTTACCAGTTGCAGATACTATGCCACCGAG
>JGI26470J50227_1000463_pt1 | contig 16770 bp, 20 predicted proteins | sample FreactTroBogLake_FD_50227 | JGI IMG/M metagenome (IMG submission 50227) | reverse complement strand
GACTTGATGCATGGCCTACCAGTCAATATCAGAACGATTGACGTTGGCGCAGATAAAGCCTTGGGTGCGGGCAGTGATTTATCGCAAACTGGGACTTCACCATTGGGCTTGCGAGCGATTCGTTGGTCACTGACTGAGCCTGAGATTTTCTTGACACAGCTAAGAGCGATTTTGCGTGCATCTGCTCATGGACAGGCGCGGATCATGATCCCTATGCTTGCGCATGCAAAAGAAATTAATGAAACCTTCCGCTTAATCGAAAAAGCCAAACAGCAGTTACATCAGCGAGGCCAATCTTTTAACCCTAATATTCAAGTTGGCGCCATGATTGAAATCCCGGCAGCCGCTTTGACGCTCCCCCTGTTTATTCACCATTTTGATTTTTTATCCATTGGTACAAATGATCTCATTCAATACACTTTGGCGATTGACCGAGCCGATCATGCAGTAGCGCACTTGTATGATCCATTGCACCCAGCGATTTTGAGTTTGCTTTACACCATCATTACTCAGGCAAATGCTGCGAAGACGCCGATAGCGATTTGTGGTGAGATGGCTGGCGATCCGTCATTGACGAAGCTCTTGCTGGCCATGGGCTTAACTGACTTCTCAATGCACTTCAGTCAACTGCTTTTAGTGAAGCGTGAAATTCTCAAAGCAAATGTGAGTGAGCTCAAAGCGCACCTTCCTGAAGTTCTCAAAGCAGTTGAGCCAGAAGCCCAAGCTATTGCACTTGAGCGTTTATTGGCCAAGTAAATTCATTTAGTGGCGTTTGCCACAAACTGGGCACTCAGGATTGCGCTTTAATCGAATTTCATCGATTTGTGTGGTCATTGCATTCCACATCAGCATCCTGCCTACCAAGGCATTACCAAAGCCGATGAGGACCTGTAAAGCCTGGGCAGCTTGAATGCTGCCAATAATGCCAACTAGAGGAGAAAAGACCCCCATGCTTGCACAATTGGTTTCTTCAAATTGCTCCTCTGGAGAGAAGATGCAAGCATAACAAGGAGAGCTTGGATTGCGAACATCAAAAACATTTACTTGGCCGTCAAAGCGAATTGCTGCGCCTGAAACTAATGGCAGTCGATGTTGAACACACGCTTGATTGATGAGTTGTCGCGTTAAGTAGTTATCAGTGCAATCTAAGACAATGGAAGCTTTGGGTAACACTTGATTTAATAATTCAGCGTTTGCTCGCTCTGGAATGGCAATGATCTCAACTGTATGATTGAGTTGCTCTAAAAAATGTTTTCCAGATAGCGCTTTATTTTTCCCAATAGTTTGATGGGTGTGCATCACCTGCCGCTGAAGATTGGTGAGATCGACTTGATCATCATCAATTAAGGTAATCTTGCCAATGCCAGCTGCTGCAAGATAGGGCGCTGCGGCACTGCCAAGCCCACCGGCACCAATGATTACAGCGTGTGAAGCCAGCAGCTTTTCTTGGCCAGCAACATCAATGGCTTCGAGTAATAGATGTCTTGAATAGCGTAAGAGCTGCTCATCATTCATTATGAGTCTCGAGCTTACTTATAAACTATTCGAGCTTAGATGCAGAGCGCTTGACTGGGCCGCCATTTAAATACGAAACGGCTTGCTCAAGCATAAAGTCATTAGGACTGCCGAGCTCGACAGGCTTTTTGGCTTTTGCTTTTTCAGCTTCTTTCTCTTGATCGGTTTTGTTTGTATTTTTTTCTTCAATGCGCTGCAACTCCTCAAGACGACGCTTTTCGCGATCTGCAATCAATTTTTCTTCAGAAGCTTGTTTATTCCGAAGGTGTTTCTCGCTNTCNACCTCNCGTGTGATNAGTACATCATCTGGATCGCCATCTTTATTTTGGTCTACTGCAATATCAGGCTTAATACCAAATGCCTGAATGGATCTTCCATTAGGAGTGTAGTAGTAAGCAGTGGTGATTTTGAGGGCACTGTCATTAGTCAGCGGGCGAACTGTTTGTACTGAGCCCTTACCAAAAGTGGTCTTACCAATAATCGTTGCCCGTTTGTAGTCTTGCAATGCGCCAGCCACAATCTCAGAGGCTGAGGCAGAGTAGGCATTAACTAGAACCACCATAGGGAGTTTCTTAAATATTTCAGGGACCCCAGCCAGTGGATCACCAGGCTCGTTCAGACGATACATCGCAGGAGTAGCATTAAATACTTGTTTCGAGTCTTGCGTTTGTCCTTTAGTCGACACAATCACTGCATCATTTGGTAGGAAAGCTGCAGCAACGCCAACTGCGCCTTGCAATAGGCCGCCACCATTGTTACGAAGATCCAAAATGATCCCTTTAAGCTTGGGATCTTGCGCTGCCAAGTCAGTAAGCTTCTTAGCTAAATCGGGTACTGTGCGCTCTTGAAAGCTGGTGACGCGAACCCAAGCGATATCGTTATCCAAAATTTTGGCCTTGACCGATTGCACTTTAATTTCTGCGCGGGTAATCGTTACCGGGAAAGTACGTTCTTCACTTTTGCGATAAATGGTTAAAGTAATTTTGGTGCCAGGTGTGCCGCGCATTGTGCGAACGGCTTTGTCGAGGGACATACCACGAACAGGTTTGTCATCCAGGCGCGTGATGAGATCACCAGCCTGAAGTCCAGCGCGTTCAGCTGGACTACCTTCAATGGGATTCATGACTTTGACTAAACCATCCTCAGAGGTAATTTCAATTCCAAGACCAGCAAACTTCCCTGTAGTTTGCTCTTGCATCTCTTCAAAATCTTTTTTATCCAAAAATGTGGAATGTGGATCTAAGCTACTAACCATGCCCTTGACGGCATCGGTCAGCAACTGTTTATCTTCGATTGGCTCAACGTATTCGCGCTTAATTTGAGCAAAGACATTGGACAGGGTGCGTAATTCATCCAGAGGCAATGTCGTATTTTGTTGAGCTGTTGCCGACAATTGAATGGTCGCCGCTACTCCAGCAATTAAGCCAATCGTAATGAGGGCAAGGTTCTTAAAAAATTGGCGCATATTTTTCTTCATTAATCTAAATAGAAATGGCGGATAGGCTTCAGGTTGTCATCCAGCTCATAAATCAGGGGAATGCCATTCGGGACGTTCACTTCCATAATGGCCTCATCAGATAGTTGATCTAAGTATTTGATGAGTGCTCGAATGCTGTTGCCGTGTGCGACTAGGACAATACGCTTACCTGCTTTGAGCGCGGGTGCGATGGATTCATTCCATAAAGGGAGTACCCGTGCAACATTGTCTTCAAGACACTCGCCTAGCGGCACTTCAGAGTGCTGTAACTTTTCATAGCGCCGATCTTTTTGGGGATTGCGCTCATCGTGCGCTTCTAAAAGCGGTGGGCGTACGTTATAAGACCTTCTCCAAATGTGTACTTGTTCATCACCATATTTCGAGGCAGTCTCTGCCTTGTTTAAACCAGTGAGGGCGCCATAGTGACGCTCATTTAAACGCCAACTGTGAACTACGGGAATCCACATCANATCCATGGCATCTTGAACACCCCATAAGGTTCTGATTGCTCGTTTGAGAACAGAGGTATACGCAATATCAAATACATAGCCTGCTTTGAGGAGTTTTTCACCAGCGGCATGCGCTTGTTTTGCCCCATTGGGGGTCAAATCAACGTCGGCCCAGCCGGTGAAGCGATTTTCAAGATTCCAAGCGGATTCGCCGTGACGAATAAGAACAAGTTGTTTCATAGAGCCATTCTATAATCTGGTGATGAACTTTTTCACTCAAATTGACAATTTAGCGCTGATTGCCTTACTCCTGGTTTCGGGCATCGCACTCTTCCTACCCACATTATCTACGCTAATTAGTGGAAAAGGCTTATCTCCAACCGAGGCGACGATTTGGATCAATCGCCGAAAGGCCTATGTTTTCGACTTGCGCGCTGAAGATGCTTTTAAAGCAGGACACTTACCAGGCGCAAAATTCACTGCTGCCAACGCCCTAGAGGCTGAGATTGGCAAGCTTAAGCTTGATCGTAAGCACCCTGTAGTCTTGATTTGTGAGAATGGTAATGACTCCCGTAAGGCGGTAGCCGCGGTCAAAACATTGGGATTTGCCGAAGTAGCTGCTTTGGATGGTGGTATTGCGGCCTGGAAAGCGGCTGCTTTACCCTTGGTGAAGTAGAAAAATATGCCACAGGTATTGATGTATAGCACTCAAGTTTGCCCATACTGTGTGATGGCTGAAAAGCTATTGCAGAAAAAAGGGGTCAGCAATTTAGAAAAGGTCTTAATCGATAAAGACCCAGCCCAGCGCGAAATCATGATGACAAAAACGGGTCGCAGAACGGTTCCGCAGATTTATATTGGTGACACTCACGTCGGCGGATATGATGACCTCGTTGCTTTGGATCGTGCTGGAAAGTTAGATCTTCTTTTAGCGTAAATACTTAACAGAGAGAATTTTCATGAACGATAAAACGACTTCACCTCAAGGTAGCTCGAATGATGACAAAGCGCCAGGCTTTCGAATTCAGCGCGTGTATCTCAAAGATCTTTCTTTAGAGCAGCCTAATGCCCCTGAAATTTTATTGATCGCTAAAGAACCTCAAGTGCAGGTAGAGGCGGATGTTTCGGTAACGCGTTTGTCTGAAGAGTTATTTGAAGTGTGTGTGATCGCTACCGTGACTGCGCGCATCGATAGCAAAGTACTGTTTTTGATTGAAGCCAATCAAGCCGGTATTTTTGAGTTCACTAATATTCCTCCAGAGCAGATGGACCCAATGCTAGGTATTGCATGCCCAACCATTTTGTATCCTTATTTGCGCTCTAATATTGCAGACACCATCAGTCGTGCAGGATTCCAGCCAATTCATTTGAACGAAATGAATTTCCATGGAATGTATGAGCATCGTTTAATGCAGGCTCAACAGGCTGGTGCGGGCTCAGAAGATAGCTCCGCTGAAGAAAGCAAAATCATTCTTCCTAATTAAGTAGATTCCATAGGCCAACAGATCATGAAAGTGACGCTGCTTGGAGCTGGAGCATGGGGAACGGCGATGGCTGTTCAGGCCGCCCGATTTCTTGAGCATGACAAAGTCTGTTTATGGTCGCGCTCGTTAGAGCAAATTGAGCATATTCAGAAGCAGGGCGAAAATAGCACCTATTTACCGGGTTGCACCTTGCCCCAGGGACTTCGTCTTGAGAGCAATTTCTCTGCAGCCATTGATCGATTGAGCACGCACGATCTACTAGTGATTGCAACGCCGATGGCCGGTTTAGCTCAGACGCTTGCCCAGGTGTTGCAAGTTGCAAAGCATCCTTTGAATATTGTTTGGCTTTGTAAGGGTTTAGAGCCTAGCTCAACCTTTTTGCCGCATCAAGTAGTTGAACGAGAAGATCGTTTGCATAACAAGGGTATCAAACATGCCTATGGTGTTTTATCTGGCCCTAGTTTTGCCAAAGAGGTAGCCAATGGAATGCCTTGCGCTTTAACGGTGGCAAGCCAATCAGATGCTCTATGCGCAATTGTGCAAACGGCTTTTCATCACGGCAATATGCGAATCTATGCAAGCGATGACTTGATTGGTGTAGAGCTGGGCGGTGCAATTAAAAATATACTGGCTATCGTTGCGGGTATTAGTGATGGATTAAATCTGGGTCTGAATGCCCGTGCTGCAGTTCTGACACGAGGCTTAGCGGAAATGATGCGCTTAGTAAAAGCCGCGGGCGGGCGCTCTGAAACTTGCATGGGATTAACGGGTGTCGGCGATTTGATCTTGACAGCAACCGGTGATCTTTCACGCAATCGGCAAGTTGGTTTGGCCCTTGCTAAAGGTCAACCACTACAAAAAATCTTAGATGGACTTGGGCATGTGGCTGAGGGTGTTTTGTGTGCCTCGGCAGTGAGTAATTTGGCGGCGCGGTTAGGGGTTGAAATGCCGATTACTAAGGCCATGACTGAAGTCTTATCTGGTCAAGTTGGTGCGCAAGAAGCGCTCCAGAAACTAATGGGTCGCGACCCCACAACAGAAGCCTGACTCAGCTTTTTAGCTACCACCTTGCAGGCCATTTTGTCTCCAGGCCTCGTAGACAACGATTGCAACTGTATTGGAAAGATTGAGACTGCGACTACTTTCTTGCATGGCTAAACGCATCCGATTTGGGGCAGGAATCGAATCCCTCACTTCGTCAGTAATGCCTTTGGTTTCAGAGCCGAATACAAAGTAATCATTGGGCTGATATTGCCCCGCATGAAATTTTCCAGTACCTTTGGTTGTTAAAGCAAAAATCCGATTCAGATTAGGTTGTTCGATCTTCAAAAAAGCTTGCCAGTTTTGGTGTACTTTGACACTGGCAAACTCGTGGTAATCCAATCCTGCTCTGCGAAGCTTGGCATCTTCCATCGGAAAACCTAAGGGTTCAATTAAATGTAGCGAGGCCCCGGTGTTTGCGCACAAGCGGATGATATTTCCCGTGTTGGGCGGGATTTCTGGTTCGAATAAAACAATATTAAACATGTCGTAATCTTTCGACCTTGTGTCTTGGGGTTCTGAGTAATACCCAATTCGTAATGCGTAAGGCCCCATTGTCCTTCAGAACGTACGCAATTTCATTTAATGTAGCTTTAGTGGTCATCACATCATCAAAAACCACCACATTGCGACCCTTAATGAGTTTCTGATAGAGCGGGTGAATATAAAACATGCCTTTGATAGTTTGTGTTCGTGAGCTATTACTCATTTGCGCTAGATTCTGTGGTGAATGATGTCTTCGTAGGGCGAGAGCTTGCTTTCGGATAGTGGGTGGGGTGTGTAAGCGACGCAGGATTTCCCAGCTTTGATTAAATCCCCTCTCGCACAATTTTGTCTGACTGAGTGGCACAGGAAGTGCAATATCAATTTCAAGATCACTTAATCTTGAGGACAAAATGACATTCCAAGCTCTGGCTAAACCATGCGCAACGCTAGTGCGTTTTGCATACTTCAAATCATGCAGTGCTTTTTGTAGAGAGCTGTCATAAGAAGCAAGACAGTAGCTTGCATCAAAGTGAGGGGGCTCTATTTGACAGTCATCGCAATGCCCCGCCTGCAGTTCATTTGCAGTTAAGCAAATGCCGCACTGTGTGCAGCACTCATAATTCCAAAGTGCCTCATTCGATAGTTTTTTCAAGCATGCGAGGCAAACCAGATCATCTTGAAAGGCCTCGCAAATAATGCAGGCGCTGGGCAATAGTTTTGCTAATGAAAACATGGGCCGCTGAGTATACTGAGCACATGACCCGACCCTTAAGATGGCTTCAATCCGAAATTGCTAATCGGATGATACAAAAGCTAGAGATCGTTAAGTTAGATGTAAACGAGCTGCTGGTAATTCCAGATTTTCTGGGGAAGCATGCCGCACTTTTGAGTAAGCGATTTCCGGGCACGAGAATGAGTAGCGCGGCTGAGTCGTCTATGAGTGCATGGGAATTGCGACGTTTCCAACTATCACGTCAATGGCGTGCATTAGTTCATGGCGGTAGCGTATTTTCTTTAGATAGTTATCGTCAGACTGGACGGATTGACCTGCCAAACGATTCAGTAGATTTGGTTTTTAGCGACTTGTTGCTGCAAGACCTTTCAGACCCCAAGCATTTTTTACAAGAATGTTGGCGCGTACTTCGAGAGGGGGGACTTCTCAGTTTTGCTTATTTAGGCCCGGACACCGGCAAAGAGTTGGTTGGCGTTCCAGAGTTGGAGGGCTGTTTGAAAAAGTTGGCGAGCCCCTGGGATATGCACGATATGGGTGATGCCGTTTTGTCGGAGGGTTTTTCGGAGCCAGTGATGGACATGGAATACCTTTATCTGGAGTACGAATCGGACGCCCTATTGATCGCGGACTCCATTGCCCTACAACTCCTGCATGAAGCAGCCTCAATACAGGGGGCCGCCCAACGCTTACCATCAAAAATGACCCTTGAAGTGGTCTATGGGCATGCTTGGGCAATTGGAAAACACCTCACCAGAGCCAAAGATCAGCTCGCCTATATCGATCCGAGACAAATTCAGCGCAAGACAAGACCTGATTCTAATTAAATGTAAGTGCTTACTATCATTACGAGCCATTAAGTGTGCTTTTGTACTCTGAGCNGCTCAATTGTTGAAGCGAGCAATTAACCCTATAATTGCGGCAGGATGTATTGGCTAGATACCGCTTTTTGAGCATCCTAAGCAAGATTTTTCATTTGCTCGGGACATTAAACAGAGAATAAGATGAATTTATTTGGAAAAGTCATTAAGGCTTCGCTAACACTTTTAGCAAGTNTCGGCATAACGCTAGCAAACGCTACAGAAAATATGCCTGGCGGNCCAGCCGTAAATCAAATCAATTTTGCTGCACCAGCAACAAAAATCATGGAACAAATTCATGGTTTGCACATCATGATGTTGATCATTTGTGCAGTGATCTTTGTCGGTGTGTTCGGAGTGATGTTCTATGCCATCCTCAAGCACCGTAAATCACTGGGACACAAATCAGCCTCCTTCCACGAGAGCACTACTGTTGAAATCATCTGGACTGTAGTCCCACTGTTAATTGTGATCGGCATGGCTTTGCCTGCGACCAAAACAGTAGTGGCAATGAAAGACACCACCAATTCCGATATCACCATTAAGGTAACTGGATATCAATGGAAGTGGGGCTATGACTATATTAAAGGCGAGGGTGAGGGCATTAACTTCTTGTCCACGCTTTCGACTTCTCGCGAAGCGATTAATAACCTCGCTCCAAAATCCAACACTTATCTCATGGAAGTTGACAATGAGATGGTAGTCCCAGTTGGTAAAAAGATTCGTTTGATTACAACCGCCAACGACGTTATTCACTCATGGACCATTCCTGCATTTGGTGTTAAGCAAGATGCGATTCCTGGCTTCGTGCGCGATACCTGGTTCCGTGCTGATCGAATTGGCACTTTCCGTGGTCAGTGTTCTGAGTTGTGTGGTGCTGAGCACGCCTTCATGCCGATCGTGGTGAAGGTAGTTTCTGCCGAGGATTACACCGCATGGGTTGCTGAGAAACAAAAAGCAATGTCTGCCGGCGGTGAAGACCCTACAAAGGTCTACACGCTTGAAGAACAAAAAGCCCGCGGCGAAAAAGTCTATGCGGCCAATTGCGCAGCATGCCATCAGCTTAATGGCAAAGGTGCAGGCGCTTTCCCGGCTCTCGATGGAGACAAGGTAGTCAATGGACCCAAAGCAGCTCAGTTCTACATTTTGCTCAACGGTAAGAATGCAATGCCTAAATGGGGCGGCGTTCTATCAGATGCAGATATTGCTGCTGTGATCACCTACACCAGAAATGCATGGGGTAACCATACTGGTGAGGTCATCCAGACTCAAGAAATTATTACGGCACACAGTGGCAAGTAATTTATCTACTAATACAGAAAAGACGAAACCGGAGTAAACATGAATACAGTTACTAGCTCTCTAGATCACGCACATGATCATGCGCATGATGACCACATGCCACATGGTTGGCGTCGTTGGTTGTTCGCTACTAACCATAAAGATATCGGTACGATGTACCTGATTTTCTCTTTCATCAGTTTGTTAGCTGGTGGAACTATGGCTTTGGGTATTCGTTTGGAATTATTCCAGCCAGGTCTGCAATTCTTCCGCCCTGAGTTCTTCAATCAGTTAACTACGATGCACGGATTGGTCATGGTGTTCGGTGCCATCATGCCGGCTTTCGTAGGCTTTGCGAACTGGATGGTGCCTTTGCAAATTGGCGCATCTGATATGGCATTTGCGCGGATGAATAACTTTAGTTTCTGGATTCTGCCAGTTGCGGCTACTTTGTTGCTGAGCTCCTTTTTGGCACCTGGCGGTGCTCCTGCGGGTGGCTGGACTATCTATGCGCCATTGACCTCACAAATGGGTCCTGGCATGGATATGGCCATTTTTGCCCTTCACTTGCTGGGCGCTTCTTCCATTATGGGTTCGATCAACATCATCGTTACCATTTTGAATATGCGCGCTCCTGGCATGACTTTGATGAAGATGCCCATGTTCTGCTGGACATGGTTGATTACTGCCTATTTGTTGATTGCTGTGATGCCAGTGCTGGCCGGTGCAATTACGATGGTATTGACCGATCGTCATTTCGGCACTTCATTCTTCTCCGCAGTGGGTGGTGGTGATCCTGTTATGTTCCAGCATATTTTCTGGTTCTTTGGTCACCCAGAGGTTTACATCATGATTCTTCCTGCGTTTGGAATCATTAGTGAAATCGTACCCGCTTTCTCCAGAAAAACTTTGTTTGGTTACAGCTCGATGGTTTATGCGACCTCATCGATTGCGATTTTGTCCTTCATCGTTTGGGCGCACCACATGTTTGCCACAGGTATGCCAGTAACAGGTCAACTTTTCTTTATGTATGCCACGATGTTGATCGCTGTTCCCACCGGTGTGAAAATTTTCAACTGGGTTGCAACGATGTGGAAAGGTTCTATGACCTTTGAAACTCCTATGTTGTGGGCAGTCGGTTTTATTTTCGTATTCACCATGGGTGGCTTTACGGGTTTGATTCTCGCTATGGCGCCTATTGATATTGGCTTGCAAGATACCTATTATGTAGTGGCTCACTTCCACTATGTATTGGTTGCAGGTTCCTTATTTGCAATGTTTGCTGGCTTCTACTACTGGTGTCCTAAGTGGACCGGCATGATGGCCAACGAAACTCGCGGCAAGATTCATTTCTGGTCTTCCATGATCTTCTTTAATATCACCTTCTTCCCAATGCATTTCTTGGGTTTAGCAGGCATGCCACGTCGCTATGCTGATTACCCAACTCAGTTTGCCGATTTCAACTTAATTGCCTCAATTGGCGCGCTTGGATTTGGTTTATCTCAGGTTTACTTCCTGCTGTTTGTCGCATTGCCAGCTTATCGTGGCGAAGGCCAAAAGGCACCAATGAGACCTTGGGAAGGAGCTAAAGGTTTGGAGTGGACAGTACCTTCGCCTGCACCTCATCATACTTTTGAGACTCCGCCAAACGCTGAACAGATTCATGAAGCCGGAACTTACACGTCCTAAGGAGCAAACCTCAGTCGCCAATAATCGGCGTTTGGGGTTTGTGCTTTTAAGTATTGCCATTGTTTTCTTTATTGGTATTTTGCTGAAGCACAGTCTCTTGAGTTAAGTTGTTATCGATCAATGTCCCTATCCCAAAATCTCAACCGTCAAATCTTGCTGAAGCTCTTAATGGCTTCCGTATTGATGTTTGGTTTTGGGTATGCCTTAGTGCCTCTGTACAAGGCTTTATGTCAGGTGACAGGGATCAATGTGGTAACCAGCAAAAATGATTACGGCGTCCGCGCTTATAGCCCGAATAAAGTAGGGAATACTCAAGTGGACTACTCCCGTAAGATTACCGTGGAGTTTGATTCCAATAGTCGTGGGCCATTTAACTTTCATCCAGCGAAAAACTTCTTGGAAGTGCATCCTGGCGAAATGACTGAAATTGTGTATGAGGTCTCTAATAAATTAGGCCGATCAGTTCAGGCGCAAGCGATTCCCAGTTATGCGCCAAAGATCGCAACCGAGTTCTTTACGAAGTTAGAGTGTTTCTGTTTTCAGCAACAGACTTTGGCAGCTTACGAGACACGAAAAATGCCCGTTGTCTTTGTAATTGATGCTGGTTTGCCAGATGATGTGAAGACGATTACTTTGTCCTATACCTTCTTTGAGGTCGGAGTGCCTCCTGCAGCGCCTGGAGCGACGACACCAAAATCAAAGGCGCTAATATGAAAAAGAGCGGTTTTTTAAAGTCTATGAAAGCGGTCTTATGGGCTTTTTTAGGGGTTCGTAAAAAAGCGGGCCTTCAAGACGATGTTGCTTCACTCAGTTTTGTTCACATTATCATTGCAGGTGTATTTGGTGCTTTAGTATTTATGGCCATCCTCCTGTTAATTGTGCGTGCAGTGCTTTCCCATTAATAATTTTTTGATTGAATAGAGAGAATCAGATGTCATCCAATTCAACCCCTTATTATTTCGTTCCAGGTCTGTCTAGACATCCAGTCATGACAGCGATCGGCTTGATCGCTTTTGGTTATGGCATGGTCGGTTGGGTCAACCACACATCTTGGGGTGGACCTCTGGCAATTGCTGGTGTTGTCTGGGTGCTTTACGTTCTCTANCACTGGTTCGGCGATACCATTGCAGAGTCCAATGCAGGTAAGAATGGNGTTAACGTTGANGTCTCTTATCGTTGGTCAATGGCATGGTTCATCTTCTCTGAAATCATGTTCTTTGCAGCTTTCTTCTCCGCACTTTTCTATGCCAGAAATATTGCGATGCCTTGGATGGGTGATGTAGAGAGTAAATTGATTTGGCCAAATTTCTCCGCAGTCTGGCCTAATGATGGCCCTGCTGGTTTGGTTGCTCCTTTTGAGACTATGGGTCCTTGGCCGATTCCTACGATTAACACTCTATTGTTGTTGAGCTCTGGCGTCACGATTACATTTGCTCACCATGCCTTGGTGAAGAATCATATGAAGCAAGCCATCGTTGGCTTGGCTGCTACGGTCGCACTCGGCTTTGTTTTCTTATGCTTTCAGGCATTCGAGTACTACCATGCCTATCATGAGCTCAATCTCAAATTGACCTCGGGTATTTATGGCTCAACTTTCTTCATGCTGACCGGCTTTCATGGCTTCCACGTATTCTTGGGTGGCACGATGTTGGCAATCGTATTACGCCGTTTGATTCGGGGTGACTTTACCCCTGAGCACCATTTTGCATTCGAAGGTGCTGCTTGGTACTGGCACTTTGTTGACGTTGTTTGGCTCGGTTTATATATCTGCGTTTACTGGATGTAACTTCAATAAGAATCGGGGCTAAAAGCCCCGATTTGTTTTGCTGAAGTATTGTTGCTTAGTTTGTGCCGACGCGAATTCCAGTAGGCTGTATGAGGCCAAAGTAATACGCCAGCAAAATTCCTAAAAATAGTACTAGCGATAGGCCGATACGAAACATTAAGGAATACACCATTTTTGGGCTAGAGCCTTTGCCCTTCATCATGTAATACAAGGCTGATCCCAAGCTTCCAACGATCATTAGCAGTACGATGGGAATAATCCACTTCATTTCTACATCCTCAATTGAATATTTTTTCTAGCCTCGTTAACAAGCGCATAGTTGCTACTTTAGCAGCCCTAATAACGATCATCATTTGTAGCAGCGCTGGCTTTTGGCAGTTACGCAGAGCTCACGAAAAGATTATGCTCGCTGCCAATTTAGTCTCAAAGCTACAAATGCCTATTGTGAATGCAAATGCGCAGAACTGGACTTTGGAAGAGGTTAATCAGCGCCGAATGAGGGCCCAGGGGACTTTTCTTGCTGATGAGGTGGTTTGGTTGGATAACCGGCCGCGACCCGTCAATCCGGAGGGTGAAGCCGCTCCAGCAGGCTTTTATGTGATGATGCCTCTCAAATTAGAGGGTGGCCAGATTCTTTGGGTTAACCGAGGCTGGGCTCCCCGCAATGGCTTAGACCGGACCGCGCTGCCACCGATTAAAACGCCGGGAGGTGTTGTATCAGTTGAGGGGGTTGTTTTTGCTAATCCTGGCAAGGTTTATGAGTTTGCCAGCAGTAATCAAGGGCCGCTAAGCAAACCCCGGATTCAGCAAAATTTGATTCTTGAGCAAGAGGCTCAGAGCCACGGCTGGACTCAAAGCCCATACATATTGCGTGAGGCGCAAGCCGGTCAGGCTGATGGCTTGGTTCGAGAATGGGCCCCACTGACAACAGGGGTAGATCGCCATTATGCTTATGCCTTTCAGTGGTTTGCTTTGGCTGTTTGTGCATTTTTGTTTTGGCTGATTACAGGCCTACGGCAATATCGAAAGTTATCAGGGAGTATCGGTGAGTAAAGAAGAATTATTGATTCCTTCTGCACAGTCAGAGGGGGCTGCAATTGACGCACGGACCCGTCGCGGGCGTTTACAGATGTTGTTCTTGTTGCTTGCCTGTGCCGCACCAGTGATCGCATCGTATTTGGCGTATTACGTTATTAAGCCTGAAGGTGGAAAAACAAACTTTGGTACTTTAGTGCAGCCAGTTCAAGACACTAATCCCGCTTGGTTTGATGTACCGTTGAGCGGAAAGTGGACCCTATTAATCGCACGTCCTGCCGCCGAGTGCACAGCACACAATCCATCCTGTGTTGAGGGCTTGTATCTCATGCGACAGTTGCGAGTTGGTGTGGGTCGAGAAGGAGGGCGAGTGCAATTGCTGTGGGTGAATACGGATGGTAAGGCAGTTGATCCTGAGATTGCAAAGGCCTACGATCACGATGTAGCGGGTTTTAGTGTGGTGAACTTACCTGCTGATCCTAAGTTGCGTGCTCAGTTTAATGATTGGCTGAATGCTCAGGGCGCAGGTCAAGCGATTCAGTTGATTGATCCTAGCGCGCAAAAGATGATGTACTTTCCGGTTAGTAACTCACCCAAAGAATTTGGCAGTATGAAAAAAGATCTAGAGAAGTTGCTGCGACTCAATCACAAGGGTGAAAGTCTGTAATGCCCAATTTAGCTTTGTTCGCTGAGCTTGCAGGTATTGCCATTATTTTTGCTGGCATTCCTTTGGCTTATCTTTGGACAAGGTCTGGCTATTCCTTTTTTCAGAAGCTCAATTGGCTCTTAGTTTTTATGACTTTTGATTTAATTGTGTTTGGCGCCTTCACTCGCTTGAGTGATTCCGGTTTGGGTTGTCCTGACTGGCCAGGGTGTTATGGCAACTCCAATCCCTGGCATGCAATCGGAGATATTCAATTGGCTGAGAATGCCATGCCATCAGGTCCGGTCACTTTGCTCAAAGCCTGGATTGAGATGATTCACCGTTATCTAGCAATGACCGTTGGCGCTTTAATCATTGTGCAAGTGATCATGGCATGGACAAAGATGAAATCCCTTGGAAAAGCGCCATTCATTGCAAGCTTAGGATTATTAGCGCTAGTTTGCCTCCAGGGCAGCTTTTGGTGCTTGGACCGTGACCTTAAAACTCCAGCCGATTATTGTGAGCACGCATTTGATGTTGGCCTTGTGCCTACTTGCCTGCCTCACGCTGTATGCACAACAGACTTGGTCTATCCCAGATTCAGTTGTCGTGTCTCTGAGACAAAAGCCACTCTCTGCATGGCTTGTCAGTCTTGCCCTACTGGTTTTAGCAATGCAAATCTTTTTAGGTGCATGGGTGAGCACCAATTACGCAGTATTAGCTTGTCCCGACTTTCCAAGTTGTAACGGATCATGGTGGCCAGATACGAATTGGCATGAAGGATTTACGCTCTGGAGAGAGTTGGGCAAGAACGCATCAGGAGATTACATTACTCCTAACGCACTACAAACGATTCATTGGGCGCATCGCCTGTTTGCTATTGCAGCGTTTTTTACCCTAGTTACTCTGGGACTCAGTGCACGTAGTGTTAGTCAAACAACCCAACCTGATTTGCATCGACTGGGAGGCTTACTGATCAGTCTTTTAGTATTGCAGCTGTTAACAGGGATATCGAATGTGGTCTTTCAATGGCCTTTATTTGCTGCGTTACTCCATACTGCTGGCGCGGCCGCACTGGTTTACTGCCTCGTCAGAATGAGCGACTGGGCCTCATGGAAATCAGCGATTCAGATTAAGATGCCAAAGCTATTATGAATACTCCACAGTCTAATACCGCTGAGCACTTTCCTCGTTGGCGCCAATTTTGGGTGCTAACAAAACCGCGTGTGACCCAGTTGGCTGTTTTTTGTGCTGTGATCGGAATGTTTTTGGCTACACCTGGTATGGTGCCAACTTCAATTTTGATTGGCGGCGTAGTCGGTATCTGGTTGCTGGCAGGTGCTGCATTTGCGATGAATTGCTTGATTGAGCAAGCTGTTGATGCCAAGATGAAGCGGACTGCTTGGCGCCCATCGGCTACCGGAGAAATTGCTCCTTTTCATATTGCCATTTTCTCTATTGTGCTGGGCTCAATCGGGATGTTTGTTTTGTGGAACTTCACGAACCCATTAACTATGTGGCTTACTGTGGCTACCTTTGTGGGCTATGCAGTGATCTATACCTGGTTACTCAAGCCTGCTACGCCACAGAATATTGTCATCGGTGGGCTTTCAGGCGCAATGCCGCCCGCTTTAGGATGGGCTGCAGTGACTAATTCTGTTCCAGCTGAGGCATGGTTGTTGGTATTAATTATCTTTGTTTGGACGCCTCCACACTTCTGGGCCTTGGCGCTATATCGTCGTGATGATTATGTGCAATCAGGATTGCCGATGCTTCCAGTGACGCATGGTGAGCGCTTTACTTTGCTCAACATTCTGTTGTACACCTTGATCTTAATTGCAGCTACTCTGTTGCCCTATATCTATGGGATGAGTGGTTTGGTGTATTTGATATCAGCGATCATTCTAGGATTTATTTTCTTGGCTTACGTGATTGCCTTGTTTATTTCTTATAGCGACGTATTGGCGAAGAAGACATTTCGTTTTTCGATTACATACTTATCGCTCTTATTTGCTGCCTTATTAATTGATCATTACTGTAATTAAGATGACACGCATGTCGATCCGTACACTTGCCTTGTCCTTAATGACTTTAGTTCTTTTGGCATGCAGTCCTAAGCCTGAGTTTAAGAATATTGATATTACGGGTGCCAGTGGCTTTGGTAGTGATTTTAGTTTGCTTGATGTAGATGGCAAAACCAGAACCCTTGCTGATTTCAAGGGCAAAGTCGTGGTGATGTTCTTTGGCTATACCCAATGCCCTGATGTTTGCCCAACGACCTTAACTGAAATGCA
>JGI26470J50227_1000462_pt1 | contig 16773 bp, 22 predicted proteins | sample FreactTroBogLake_FD_50227 | JGI IMG/M metagenome (IMG submission 50227) | reverse complement strand
CACAACCTCCTCAATATCTTTGTTTTGAGGTGGCAACTTACCCATATCATAGTTATTTCTTTCAGCCATTGTCTTTGTGTATTCTTGTGAAAATTGGCCCGTTCTCTGAGCTTTTAATCTCTTTCTGTTTTTCCTTCCATCTAAATAACCATGTTTGACAAGCGGCCTTCCAGTCTTTCATTGACTGTTGACCTACCTTCCACCCTTTACTATCGTAATGAGCAATGAATTTCTGGGCTATGTTTTCCTCGACCAATCCTATTTCTTTAAAATGATTTTTCAATTCTTCTAAAGTAGGCTTTGAAAAAGCCGCTCTTTTCTTATCATTCTGTACATTCTTATTCTTCTTTAGATGTGTTACGTTGCTGTCACGTAGCTGTTCCGTAGTGGTTACGTTGCTGTCACGTAGCTGTTCTTCTTCAATATCATTATTCTGATAACTATCAAATTTACAAATAGTTATAATAGAAAACTTGTTGTTACTTTCTATTGAAATTTGCCCAGATTCTTCAAATTTTTGTAGATGTTTATAGATTGTACTTCCATCAATATTTAATTCTTCCTCAGCCTTAAATCGTCCAAAAATAAGCTGCCCTCTTTTAACCTCAACAGTCATAAAACCTGTACCGGACTTTATAGCCATAAATGAATCTTTAAAATTCGCCTTAAGCAAAAGCCAAACCCAAATTTTTAATGAGGTGGGATTAGCGAAGCAAAAGCTATCCAGTATATCTCGATGTAGTTTAACCCAGCTCAATTTGAATGAATTTTATTATGGCATGCCTTGCATAATGTTAAGCCATTGTCAACGTCAAACCGTAATTCTTTAAACTTGGAAAATTCCTTTATGTGGTGCGCATGTAAAATGCCTCCATATTGACCGCATGTTTGGCNGGTATAGTTATCTCTGGAAAAAACAGATGTGCGCCACCACGCCATTTTATCACTATTTCTAATGGCCTTATTTTCAGGTGTTATGCCACCCTTATAGTTCCAATGATACCGCCCGGTTTTAGGGTTATATTTCGCCCATTCCCTTTCAATATCAGCTATTATTTTGTTATAAATATACCTTATCGTTTCATTTATGTTGAATGGGCGGTCATTCACAAATGATAGAATAGCCTTAAAAAGAATACCGGCATCCTCATTTGATAATGAGGCTATATCATTAATCAAATCGCAATAAAGAATAAACGACTTTTTACCTGTCATAAAAAAACAAGCGACATCAGGGGCCCGAAACAAGTATCACCCGGAGGCAAGAATAGTTTTTCCCCTGACGCGCTATATTCTAAATAAGTTTTTGAATCTTCATGGATGATAAATATTTCGGTAGCGCAAACATATTATTATTTTCAAATGGTATGCAATTTGTAATGAGAAAAAATATCCACATACCGAATGTTAATAAAAGTAATACTAAAACTTGGAAGTATGGAATTAAGTAATACTTTTGCAGCATGAAGGATAAGAAAAAATATAAGCAAGACCCTCCAATAGGAGTGAGGTTAAAACCGGATTTGCTATATATACTTAATCGGTATGCAGCGAAGAAAAAAATAAAAAGGCATGCCGTTATAGTGTCGGCAATAGCAGATTATTTAATAAAGTAACAAACCAAAGGGAGAGCCGGAGAAGGGTAGCAAATTCTAAAATTGGTTGTTTGCTCAACTGAAATTAGAATCCGAAGGACCGGTATATTTTAAAACAAATTTACAATGCTCGATACAAAACACTTTGAGAGACTAGCAGATGATTTTCAAAAACAAGCAGATGTTTGTTACGAGGAAATGAACAAGGCCGATAACGTTACGGAAAAATTACGCTGGTTGACAAAAGGCAATCAGCTAATGGATTGCATGAAACAACTTTTAAAAACTTGTATTAAAGTATCTCAAAAATAAAAATCATGGCAGAAGAAAACGAAGAATCGGCATCCTTACAGGTAGTATCAAACGATGCGCTATCCCTTATTACTAAAGCAGAAATTGACGCAAGTGTCGCAACAGCAAAAGCATTTCCCCGCTCACTAACAATGTTTAAGCAGCGGGCTATGAGTATGGCAACATTCAGCGAAGATGTTGCTGCTTCATGCTCGTATTCACTTCCTCGTGGCGGAAAACCTATTGACGGGCCCAGCGTGAGGCTTGCCGAAATAGTTTGCTCGGCTTATGGTAACATAAGGGCTGGCGCTAGAATCATTGCAAATGACGGCAAAACTATTACTGCACAGGGTATTTGCCATGACCTTGAAACCAATAACAGCGTAACGGTTGAGGTAAAAAGAAAAATTACTGACCGGAACGGCAAAACGTTTAGCGAAGACATGCAGGTAGTAACAGGTAATGCAGCTTGCGCTATTGCGTATCGTAATGCGGTATTCAAAGTTGTGCCAGGTGCGCTTGTTGCTGATGTTTACGAGAAGGCCAGAGAGGTTGCCAAAGGCACATCTGAAACATTGGTTGCTCGTAGAGATAAAGCCGTAAACTGGTTTAAAGAACAAAAGGTAACGGAAAAACAAATCTGTGAGGCGTTGGGTATTGTTAAGGTTGAGGATATTGACCTTGAACACTTAGCAACTCTTACCGGTATGAGAACGGCGCTTAAAAATCAGGAAACAACAATCAAGGATTTATTTTCTACTAAGGAAGAAGATTATGATTGGGTGAACTTAGCACTACTCCTTGATGCAAAAGAAAAATCACTAACTTCAACTAAACTTGCAGCAGCGAAGCGAATAATTAAAGACGAAGAAAAAACCGGGTACAAAAGACTTCGAGACGAATTAATGGCACTTTAAAATAGTAACAATGAAAGCAGTATATTTTGATATTGAAACCACAGGAGTTAAGTTTTGGAAAAACGGAATACACCAACTTTCCGGGTGCATAGAAATTGATGGTGAGGTCAAGGAATCATTCAACATTAAAACAGCACCATATCGGGAAGCTATAATTGAAGATGAAGCATTGAAAGTTGGCAATGTAACCAAGGAACAAATAATGGCTTACCCTGAAATGGGAAGTATGCACCGATTTTTTGTTTCACTGCTTGGAAAGTACGTTGACAAATTTAATAAGCAAGATAAGTTTTTCCTTATAGGGTATAACAACGCCTCGTTTGATAACCAATTTTTACGGGCATGGTTTACGCAGGCGAATGATAATTATTTTGGTTCATGGTTTTGGAGCAGCAGTATTGATGTGATGGTACTCGCATCTGAACACCTGAAAGAAAAACGGGCTTCAATGGTTGACTTTAAATTAAAAACCGTAGCCGTTGAAATGGGTATAACCATTGATGAAAGCAAACTACACGACGCGGAGTATGATATTCAATTAACCAGAGAAATTTATTACAAAATAATAAAAAAGTAACCAATGGGAGAAGCAGTTAGAACATCGGCAATCAGAGTAGGTAACTTCACCTCGTCAGAAATTTGTAAGTTAATGACGGAGCCAACGGCGGCAGCATTAAAGAAAGGTGAAACATTCGGAGCACCAGCAAAAACCTATATCACTGAGAAGAACATGGAGCGCAGGCTGGGCAGACCACTGTCCGATGATGTTACAGCACGTCCGTTAGCATGGGGAGAGTTGAATGAAAAGAGGGTGTTCGACCTACTAGGTATCGAGTATAAGGAGTGCAGTCAAGAAACAATTATTCATCCTCGGTTTGATTTTTGGTCAGGTAGCCCTGATGGTCAGAAATTCGATGATGAAGGAAATACTTTGGCAGAAACTAAGTGCCCGCAAACATTAAAATCATTTTGCACTTTGGTAGATTGTATCAAAGATGGATTGACCGGTATTGAAATAATGAATCTTATTCGTGAAAATCATACCGATGGAGATAAATTCTTTTGGCAGTGCGTTTCCAATTCTATACTAACCGGTAGTAAGTTTTCGGAATTAATTATTTATGTTCCGTACAAATCTGAACTGGAAGCGATAAAAGAGCTTGCGCGTAATTATGATGGTGCAGACCAATGGAAATACAAATGGATTGATACGCCCAATGATGAAGAATTGCCTTACTTATTGGATGGCGGGCACTACAAGAATTTAAATATAATAAAATGGGAAGTTTCCCAAGAAGACATAAAAAATTTAACTGAAAGAGTATTAGCGGCCGGAAAATTATTAGTACCTATAAAATGAAAATTCTTATATTTGCATTACTTATCAACGTAGTACATGCGAATCAAACTCTTAACTATAAACCCCTGCACAGTTGCAACCCGCCCTATGGCTACGTTGATAAGTCTTCTGTGTGGGGCTTTGTTTGTATGAAAGGGAAAATACCATATACAAAAATCTGCAATATATGTAGATTAGAAAAACCAATAACAGAGTTCGATAAAAACAAAACCCATAATAGGTATATCAGTAAATGCAAAGAATGCAGAAGGAACTATTTGCGCGAGTACTGGTCTTTAAGGAAAGATAAGTTAAGGGATTATTATAATAAAAATAAAGAAAAAATACTTATAGATAGAAAAAATTACCGAACAAAAAACAGGGAAATTGTTCTTGCTAAACTTAGGGAAAACTATCACAAAAAAGCAGAGTATTATAAAAAAGTTAGAAAAGAATATGTTTCTTCAAACCGAAAAAAAATAAACGACTTTATAAATAACAAAAAAAACAGTAACCCGATTTTTAAAATTAGATGTAATCTACATAAAAGAATATGGGAGGCTTTTAAAAATGGTAATTGGAATAAAGGAGGTAAATCAGAAATTCTAATAGGAACAACCTTTATTGACGCCAAGAATCACCTTGAAAAACAATTTACAGAAGGAATGTCTTGGAGTAATTATGGCACATGGCATATAGACCATATTATACCATTGGCGATAGCAAAAAATGAAAAGGAGTTAAGGGCACTTTGTCATTATACTAATTTACAACCATTATGGGCTAAAGACAATTTTTCAAAGGGGAAAAAATGTAGCGAAGAAGATAAATCTGCATTAACGGCCAGAGTAATAGAAGCCGGTAAACTTTTAATCAGTCACCAAAAATCAATATAGTATGGAAACAAACACCAATGACTTAGCGCAAGGGCAAAAGCCACAACCAACCAAAGGAGAGTACCGTGTAGGTATTGACTTTAACCCGGGCGGACACCCGCAGGTAAAATCAATCAAACAAAAAGCAGCGGCGTTGATTGACTATCTTGAAGAAATTGCTTTAAATAGCGATAACCCGGAAGTAAAAAGGTTGTGTGCTTTAGCTCAAACACAATTTGAAGATGGCGCTATGTGGGCAGTTAAAGCTGCTACTAAGCCAGCGCAATAAATCAGGTTGGGGGATTAGCTCAGTTGGTTAGAGCAATTTCAATCCGGTAGCGGAAGCAAGTATGTATGAAATCAGAAAGCAGCGTAAAGATTAAATAGGTCGGTCGTTCAATTCGTCCATCCTCCACTAAAAACAAAAACTATGAAACAGGAAATTCAACTTTTAAAATCCGCAGCAGTAGAAATAAAACAGTTGCGTCAGTCAAATATGCTAATGTCTGCGAGACTTGATATGTTTGATAAAATGATGCTTATATTTAATACAAGACCGGCATATCAAAACGAAGGATTGTCAGAAGATATAGTATGGCAAATGGAAAAATTCATTGAATCTAATAAGGAGTAATGAAAAATCCCAGTAAAATAGTTGAAACAAAAAACGGTTTGAAGGGTATCGTTTATAACAAGGAGTGCGCCACATTGAAGAAAGGTGACAAGATACCGGTTCATGTTTTACCGGAAGCACCTGGATTGCCCGATAAATTATTGTGCAATGCCTCAGATTTAAAGGTGATAGGATTTATTGATTAGTAACTTAAAAAACCATTATATGTCAAAGAAAATAACCAAAGTATCATTCAAGGCGGCAGGTGAAGGCGGCGTAAAGATTTCGTATGAGAACTACGATACAACAGGACTGAAAGACGAAACGAACAAAAACAGCAAGCATGTGCCGCATGAAACCTTTAAGGCAGCAATGCAAAGATTAAAAGGGCACATGTTATTAATTTCTGAAATGATACCCACCGCACCGGTTAAGAAATACGAGAAATTAGAATTGACCGAACAGCAGCAGCAAGATTACAGAGTATGTGGCTTTACTGTATCAGGGGATGGAGATAAGGAGGGAATAATTATCACCGGATACAAAACACTAAGCAACGGATTGGGTTTTGTATTCAACACACCTAACACTCGCGTTGAGAACGAAGGCGAAAGCGCTTACCCGCATATATCAGAGTTGTTGGCTGACATCGAATTGGTTAAGGATGAAGCGGAACAGTATCTTCGCGGTAAATATGGGGTTCAGCAGGGGGAATTATTCCCAGAGAGAGAACCAGCAGAGCAGGATTAAGATAATCCACATATAGCGGCCTCGTAAAGCACTTGGTTTTTCCTACTCACGATTTGCTTTGTCCTGTCGGTTTCGTGAGCCATATAGCGTAGTTATAAGCTACGGGAAGTTAGGTCGAAAGGATAGTGTGAGGCTGCGCTGAAAAACGGGAGGGGTGTAAAAGCTCCTCCCTATATTTTTCACTAATCTTCAAGGCGAACATTAATAGCCATCAAGCCCTTCTTTCCTTCCTGAACATCAAACACTACGTTATCGCCTTGTTTAATTCCACTGGCAGAAACATTAGTGCCATGCACGAAATACTCGGTGGTTCCATCATCAGATTTTATAAATCCGTAATTCTTTGATTCATTAAAAAATTTTACAACGCCCCTTTCCATAATAATTTTTTTTACTGGTTAATAATATGCGAATATAAAAAATCTGCTTATATTTGGATTGCTTAGAAAATATCAGGAAAAAAATATTCATAAACCTATTGTCCGCGTCCTCTGGTAACTTCTAAGCAATTTTATCCTCTTAGGGCGCGGGCAGTCTTTTTTATGAAACTAATTCCACTCACACAAGGAAAGTTTGCACAAGTTGAGGATTACGAATACTTGATGCAATGGAAATGGTATCTATGGCAATCAAAAGACCAAGCTACTGAATATGCTGTCAGGCAAATCTATTTTCCGAAGACAGAAACCAAAAAACGCTATCAACAAACCATTAGAATGCACCGGCAAATATTGGGCATTATTAATACGAAAATATTGATAGACCACAGAGACCATAATGGATTAAATAATCAAGGGATCAACATCAGGGTGGCTACAAGAGCACAGAATAATTCTAATCGCACAGGTTATGGAAGCTCGAACTATCTTGGCGTATCAAAACACACTACAAGCATAAAAGGGAAAGACTACATAGGCTGGCAGGCAGCAATTGCAGGAAAATATATTGGATTTTTTGATACCGAAGAACAAGCTGCAAAAAAATACGATGAATATGCAAGAACAAAATACGGAAGTTTCGCTAACCTTAATTTTCCATAGCAATTACTATTTTTGATAAATGAACATTGCCCCAATAAATGTAATAAACATAAAGCTTCCGGAAAGGAGGGCCGGTGAATCGCCCAGAGAGTACGTTTCCCGGTGCGGCATAGACCCCATACATACCGACATTATATTTTCAATTTACGAGGAATTAAGAATGAAAAGCTTTGAGCAGGCCGTAGCTCATGCCATGGCAATGTTCTCAGCTATTCAGGATTTGTTTTATTACAATGAACCAGAAATATCACTACCACCGTTCCTTATAACTGTAAAGGAAAGTAGTTATAGTAGGCGATACAGAGACAGGTATCGTAAGTTAGACCTCAACTCAAAACGGTATATAACTACCCGCAGAATACTTGTAACGGATTCACACGAAAATCTTTTGCTAATAAAAAATAAATATGAATCAGCGCCAGAATTGATAGAGAAAGCTATGTTACACGGATTCACCACAAAAAAGGAACTAACAAAAAAGGTTAGAAATATTAATAAGTGGAACAAAAAAGCAATAATTACCCAGAGCATATCTCGAAAGAAGAAAAATAAGTGCCGTAAAAACAACGGTTTTTACAAGATGAAAGAATTTATGTAAATATTTTTACCTTTGAACAGTTAAACTCACATTTATTAATTATTAAAAACCACTACCAATGACCAGTACAGTACTCAAAATGAACGCCAACGGCGGGCCTCAATTCACTTACAACGAATTAAATGGAATGAAAGATGCCTTCGACATGATTAGGGGCCTTAATTCCACAATCCAAACAAAAGAGGGCCCGCAGATAAAGCCCATTGATGCCAAGGTAGATTATTGGCTTACAAAAAATGAGGCTATACTGGATGCAGTACTTAAGCCTATTTCCGAGCAGGATGAAAAGGTATTGATGAAGTACATAAAGACCTACGAAAATAAAAAGTTTGATAAACCGGTTCGGGTGTGGAGAGGAAAAGATGATGAAGATACTTTTGTTGGTGACGTTAACCTTGGCTATTTTGATGTAATTAAAAAAACAGCCGAAGAAACTAAAGATGGTGAAGAGCTCGAATACCTGGTAGAAATTAAAGTACCTCGTCAGTGGGAAAAAGTAACACCGGCAGAAAAAGAAGGAGAGGAACCAAAGGTAGAAAAAGTAGGCTATGAAGTTTTCTGGCTCACAGAAAACAGTAAAGCAGAGTTTCACTTAGAGTTGTTTGAAATGCACAGCAAAGAAAAATACCCTGTACAGCTTTATAAATTGAAACATGAAGGCCTTTCAAACCTTCAGATAGTAAAGGTTAACCGTCAGGGCCAACCAATAGAAGATTTCGTGAAACTTATTTATGATAACGCAATATCAGAATAAAAATGTTAATCACCCTAAAGGTTACTAAAACTACCGATAACACTAAAACCCCTACTGAGATGGATTTCCCAGTAGGGGCTATTGCTTTGCAGGATTGGACAGATAGCGATGGCAAAACTGCTACCCCAAATAGATGTAAGGTTTTTTTCCAAGGCGTAATGTATCAGGCCCATTCATCCAGAAAAGACATTAAGCAGGCAATATTAAATACCGGAATGAAAATAGTTACCCTGTGATAATCAATGTAACAACAAAAAACGGTACAGTTAAAATAAATCAGGACTTTGCCTCTCAGGTACCAGAGTTCGGAGCAGTATTAGAAGACCCAGAGTTGGGAGAAAAATATTTAGCTTTCGTTATTTACTTGGTTGACAGTGGGGAAGATAACCTCTACAGTGCCTTACCAGAAGAAGTTAGGAGAGATGAAATAATTGGTAGCCTTGAATTGCAGCCATCGAAGACCAAAAGCAAAAAAGTTAGTGCTGCGATTAAAAAGTATAAGGTTTTCAACGATAGCAACGTTCAGTATCAGTTCAAGGCAGCATACGAGAAGGGGATGAAAAAGCTATCTTCTTTCGTTTCCAGTGCAGATGTTGATGAGAAAAATTCCAAGGACTTTGCATCGGTTCTTTTCGACATGCCTAAAATAATGGCAGGTGCAACGGAGATTCAAAAATTAGGGGCGGGCATGCCCAAGAAGGTATTTACTAAGGCGGGCAAAACACTAACAGAGAGGGAACAACGTGATGCAAACTAAGCCAGAAGCTATTTATCCAGACGTTGATATAATACCCGGCGTAAGCACAAAGGGCTACGGGATAATTATAGAAACCACTATCAGGAAATTACATAACGGAAAATGGTATCTTCAAAAGATAAAAGATGAATACTATGGAAATACCGAAGAAGAATTTCAGGATAGGTTGATTGAATTTTACAAAAAAGTTTACACCCAAATTACAATAGGTTTTGTATCTCCAAGTATTTGTGATGGGCAAGGAATTCCCATATATAAATTAGACCCACAACAAATTACAGAAGTTGAACGGATGAGGGAGGTTACACTATCAAAGATGCCAGAGGGAATGGCAAAGGACGTTATTCGTATTATGTATAAAGACAAATCTGATGGTATCCCTACCGCCTAATTATACCCCTTGGGCATAGTGTCCGAACATTTCTATCTTTGCTAAGTAATGAAAGTGTTTTTTACTATGCTTGAATAACTACCACCAGTTCTCGCCTATACCACGAAATGGGCTTCCCGATTATCCCGATGGAGATGCCAGGTGGCAACCTTGGCTTACCGAAATGGAGCACTACTGCACTCACGGATACGATGTAGGAGGAGAACACATAACAGGCAGATATTTTTTTCATCTAAACTTCGGAATTGTTGAAGGCCTCGACGAGAGAAAAAAACGTGTTCCAATAAGCCCATACCATGTTGATGTAATGAAAGAGGCGTTCGACCTGATTGACTATTCCGAGAGCAGGGGAGAAAACACTTTTATTTGGAAAGCTCGGGATAAGGGTTTCAGTTACAACATGACCAGTATTGCATTGCGGGAAATGATGTTTGAGAAAAATGCAGTTGCCCTTACCCTTTTCCCAAAAGGAGAAAATGTCAGGCACAAGCCAAACTTTATTCTCAAATACAACACAACATTTAATGGACTGCCGGAGTGCATGAAGCGGTACCCGAGGCTAAGTGAAAGCAAAGACCTATACCACTATGGATATAAGGTTTACGATGAAGAAACCAAAAACGAGAAAACAAAGGGAGCCAATAATTTAATCTCATTTCAGCAGGTTACTAATAAAGATATTGCAAAGTCTTTCCGGGCTGGTATAATAATTATTGAGGAGGGTGGTGAAATTGATTGCCTTAAGGATTTGATAATGGCGAATGAAGCCGTAGGAGTTACCGGAGGCGAGCGGTACGGAACTACCATACTTGGAGGTACCAGTAACGAGAACAATGCAGGGTATGAAGACGTAATGTTATTATGGGATAATGCAAAAGCGTTTAGGTTCAATAAAATGTTTATACCACGCAGTATGGCGCTGTTGGGATGGATACCACAATACGACACCCCTAAGTATAGCGACAAGCAAAAAATAATTGGTTATAAGCAGGCGATAAATTATGAAACCGGTGAATCGCTTAGAGATATTGCAAATGCACACTTCGAGAGAGAACGCCAGAGAATAGAATCTACCGGCGATGCGGTGGCGCTACTCGAGCATAAGCAAAACTACCCTGAGAATGAAGATGAAGCATTTTTAAGGCTCACTACCTCTCCATATCCGGTAGAGGAGTTGAATATTCAAAAACGTATTATAGAAGTAAACGAGCCGCTAAAAGCACAAATTGAGGTTGGAAACCTTGAATTAGTGCCGGGTAAAAACGGAGCACCGGCTACGGTAAAATTTAGTGCATGTAGAGATGGACGGTGGAAAATATACCTGCACCCGAAAGCCAACCTTGAATATAAAGACACCATAGGCATTGATACGATTAAAGACGAAGACATTGTTGATAGCGATAGTAAATGGGCAATCGTAGTGTACCGGCAGTTTCAGAGCATGAAAGAATTAAGCGGGCTACCTGTGTGTATTTATCATCACCGCAGCACCTCTACAACCTCACTATTATGGGATTCTCTTTTAACCAGCATGTATTATGATGCTATGACCCTGTTCGAAGAAATCGGTATAAAAAAGTTTTCAGAGTTTTATATCGAGAACGGAGGGGCAAAATATTTAGCATGGCGACCAACATTACTTACTGAACTTGGAAGCAATGCACAAAATAAATGGGGCGTAAAACCTAATAGTCCTGTGGCTATGAGTGCATCTCGTAGGTTCTCTATTGAAGCTACCAGGGAAAATTATATGAACCACGTTTTCCCTGACCTCATAAAAGCCCTTATAGATACTGCCGGGGATAAGAAACCGGATTTAGAAGCGGCTTACCGGTGGGCAATATTGGAAGGTATCGAGATGATTGAAACCAAAAAGAAAGCCGAGGAATCGCGTAAAAGAAGCATCAGGAAAAAGCCACAACGGAGGCTGATTAATAAGGGAGGCAGACTGATAGTAACAAAAACGGAGCAGGAGTTTAACAACTACAAAATTAAAATCGCATGAGCACCACTGGACAAAAAGACGAATTTGTAACGTTTCCGGATTATATAGTTCCGGCAGCAGAGTTTCCAATAACCGAAATGAATAAACGCATAGCGGATATTGAAAACAAACTTTCTATAAAGTATAAAGCCCTTGACGACGAAAAGAAAACAAACGGCGACCAGACTAGAACCTGGCATAACCTACGAGACACCATAAATCAGCTTGAGGCAAAAAAAGAAAAAATATACGACCACCCGCAATGGAAATGGGCAAAGCAATTTGGAAGCGCTTTAATAGTTTATAGCGAAAATTGCTTTACTACTCACGACGAAAGAATGATTCAGTATTTAGATGCCCGGGTAGATGAAGGGGAATTTGCGCACGTTACAGAATTTTATAAAGGACAAAACGGAGAAGCACTACCAGCAATTTTAAGGCAGGTTAATCAAGTACCGGCAGTGGCTAACCGGTTATGTGGAGAGGTAGATACCATTGGCTTCAACTACACAGTAGCAGTTATTGATACCGATAGTATAAATGAAAAGCTTGACGACCACGCTGAAAAAACAGCAGATGCATTTACCAGAATTATACGACAGAAAGCGGGAGTAGAAAAAATACTTGGCAAACCGGTAGAAGATGCTGATAGCTGGCAGACCGAAGAAGCACCAGACTTTGATAAATTCAATTTTGCAAATCATAAATTGGACGAGGAAGTAATGGTGAAGAGAGGATTAGATTACCTTATGCGTAAAACCGACCTTGCATTTACCCATAAACTTTCTCACGAAGCATTCCGTAAATACATTGCAACTTCTAAAATGTGCCTTGAGGTATGGGATGATATTGAAGACCCGAATATAACGCCGGTTGACCCAAGAGATTTATTTTATATACTTTCCAGAAACAGCCCCTTTATTCAACATGGTATCGGTGCCGGTAGATATTTTGCTGCTACACCACAGGAAATTATACAGATGTGCCCAGAGATGCCATATTCAGATATTAAAAGGCTTCGGGAAATTGCTAGTGAATATTTAACCGGTAAGCAAGGGCCGGAATGGTTAAATAAACACGGTGGATTTGTAGTTCGCAGGTCAGATTATTTACAGCCGTTTTACCTACACTGCTGGAGGTTTAATTTCATGGCTACTAAAAGGGTAAGAATAAGGCTGATAGAAAATAAATTTGACCTTGAAAACCCCTATGAAAAATATGTAGATGATAATGAAAATGATAAAAATGCAGAGTACGTTTACCGGTACGTAGATGAATTGTGGGAAGGGTACCGATTCGGTTACGATATTTTCTACCAACTCAGACCGGTTCCGGGGCAACATAAGTACGGAGACTATGTAGAAAAGAAAACACTTAATTTCATTGGAATAGTTGACCCTAATCCTTCACTTGGACAATTAATGCAGCCCATCGAGGCACTGAGGATGGAAGTATTTTTTGCTATTGAGCGATTAGTAGCCCAAGTGAGAGGGAAAATAATGGTAGTTGACGAAGCCAATGAAAGCGACAGCGCGGACAATCAGTATAATTCAATGACCCATGCGGTATGGAAAATAAATAGCGCCAAAGAAGGTGACCAGCAACTTATGGGTCCACTCGGCGCTAAAAAAGCAGCTATGCCAGAAGTATTGGACTTAGGGCTTTCCACAACCATACGAGAATTATATAGCTTTATTGGGTTTTTAGACCAGAATATTGCTCAACTAACAGGCATTACAGGCCCGCGCAGGGGAGAAGTAAAATCTGACACCGGGCTTGGACAAAGCGAGAAGGCTCAAGAGGCAAGCAGCATGGCTACACAGCCTTACTTCACTACTTTTTACACCATTGTTCAAATGACACTTGAAAAAGTCATTGAGCAAATGCAGAGAACCTGGGCCGGTAAAGACATTACTAAGTATTTTCTGGGCAGAGATGGAGCTGAATTGCTTAGATTGATTGGCGATAAGTGGCCACTACCTAAGTACGGTTTGTTTTTGGAAAATGCAGCAAACGACCAGGTAATCAAGGGACAAATTTACAAATTAGCAGAAACGTTGATGCCTATTCAAAATGAACCAGACCTAGCCTTGGCACTAATAAAAATTATAAATTCAAACGGGGCAAAAGAAGCTGAGCGTATTTTCGAAAAAGGTATTGAAGCCCTTAAAAAATCTAAAGCCAGTGAAGCAAAATCCGAAAAAGAAAAAATGGCCCAAGAGGAAAAAATGGCACAGATGGAAGAGCAGAATAAATACATGCGCGATAAGTTGAAAGCTATTGATGGGCCGGTTGCAGTAGAGCAGTTGAGGGGTAAATTTGGATTGGAGAAAGAGGAAATGAAGCTCGACCATAAGAAAAACACGCAACAGGTTTCAAAAACTGATAAAATTGATTTAATGGTTGCGGCTAATGAACTGGACAAGGATAAAAGAGAACACGAACAAAAATTAGAGCCGGAGCCGGCAGCAAAATAGTTTAATAATACCTTTGGATTAATTAAATTAAAAAAATTACTTTTGTGAAAACTAAAAAACAGAAAAAGATGAAAAAGATATTCGCACTACTTATGATTATGGTTTCCTTTGCCTTAACAGGTTGGAGCCAGCCCGTAATAAATGTTTTCGCTGGCAACGGACAGACAGGAAATAATATGGCGGCAAATGGTGTAACAGCTATATTGGCCAACGTTAATCCGGTATCAGTATGTACTGACACGGCGCACAACGTTTATTATATTGATGCCCTTTCAAATAGTATCAACGAAATACTATATCCAAGCGGCGTAATAACTGTTATTGCAGGTGCCTACAATGTTGGCCCTTATGGAACCATTCATGGTTACGGAGGAGACGGCGGGAGTGCCCTAAATGCGGTATTTAACCATCCACAAGGTCTTTGCGCGGACGATTCAGGAAATGTTTATGTATGCGACCTAGCTAATTTTAGGATAAGAAAAATCCGAAAATCAACAGGTATTATAACTACTAAAGCGGGAACAGGAGTTCAAGGAACAACCGGTAATGGAGGAAAGGCTATTAACGCCACACTAGGGGCACCGTATAGTATAACTTGTGACCTATCCGGGGCACATATATATTTCGTTGACCAATATGCGAATATGGTACGACTTATACAAGGAGATTCAGTATATCAATTTGCCGGTAGCGGAGTAGTTGGTGCGCCGATTACGGGGCATGGATTTGATACCACACAATTTAATCTTCCTGCAGGAATATGTTATAGTCAGGATAGCGGCAATGTTTATGTAGCAGATAGGGGAAACAACTGTATTCAGAAACTAAATAAAGCCTCTGCTAAAGTTAGCGTATATGCGGGTAATCAAACTGCAGGTTTTACCGGTGATGGCGGAGCAGCTACATCGGCTGAATTAAATGCGCCAGTTTCGGTATCGGTTTACAATGATACCGGATCGGTGTATATAGCCGACCAGCTAAATAACAGAATACGAAAAGTGGCAAATTCTACACGGATTATAACAACTGCAGCCGGAAATGGAACACAAGTAAATACTGGCGGTGGCGGACTACCTACAAACGCAGGCCTTAATACCCCATTTTCAGTATGCTTAGACCCAAATACAAAGTATTACTTTGCGGTCAACGGATATTATATAATGGGAGCCACAAGCCACTAATACCTTGAATGATTTTACCACTTTGGAGCTATCAGTAGAATGGTACATGCCCGGCTTTTTTTATTTTAAATATTTTGAATTATCAAAAAAGTATTAATTTCGCTTCATGAGTAATAATAAACCGACTGTACCAACCAAGATACATGGCTGAAGAACTTAATGCAGATCAAATTCTAGAAATAGAGAATAATAAAAAAGCTCAAGAAAAACTTGATGCTGATAAACTTGCCGCTGAGCAATTCGTAGGTAAAAATCCTATTCCACCCAAAGAAGAGGATAAGTCGGAAAAAAAGGTAGAAAAACCAGAATCAAAGAAAGGAGATGCCCCCGAAGGTGGAGAAGATGATTTTGAAGTGGACTACGAACAGATACTAAAAGACAAACAGACTACCGGTAAAAAGAAAATTGAAGCATCAAGGTTTAAAGAAATTGACGACGATTTTGGTGTTGACGAAGACCTTGAGCTTGATGAAGCTACCGCAAACATACTTGAAAAAGTACTCGCCAGAACATCGGACTATAAGAAAAAGGGCAACGAATACAAGGTTATAGCCGAATCTCAAGATGTTATTGAAAAAGATGATAAGATAAAAGCGTGGTCTTCCCTTTACCAACTGGACGACGAAAAACTAGCAACTACTGTTTGGGAAAATAAATATATTAGGGCAGGAAAAACAGCAGAAGACGCTAAATCATTAGCCGAGGCCAAGATAGCCGATATGAAGGAGAAAACTCCTGCCATGATAGCTACCATAGCAGAAGAATCAAGGCTGGACCTGCAAGCAGCAGCAAACGACAGAATTTCCGAAATCCGAAAAAATATTTCTGATACTAAAAAGGCGTTAAGTCTTTCTACAACAACCGATCCAGAGCTTGTCAAGAAAACCGTCGAGGCACTATCTAAGATAGAAAACTTCGCAGGGTTGAAGGTGGGCAGTAAGAATCCGGCTACGAAGAAAGATATTATGAAGCCTGTTGAAGCCAAAATTAAGGATGGCTCTTTTTTGAAGAAGTTGCAGGAAAACCCCGAGTTACTCGCAGAGGTAGCCTACTACGACGAATATAAGGAGCAAATCACAGCGGCAGTTAAGAGACGCGGAACAGACCGGAAAAAAGGTGGGGAAAATCTCAATAAGGCCCCACACAGTAACGGAACTGAATCTGTCAGACAGGAGAAAAAGAACTCTGGTGCTGGCGGCATGATGTCCGAA
>JGI26470J50227_1000461_pt1 | contig 16784 bp, 15 predicted proteins | sample FreactTroBogLake_FD_50227 | JGI IMG/M metagenome (IMG submission 50227) | reverse complement strand
AATTCGGGTCGTAATCTGAGTCGGGACGGACTGGACGTCAACACCCCGCTGAACAGGGATAAGGATACCCGTCGAAACTGGGGAATCGATGATAAGAGTGGACGTCAGGAGGTAATTTCCGTTGGCCAGACGCTCAAAATCGGTATTTGTCGCTGAAACGTTGAGCGGAACCCAGCTATGGCCCATTGTTACTGATGGGTTCGCTGAATAGGTCGTTCCAGACCCTCCCACGGTGATCGACTGGTCCAAAAGCACGTTAACGCCATTGTTATCGATGGTCATCGCGTTGGTATGAAGAATCAAGCCATCTGGGGTGACCGATGGAACAGGCTTTCCCACCACGATGTTGCCTGTGTGACCCTGGAGGTCAGTCACCGTGAATCCGGTAGGCAGCCCTGATGCATCAAGGCCGGCAAATGAGAGAGCAGCGACCTTTGCATCAACCATCGCCTGCTGATCGACCTTTGGGGTAACAGAAGCCGGAGCTGCTGGAGCCGCGACCGAAGGCGCAGCCTTCTGGGCTGGCGCTGCAGGAAGAGCAGAAACGGTTGGCTGTGAAAGTCCGTTAATTGTGGTCTCGTGGCCGGTCACTGAATTGAAGCCAAGGAAAGCAACCAGAACGATAAGGAGTGAAAGAGCAACCTTGGACGACTTCTTCGCGAGCTCCGCTGCCTTCTTATAAGAGGTCGAGAGCGCTTCCAGAGCGGTTGTGCCGTTCTCCTCGTCAACAACCCACTCGGTCAGAACGCGAACGAAGGAGGCACGAGCGCGGCCAACCACGTGGCGAACGTTCGCTGGGGTGGTGCCAATCGCAGCAGCAATCTCTTCTGTTGAGCGGCCTTCCATTTCCCACATAACGAGCGCGGTGCGCTGATCTGGGGTAAGGCGTGAAAGAGCTTCACGGATGATTGAGGCGTCTTCTGCCGCAACCAAGGTGGCATCAAAAGGAACGTGGGCTTCTGCAGAAATCTCATTGAGGCGCTCTTGGGTGGTATCGGCATCAATCGCAACCAAATTAGGGCGAGAGCCGGTAGCGCGGATTTGGTTCAAGCAAAGGTTGTTGACGGTGGTGCGAAGGTACGCAAGGGCTCGGTCACGTGAATCGAGCTCTGGGGCAGCCAAAATGAACTTCAAGAAGGCTTCCTGGACGATCTCGGCAGCGTCAGCGTCAGAACGGAGAATCCGACGAGCCTGACCTACGAGAGATGAGCGCTGTTCAGCGTAAAGAGCGGAGAGGTCGGCAACAGACCAGTCAGATACGGCTTGTGTAGCGGCCGCTGCTGGGGTCGTCTTCTTGCGAAGTGCCATGTGGGTAATTCTCCGATTAATCGTTTCCTACAGATGGCAACGTCTTGCCCTCTACTATGTAAGACACGGGAGGGGAGCAAATGTTGTGCCCTGGCAAAGATATTTTTGGGGTATATTTTGCCGGAAATGTCTGATTTAGGATGTTTTGCAAATTTTATTTGCTTTAGGAGCCTTGCCTTATCTCTCCGGCTTCATTGCGACTGCAGATCCTGAAAGCTCACCCCATTTATTCGGAGTCAAAATTCAGTTAATACACTTCAGCATGCAGGAAAACGCGGCTAGGAAAAGTCTCGAACGAATATGTACAGATCGCAATAATGCTTTAAATTTTCTGCGGCTCATCTGCGCCCTTCTGGTATTGATTTCTCACGTAGGGTGGATTGCTGGGCACAATAACCCCGGCCTGCGCGCACTTGGGCCAAAGGCGGTTGTAGTCTTTTTTGGAATAAGTGGGTTCTTGATTACGAATAGTTGGGAGCGCAGAAAGTCTAATTTTGATTACCTAAGGAAGAGGTTCTTGCGGATATATCCCGCATACCTTCTCGTGCTTCTTCTGACGGCTTTCGTATTTGCGCCCATAAGCGTCTGGGTAACCGACCACGGTTCCAACCACTATTCGTGGTCATCAGCAATTTCTTATCTCTACAAAAACCTTTTTTTGCATCAGTTTCAGACATCCATTTTCAATACCCCTACCGATCCATACGTCAAAGTCTGGAATCCCTCTTTGTGGACTTTAGAATTTGAGTTCATCTGCTACTTGTCGAATTTTCTGTTTGGCGCCGTGGCTAAAATTAGGGCATTCAAATACCATCACGTATTAAATTTATTTGGGTCACTGATTTTCTATCATCTACTTTTACATTTTGCACCAAATCAAAAATGGCTCTTAGACTTAGCTAGCTTTTCGACCTATTTTCTCTTCGGCTCAGCTCTCTACTTTTCAAGAAATGCCGTCAAAATATCTTCGGGAGTTCTCCTTGTGACTATTGCAGTTATTTCTGCAAATTTATTTTTAGGGATTAGCAGCACGATTACAGATTTTGGCCTCATTCTTTCTGCACTAATTCTTGGTGCCAAATTCCACGTTCCATTTTTTAGTACAAATGATTTTTCATATGGCTTATACATTTTTGCTTGTCCGGTTACTCACTTAATTGTGGAGCTATTCAATAAAGGTAAATATGAAGCGTTTACGACCGTAACCGAAACTTTAATATTCACAACATTTTTTGCTTCCTGCTCTTGGTTTTTTCTTGAAAAACCCATCCTAAAGAAAAAATGGGGAAGTCTTGGGCCGGATAAAAATACAAATCGTCCCAATCGAAAAGATTTTTAAACTCCCGGCGATAGCCTTTGCTCGAGAGCAACTCTCTAATCCTCTCCCTAACGTCACCTGAATTGTGCTCACAGGTTATAATTCCAAAGGAATGCTTGGTGAAGTCAAGATATTTTAAAATCTCGAATTCAGAGCTTTCCGTATAAATTCATAAGTAGTCGATCAACCTTGGCGCTTTATTTATCTAGAAGATTTAGTAAAGAAATAGTTTCAACCTCAAATATTTCACCTTTAGCGCTCGTGCCAATATGGTAATCAGTAGTTGTGCAAGAAATTAGGGTCGGCAATTCAACTTCAAGAGCATCATTAAATAAAATTTAACATTTGACGACTTTCATAAACAACTGTAGTTAATTGATGCGTCAAGGCGATTTATCTTTAAGGCACTATGCCAAATTCTTGCTGGCTCAGCTAAAATGCCAGTCCAGGCAAAAGATTTTTCTAAAAAATTTTGCTTAATATTTATTCATCCCTCGCGCCAATTTCAACGAAGTAGCCATCAAATTTGAAGTTTGATTTTGCTAGAACATTCAAGTCTTGCCCCAATTGCCATATTGAAATAGGAAGAAGTGAAATGAATTTTCCAGATCCTTCCTGGGGCATTCCCAAAAGAAAGTCCAAAATTCAACTCAGCTGAATGCTGTAGTTCGCCTCCGGTTGGATAAGTCGCGCAGTAGAAATTAAACCAATTCCGAATCTTGAAAGTAAATTTTAAATATCGCAACGAAGCACTTTCTGAGACCGCTGGCCGCTTGAAGCTTCAGCATTAAATCGAATCTTTCCGATGCTGAAGATTGGAAGTAGTGGGCCCTGTCGGGCTCGAACCGACGACCCACGGATTAAAAGTCCGTTGCTCTACCGACTGAGCTAAAGGCCCCATTACTTATGGTTTAAGCTAAGTATAGTCCAATAGTCCACTCGAATACATATGCGAATTCTTTTAGGCTTATAAATTTATAATATTGCTCATCTGGCTGCTCCTATATGTTGAAAGGACATTTTTAGTATCCTTCGGGAATGAGAATCGAAAACGATCTGAATTTGTTGAACTCCATGGAAGCGATGTCGGCTCGCGACCCTAGAAATTCACCGGGTCCCTACTGGCAAAGAAATATTCGGACCGCTTTTAATGAGCTGCGATCCCATGGCTTAGCTGAATTTCGCTCCGTCGAAAACAATGTAGGACAAAGTTTCTCGGACTCACCAATTATCAACGTACTTCCAACTTATCGCTCCTTCGGAAAACGATTAATCGCAATTATCCAAAGTAATTTTTGGCCTTTCTCGCATATTTTTCGGATGCAAGTAAATCTAACTAGAAGTTGGGCGCTAAAGGCCTTGGAAAAGGAAAGCTTTCACTTATCGACTTCGAAACAAATTGCTAATGCCCTGACCCAACTTCGCATGCCATCTGAAACGATGTTGGGAAATCCATCTGGAACGACCAAAATTGGCAATCAAATCTATTCAAATCATTACTTGGAATCGCTTGCTATTGTACAATTAGTTAATTATTTAGAACTTTATCGCGACGCTGAATCTGTTTTGGAAATTGGTGGGGGCTTCGCGGCAAATGCTCATATTGTGCTCGAAAATTTCCCAAAAATAGGGAAATATTTGTATGTTGACATCGCTCCAACTCTATATGTGGCCACTCAATACCTTAAGTGCTTATATGGCGACGCAGTATCGGATTGTTCGGCGTTTGAAGATAATCAACAGATCAGCTTCGCGCACGATGACGAGCTAGAGATATTCTGCATACTTCCATCTCAACTTAAGCAATTTATTGGCAAAATAGACCTGTTATACAATTCACATTCCTTCGTAGAAATGTCTGACGCCATTGTCGAGAGCTACGCTTCTGAGGCTCACCGACTGATGTCAGATCGATTTCGAATCGCCTTATTGTCGTATCACACTAACGACACTCATCAAACTGTTTCGTCCGAGAGGCTGCCTACTTTTTTTAAGTCAGATTTTTCCAGGCTCGAAACAGTATTCCCAAGTGATGGTTACACCCCTATGACTCTATTTTACTCAAACTGATCTAAATCCTTCGAACTTCTATCCCTTCAGACTTTAAATAATCGCGCACTATTTGAGGAGTCGTCTGGGTAAATTGAAAGATTGCGCCAGCAGCAACTGCTGCCGCTCCCGCTTCAACTGCTCTTTTGAAATGCTCCTCCGAGCCCGCGCCGCTTGAGGCTACCACCGGAATTTCCAATAGTTTGGATATTTTTTCAATATTTTTAAGGTCATATCCGTTGCGTGTTCCATCACGAGCGACGGATTGCAACAATATTTCCCCAGCACCTAGATCTTGGTACTTGACTGCTTTTTCCAAAATGTTACATCTCTCAATTTTTTTGCCAGAATTTATTGCTATAAAGTCCCCCTCTGAGTCGGCTACGTCTATCGCTACTGTCACCGCTTGTTGCCCAAACTTTAAAGCTATTTCTGATATCAATTTTGGGTTAGTGAACGCAGCAGTACCAAGAATTACTTTTTCGGCCCCCTCCCGTAAAATGGCTGTGGCACTTTCGATACTGGCAATGCCCCCGCCAACGCCAAATGGGATAGATAGAAGTTCTGCAAATCTAGAAATTAAAGGAAGTCGATCTCTTATTCCGGCTTCTCCTCCCTTAATATCTAGAAAAATTAATTCATCGACATCTCGCGCAGCAAAAAGTCGAGCCGAATTCTCAACAGTTCCAACGGTTCGCCAGTTGTTGAAATTTGAACCCTTTACGACCGTCGAGCGGTCAGTCAAAATGGTGGGAATAACTCTACATTTCATCGCGAGCCACACGCATCAAGTTTGCTAACAGTTTTCTCCCTGCGATAGAACTCTTTTCAGGGTGAAATTGAAAACCATAAACATTTTCTAGTTTTACGGCTGACACAAATCTGCCGGAGCCGAACGGGGAGGTAGCTATTGGAACCTCCAACTTCTCGGGCTTGAAATGGTATGAGTGCACAAAGTAATAATCTTTTGTTGGTTCAATAATTTTGGCTAATGCCTCGGCATCCGAGCGAACTTCACTCCAGCCAATATTTGGAATTCTCTCTCCCAATGCTGGGGAGAACCGCTCCGAATTTCCAGGGATCAAATCTAACCCGAATGACCCAGGTGACTCTTCACTGCTAGTTCCCAATAACTGCATCCCAAGGCAAATTCCTACAATAAATGACCCCTCATTAGATTTTTCTTTAACATAAGAGTCGAGTGCAGATGCTTTGAGGGCATTTACACCCGCGGCAAAGTTGCCAAGTCCAGGTATGAAAATGAGGGACCTTTCAGAACTATTAATTCTTGTATTCACTACCTTCAGTTCATCAGTAGGGTCCATCTGAGATGTGATTGCCGTTCTAACCGAATTTAAATTGTTAATTCCTAAATCGATAATTTCAATCCGCATTATCGTAATTTACTTTGATTAAGTCTTTGCCTGACCTTAAATATTCTCCAGATTCATTTCGCACGAAGATATCTGGATTGGTGAACCTCAGGCAAATTTCGTCGAAATCTTTCACTGAAAGTGAAAGTGGTCTCAAAATCTCAGAAAGCTCAATTCCTAGATAGGTGTCAGGGTATTTCCCATCTCTTTGCTTGACAATCTCCAAACCTTGAGCCCTCGTCAGCCTACCTCGACGAATATTTATAGACACCAAGTCCGTCGCTCTTCCAAATCCAAACTTCAGAAATTTAAAATAGTCATGAATGCCGTGCTGAAGGTTGTCCAGATTTTCATAATCGACTGCAGATCCCTCTATTGGACTTCCGAAAGACTTAAAGCCGTTGGCCTGTGCCAGGAAATAATTGGCCATCCCATCCCATGGAAAATATTGACCCATAAAAACTCCAGTTACTTGGCACTCTTCAAGATCTTCTTTGCTGGGGTATTGGTACATAGCGAGCTCTTTCGGAGTGAACCCGTAAACAGATTCGAGATCGCTTACCCTGAGACCCAGCAATCCCCCAAACTCTTCTAGCCAATTCCGATCAAGGTATTTATTTTCCTGACTACCCGATGGGCCACCATATTCGTTTTGGCTATTTTCGCCCCACACAATTAAGGGGGTCTTGTATAGGACGGCAGCTTTTACAGGAATTGTAAAAATACCCAAGTGTTCTGGCCAAGCGATATCTCCAACAGTTTCAAGCCCGATTCGATTTAGTCGACGTCGAACAATTGGATTGGGTGAAAATTCAATTAAATCAACTCCGAGCTGTCGCAAATTGTCGATATTCAATCGACCAATTTGGCTCAGATGACAGGTCGACGAAATTACGCATAGGGGGGTAAAGCCAAGTTCTAAGATCTTTAGAACTTGAATTGTACTGTCCTTGCCTCCCGACACGGGCACAACACAATCCCATTGGCTCTTAGACAGTTTTGAATAATGCTTTAAAACATCCGAAAATTCTTTCTCGCGACGCGACCAATCAATGTTAGGCCTTTCGTCAAAAGCAATACACGCTGCACACTTTCCTGAGTCGTCGAAATACAAGTCGGGCTTGGTGTCGGGGAGCAAGCAATGGCTGCAATAACGAATCAAGATAATCTCCTCAGGTTTACTCATGGAATTATTATCGGATTTTACCAGAGGGAGCCTAGCTACTCATTCAACATTTTCGTAAAGATAAGAGATGGCCGGAGCTTCTCAATGGCTGCCTCTAAGCCTGTAACTAAACTTGAAGCAATTCTTGAATCAATTTTCCACTCAAAATTGGCCGCATCGACACTTTTCATCTCGCGATATCCTAGTTCTCTCCAAGCCATCTCATTCAAAGCGCCAGTTTCATGCGAATTGTCAAGCAACTGGGGGAAAAAATGGTTGAGCCAATCGTTTCCGGAATTGAAAAATAAGTCCCCGTCTGCTGAGTATTTTTGTGTCCAATCAAATTGAAATTCTCGAGCTATGTCATCAACGCTTAACTTCACATTTAGCCCAAGGCTTGCTGCATAAAAAAGTGAAGTGGTACATTCGTCCGTGAAATAGTTTTCATGCTTGGTCATAATTTCTAAAAGATTCACCAAAAATTCTGGTCTACCCAAAGTTTGAATAGAGATATCAAATGGCTGAGGGTAGCCGGCACAAACAATATTGAAGCCTTTCTTTGCAAACGCCTCATAAATTTTTGGGTTGCAAAAATCTAGCCAAAATAAACAAACAGTTGTTTTGTTTCCACCACAAAGCCGATCGTAGTGCGCTGCTTGAAGGTCGATTCTCTTATCCGTGGTTACCACGTTATGAGTAAGCATAAGCAAGTTAGGGCGCAACGGATTTGACTGTTCGTGTCTCACGCGCATATTCGGGGCTATTCCAAAAATGTCTAATAAATAAATCCAGGGAGCACCACAAGCAAGATTGCGTGCATCTGACAGACTTGCTAGGGCAAGTCTGTCGTTCCAAACTAAACGCCTTGCACGAGTTAAATTTCTATTCCACAGTTTCCAGTGCCCTCTATCCGGCTGCCAGCCGTGGCTGAGTCCTGCACGCAACATATTTTGAGTAGAAAAATTTGAGATTTTAGTTCGAATGTGAGCAATAACAATCTCTCGGTGTCCATACATAAATTGCTCAAAAAAATAATCTAAATCGTCAGCCAGAATTCTAGATAAAGCGTTTTTAGTTTTTTTGTAAACTACCGAAATAGCCAAGGAGACTTGGCCCAAAAAGCTCGGAGGATTCAATTGCTTTTCCTGTTCTCAGCTGACAGGTAGATAAACTCTGCTAATTCCCAATCAGATTCATTATCTATATCGATCGAACAATTTGAATCAAGCGCAATTGCATAACTTTTAGAATCTAAAATTCGTTTTGGACTGAGCCAAGTTGAGTGTTTCGCAAAATAGAACTGCCCAGCATCAAAATATGTCACAGGGAGATCTTGTGTCCTCGAATCTAAATATTTCGATTCAGCGATTCGAGTTTCACCATCTTCCGCGCGAGAAAGCGCCCTCGAGATGGGTTTGTTGCTGGCGGTAACAGCGTAAACATAATCCCATCGTTGAATTAAACTAGAAGCCCTTGCGATATCTTCCGCATTAACAAAAGGGTTGGTCGGCAAAATGCAGCACAGTGAATCGTCTGCGTCACTTTTAGGCTTCACGGTAGTAATGAAATTGGTAACAACTTCTTCTATTCCGGCAAAATCCGAAGATAGCTCGGGGCCGCGCTGGACCGGAGTTGCCCCGTGATCCTTCGCAGCGACCAATATCGCCTCTGAATCAGAACTGACATAAATTTCATCAAAAACATTAGAGGCCTGCGCGGCACGAAGCGCATGCGTGAAGAGAGGCTGACCAGCGAATAGTCGTAAGTTTTTTTGTGGAATGCGCTTACTTCCGCCTCGTGCGGGTATCAAAGCAATCTTCAATTGTCTTCCACATATTCAAGTTGGAGCGAAGTTCCGAGAGCAAAATCCTTTACAAATTTCCGGCCTACAATTTCCGAGAGGAACTTTGGTGAAACTCCGTACCCAGGGCGGAGAGCGGCGATATTTTCCACGGATGCAAATTCACCTTTTTTTACGTCCTTGGTTATATACAAACTCCTGCGCAGCCGACGAGACTCATTCTCAGACTCCGAAATCTGCCATTGCCTCGTTCCTAGTGAATCCCAGGCAGCTTTTCCTTCGGTGACCAAATTTCTATATTCATTAGGTTCGAGGGAGAAAGCAGAATCAGGTCCACCGTCGGACCGTGAAATTGTCAAGTGTTTTTCGATGACAGTTGCACCTAGTGCGATGGCGGCCACGGAAACACCAATCCCGAGCGTATGATCCGAGAGACCAACCGACACGTTGTAGGTTTCACGTAACAATTCAAGTCTGCGTAAATTCGCATCACTTGCTTGTGCCGGATAAGAGCTTGTGCACACCAAAAGTGTAATTTGTGAATTCCCGACATTTAGGCATGCTTCAACTGCATCACGTATTTCGTCAAAATAAGTTGCCCCAGTTGAAATTATTATCGGCTTGCCAGTTGAAGCTGCATATGCAATTAATTGAAGGTCTGATGTCTCTAGTGATGCAATTTTATACAGGGAGCAGTCCAAGGTTTCTAGGAAGTCGACCGCACTAAAATCAAAGGGAGAACTAAATGGAATCAATCCCTTATCCCGCGCCCGTGAGAACAATTCGCGGTGCCATTCACGCGGCGTTTTGGTCTGATTGTAAAGATCGAATAGTTTTTGGCCGCCCCATAATTCATGATTTTTGGAAACTCTAAACTCATCCCGATCAAGATTCAATGTCATCGTCTCGGGCGAAAAAGTTTGGAATTTTACCGCTGTCGCTCCCGCGAACGACGCTGCGTCTACTAAATCGAGACAACGTTCTAAATTTCCTAGGTGATTGCCCGAAACTTCGGCAATAAACAGTGGGTAGTTGGTGGCTAGGTTTTCCATTTTCTTCACTCCGTGCCTAAATTTCCTTGATGTGTCTTGTTGAAAAAATTTCTAATCACTCTAACCACTTTTTCCATTTCGCGGCGGCTCAAGTCTGGATACATTGGAAGAGAAATCTCCTCGGAGTAAAACTTTTCAGCTTCTGGACATAAGCCTTTTTGGTAACCGAGCGACTTGAAGACGGGATGAAAATACGCAGGCACATAGTTCACTTGGACATAAATTTCATTTGACCATAATTCTTCGAATAGATTATTTCTGAGCGCCGAAGGCACCCGCAGCGGAAATAAATGCCAATTAACACTCGTTCCGAGTTGTTGCTTTGGTAGTTTTATTTCAGAGAGATCGCCAAGTTCCCTTACATAGAAATCAAATACTTGAGAGCGTTTCTTTTTAAATGACTCGAGTCTTCGAAGCTGAGAATGGCCGAGGGCCGCGAGCAGGTCTGGCAATCTGTAGTTAACCCCAAGACGGTGCACCTCTTGGTGCCAACGACCATCAGGTTCATTCTGAAACCGGTCTGGCTCTTTAATCATTCCTTGCCGTCCAAATTTGCGGGCTTTGTCCAAGAGTTGTCTATCGTTAGAGGAGACCGCACCCCCTTCTGCAGTCGTTATATTTTTTGTAGGGAAGAATGAGAAAGTAGTTAGGTCCGCCAAGCTGCCGACAGGCTTTCCATGATATGTGGAACCTAAGCTATGGGCGGCATCTTCAATTAAATACAGATGATGCCGATCTGCAAGCGCTCGAAGTTCTTTCATTGGGCCTGGTTGTCCTGCATAATCGACAATTGTTATAGCCTTAGTCCTGGAAGTAATCAAACTCTCAATTTTCTTAATGTCCATCAAACCCGATTCGGCGTCTACATCACAAAAAATGATTTTCGCCCCAAACAACATCGCAGTAGATTGCGTAGCGATGAATGTTAAGGGAGGGGTAATAATTTCGTCACCTTCGACCAGTTCAATCGCCGCATATGCACAATGAAGAGCCGCGGTCCCGGAAGAAACGACGAAACACTCTGCATCAATTTTTTCTGACAATTTACTTTCGAATTTGGTCACTTCGGGTCCGAGTGTCAGCCAATCCGAGAGGAGCACTTTCTTCACTGCACGTATATCAGCCTTAGAAATCGATTGTTTTCCATACGTAATCACCTGCAAAGTGTCTCACAACTTGCGAATTATCAGACGAGATAACTCATGTTGGTAGACTTACGACCATGGTCGACCGCATCTACTTCAGAGCGAGTGGGGGACCTAAAAAAGGCATCGGCCACGTATTACGTCTTGCCAGTTTTGCGCGATACGCATCTCGTCTGGGCTGGGAGACGCATTTAATTTTGGACTCCGGCTCGAAGGATTGGGTACTTAACCGCATGGACAAAGATCCATTTGTTACCGTAACCGATCAAACATCTTTCCATGATGTTAAGGCCAGAGACTCATTTCTTGTAATCGATACCTATGATTCTCAATTAAAAGCATGGGTGGCAGACCTTGAATTTCGAAAAACGATTTCCGTTATTGATCCAGGCTACACGCCTGATTTCGAAACTGACATTCGACTTTACCAAAGCTTGGACCATCCGAAAATAAAAAAAGGAGATATAAATCAATTAATAGTGGATGACTATTTTTTCTGGCTCAGAAGAGAACGGCACGGTAGACGTGTAAACAATATGCCGAAAATCCTTATTTCACCCGGCTCCACAGACCCGCATAAGTATTGTCTGGCGATTTCCCAAATATTAATGAGTTTGAACCTCGAATATGATGCGGTCTTTGTAACAGCTGAACGGATGGAAATCTTGGATTCACGATTTAGACAAATTTCCTTTGGCTCGACTTACCGAGACGAGATTCGAAATACTGATTTAGTAATTGCGGGCGCTGGGACAACTGTGTGGGAGCTTGTGGCAGCGAACGTGCCATTTTGTTTTACATCTATTTTCGAAAACCAAATTGCAAATTATCGAACTCTCACAAAATTTGGTTTGGGGATCCCTCTTGGTGAACGGGTCGGTCAAAAATGGAACATCTCGCGTACAAATCTCATTGACGCGGTCACAAAGATACCGACCCTTCAAGACGCCATTCCGACGCTCGCGGATAATTATTTCTTAGGAAGAGCAAAGAATTCAATCAACAATATTTTTAATCTTGCACCCGAAAATAATGTCTAATTTTTGATTTAGATTCACTTTTTAAATGAAATCCAGAACTTTCAAAAAGTCGTATAGACTTTTCATTGCCATCCAATATCCTTGCAGTTAAAACTTTGTTTTTCGAGCCATGCCTCTCAATAGCAAGCTCTAAAAGTATTTTTGATAGCCCCTTTCCTCTAAGTAATGGATTCACGTTTATCGAAATTTCTTCTTCTTTGTCATTCATTTTTTGAAACGATATAAAGCAAATGCGGTTATTAAGCGAATCGATTGCCATGTAACATGTACGACCGGAAGCATCTAAATTCGCGTACCAATTATCGTGTTCCATTTGAGTAATAGACCGCCCAGTGATTGAATATCTCACGGTATCGCGATCATTTCGCCACTCATAAATCGTCTCTTTGTCAGATTGATTTATTGGACGAATCGATAGTTTTTTTAACTCTGGCGAATTCCCCATAATCTTGCCTGCTCCTTCCTATGTGCGTCACGCACTTTAAGAAATAAAAGGGCGATTAAATCTTGCAGCTCCGAAAAGCATATTTCATAAAACTAACGCGGGTTCAACTGGCATAAATAATGGAATTCTCTTTTCAAGAGTTTTGGCGCCTTCTCATATTCGAAGAAGCTCTGAATAAAAAGTATAAGAAATACAAATGTAAAATCATTAATCCAAAAAGCCAATTCATGCTCGTGTTAACTACTGCATGGCCAACTACATATTTTGCAAAAAATAACGACCATGGGATCGACCAAGGAATAAATAGAAGTGCAACAAAGCTCAGAAGCAATGTTTGCATAGTATTAGATGCACCTAAAGCTCCAAGGCCTTGGATTCCTCGTTCTTTCATTACTTTTACTCCAACAAAGATGGGCACTAACAGCAGAGTCAGATAGTAGGCAAAAGTAACTCCAGGTAAAAGTAGAATTAAAAGCACAGCTAATTGAAGTAGATCGAAATCATCGAGATTTTCTTTAATCATGAAGAAGCGGATTGCAGCAAGCGTCAATAATGCTCCCGTAAATAATAAATGCAGGTTCGGTAAAATTGCTGGATGAAATAATGATTTTGCAATCACGCCAGGTAAAGTACTGATTGAAAGATTGACTGGGAACAATGCGCCCCACGGTACATAGTTTTGATAGTGCGTAACCTGACTAAAATATTCCAGTATTTCATGGAATACTCGGTGTGGGTAAAGTGCGAAGGACAAAAGGAATGTTAGTACCTGTATAACGATTAGTTTCATCACATCTTTCTTCTTCCAGCTATTGACCAAAATCAAATCAAAGATCACCATTTGGGGTTTCAATAGAAACAGGATGGTGAAAAGTAGAAACGTGGTTTTACGTTGATTTCGACCGTATGCGATATGTGTGAAAAATGCTATCCCTGCAATGACGATTGAAAAGGAACCCCGATCCATTGCAATTAAAATTGGAGCGGAAGTACAAATAAAAAAACTGAAAATTGCAAATTTTTCTCTTGAGAACAAATGACTTCTGAACAAGTAAAATAGTGGAACAATCACTGACGCAATCAGCAAAGTCAGGTAGATAAATAAGCCGGAATGCCCATGCGTGCTCAATGGTTGAAGAATTTTGTAAAAATACTGCATTAAGGGTGGATTTGGGTTCGCTGCGGAGTTCCAGGGATCGCGCCACGTAGATGTTGAAATTGGATAATAAAAATCGCCGAAACAGTGGTTTCCAATCGACTGTAATCCGACCTTGCACCAACCGTCGGAAATTGGAAAGGAGAATATTGCCGAAGGTGCTTTGCCTAAATACCCTGGCAAGAGAAGAGCGGTTCCATACCCCACTGCAGCCAACCATGCGTATATTTCGAAGTACCGTTTGACGCCTTTTTGCATTAGTTAACTCTTTTCTTCGCGATTAATACGGCCGTTGAACCTGGCAAAAATCGAGTTAAACTGAAGTTGTCTAATTTAAGTAAATTCAAAAGGAGGTAATTAATCAACCTCGATTGTGGCCTAAGATCGTTGTGATTTTTTTTCGCCGATTTCCTAAGTCGCTTCAGAAACACTAGGGGAAATATGGGCGTAAAAAGATATCGGGACACCATTATTTCCAAATTTAAGTCATTTGCGAGTTCCAGTAATTGTTTCCGGTTGTATCGCCGGAAGTGTTTGAGTGCGACGTCATGACCACTCCACAACCAATTAAATGCTGGAACAGTGAAAATGACTAATGCATCTATATCGGTTTTATCCAGGTATTCGGAAACTAGTTGACGATCATTTGATACATGTTCAATCACGTCCATAAACAAGAATATTTCGCCACCGTTTATTGCTGATGAATCGGCCAGGTAATTTATGCCGCCTCTTGTCCCCAGATCTTTTCGCTGAAAATTTGTATCTACGCAAGTAACATTCAATTCTGGGAACTTTTTCACAATCTCTTTGGCGAAAAAACCTGTTCCCGATCCCACATCAATAACCTCCAGCCGGCGTTCGGCAAACCTCCTGATTTGTGAAAGGAGGTAATTCCTCTTGTGTAAGAAATACCAATGATGCTTTGGATCTACTGTGCTAGTCTCAGTTAAGTCCATTTCGATTTATGCTACTTTCTTCGAGCCTCGATGCACACTAGCATGATTTCTTTTACTACCCTTAAAGCAGATCGAATTCTTAACGTCCCGCCGGCCACATCTCTCCAAGTATCGAGTGGAATCTCATAAAAATTTGTTTTTCCCACTCAGGCTCATTTCGATACCGCAATATTATCTCTACATCAAATAACCACTTTGTTCTGAAAGGCCGAGAGAACAATCTTGTATTAATTTCTGAACCTCTAAATATTTTGAATCCACATTGACTATCATAAGGAAGATTTTTTATGAACACTCCTAAAACGGTGTTAATAGCACGCCCAATGTAATGCCGGAAAATCGTACGCTGAATGTTACGCCCAGCCAATTTTACTCGGGATGGGAGATAGAGGTCAAAGTAATTGCAAGTTGCCGTTCTAAAATCGCTCGCTGTTATTTTTAGTAGTACGGTGGCAATCTCAGCTTCGTCAAATGCACAATCGGAATCCAAATAACCAAAAAAATATTCTTGCGCATTCGATGGTTCGAGCGTATGCGTATTTCGACCACGTAAAAAGTGATTGATTCCTAGTCTTACGCTTTCAGCTTTTCCAGAATTATTAATGTTTCTAAGAATTTCTACGTTTTCATGTTGTCCAAGCGACTTGATTTTAATATAGGTTGAATCGGTAGATCCGTCATCGATAAAAATCCAATAAGTCTCCGGAATTTTTATAAGAGTTTGCCAATAACTCAGGTTGAATCTTTTCTCTTCGTTATAGACTGGGACTACAATTCCGAAACGTGGGAATTGGTTTCTCGGACTCACGAGGAAAGACTATTGGATTTTCTTGCTACTTAAGTTCTTTTTCCCATAATTGGTTCATTAAGTGTCGCTCATAAATTCTTACTCGCGCGATTTATACGATCTTGTATGGCCGCTTCAAGTCCATCGCCCTGAGGTGGTATCAGCACAATACTTTTGAGTCCTTGTGAGTCAGCTTCACGCAGCGCTGAATATAGACTCTTTGCAAATTCCTCAACATTGTTTGGTGCCGCCAACCTTATAACTCCCGGAGGAGTCTCCAAGTCTCTCAGTGCAATCAAACCCTCTCCTGGTTGAGCCATACGATTCAGAACTACTTTAGTTTTAGGTGCGTAATGGGAATCTAAACCGCCAGAAACCCTAATGCTTTTGCGTTCTCCATTCGTTTCAACGCTTAGCCCGGTGACGGCTTTAATTAGACTTGTCGTAATTGCTCCAGGCCGCAATACCCTCGGCACATCCCCTGTGCAATCAATAATCGTGGACTCGACGCCGACTTGCGATGCACCACCATCCAAAACCAAATCTTCACCCGACAAATAATTGGCCAACTCATCTTCAACCGCACTTGCTGTCGTGGGCGAAACTGCGCCAAATCGATTCGCACTCGGTGCTGCAACTCCGCGCCCACCAATCCGTTCAAACTCTTGCAAGAGCGCGAGCGCCACAACATGTTCTGGCACACGGATCCCCACCGTGTCTTGTCCGCCCGTCACAAAATCTTTTGCTAACTCACTTCGCTTTACAACCAACGTCATCGGTCCGGGCCAAAACTCTCGAGCTAACGCAATCGCATATCCCGGCACATCCGATGCCCAATCAGCCAACGCATCCATCGATGAAACGTGAACAATCAATGGATGATCTGCGGGACGCCCCTTTGCTTTATAAATCTTTGCAACCGCATCCGCGCTCTGCGAATCCCCACCCAATCCATAGACCGTCTCGGTCGGAAATGCCACCAAATGCCCATCCTTCAACGCCTGCGCCGCCTTGGCGATGACGTCTGCAGTGCAGTTGGAGATGAAGGCCATGGGCCAATTCTCCCGCTATTTCTGCCCCTTTTTATCCGTTTTGAGGGGCTCTAGAAGTCCGATACCCTTCTCCTTCCAAGGTCCCCATCGTCTAGTGGCCTAGGACATCGCCCTTTCACGGCGGTAACACGGGT